>Ga0187769_10001856_pt1 | contig 12206 bp, 14 predicted proteins | sample 0116_SJ02_MP02_1_FD_133140 | JGI IMG/M metagenome (GOLD analysis project Ga0187769, IMG submission 133140) | Tropical peat soil microbial communities from peatlands in Department of Meta, Colombia - 0116_SJ02_MP02_10_MG | ecosystem: Environmental > Terrestrial > Soil > Wetlands > Peat | place... | reverse complement strand
GAAAGTTAAGCGCAACTAACTCTAGTTCACTAGGTCAGGATTTCCTCATCTTTCTTAGCTTGGATCCCAATTCGATCCAGTTTCCATCCGGATCTTTAACGTAAGCCAATAACCATGTTCCTTCCTTGAATGGCGGCATTGCCCTTCTCCCCTTCTTTGCTAGTTTTCTGTACGCGTTTGACGCGTCTTTCACTTCGAACGCTAAATGGTCGAGGCCTGAACTTCCCCCATGCCTGTACTTCTTTGGGTACCAGTTCAGTTCCAGAACTTGTCTCGATCCTCTCGTAGTTAGCCATGCGACACGCCCGCCAGTTTCCTTTATCGAGGTTTTGAAGAGAAGCTTCATTCCTAATGCTTTCCTGTAAAACGCGATTGATCGTTCCAGGTTAGATACGTGAATTCCAGTGTAGATGAACTTGGATTGCATAATGACCGCTTCAAACCATCTCCGTTAACCGATATAAGTTGAGGGAGGCGTATGATTTTTGCAAGTTTATTCGGTGATGCCAACGTAATCGATTGGGGCTGTAGGCTTCTCTTTTCTCATAGCGCCCGTCTCCAAGTAAACCAGCAGATCTTGGATTCTGCGGTAAGCCTCCAAGAATTCAAGACCCTTCTTAGTTATGTAGTAGAAGCGACGTTGCACTAGGTTAGATTGCAACGGGTCGCCTCTTACGCGAACAACAACCAAATCGCAATGCGCCAACCCGTCAAGCATCGGCTTGACTCTGTCGATTGGTAGCCCCGCCCCGTAGGACAGCCTAGTGACTAGGACGCCTTCAGGTTTGTGTTTCAATACTTCCAGTATGTCTCGGTAGATATCTAGCCTCGCGCGTTTCTTCAAGGTTGGTGCTATCCCAGGAAATGTGAGACACAGGTTCTCAGCCGAGTCATTCCTACTTCTTCTTTAGGGGAACTTGCACTTCCGTGTTAGCCCACGCTCGACGGCTTGTCCAGGGGCTCGCAAGGTACACCTCTCTGCTTGGGCCCTCCTCTCTGAAGGCGTGGTATTGGAGCCAGCCCTCGATTCCATGGTAAACAAGCGTGTCAGAGAATCTGTCGGGGTCGAAGGTGACACTTGCTACACGCTGCCTTGGCAAAGTCATGATCTTCACCCTCCCCTCAGGCTTCACGTTTCCCCTAATCTCAAGGCAGGCTACGGAACGCCGCTTTCGCTCAGGCCGTTTTCCCCATTCATCGATGAAGTACACGATCCACTTCCCCGTGCGCAGCTTTCTCTTCTTTGCCCATTTTACAAGTTGACTGAACTCAGCCCGCCACATATTCTGGCCTGTATACGGGCCGACGTGAACTAGGTAAGCCACTTTGTAGCTTGGCGCCATTTTCACCTTGATATCAACGAACAAGTTCGGTCAGATGACGCGTGGCCGCGGTTTTATTTTAAAGCTTGCTCACCTGAGTTTACCTATCTCAAGTGGCCCCAAGGACATTCTTCCCCCAATCGCAACTGTTCGCCAACGTAAAATGGCTTGGAAGTCTCGTCGTCGACGATTCGACTGTTTGACACACAAGCAACACGTTCGAGGTTTGAAGAGCAAATTCTTAACCTATGGTGCGTACGAGTTGGACGAAAGGCCTTGGGTCCCTCAACATTCTCCATTGTCGCCTTCGACCGTAAGAACGGAGACTTGGGCGTCGCGGTTCAATCCAAGTTCATAGCAGTTGGCTCAGTGGTGCCCTGGGCTAGGGCGGGAGTGGGGGCGGTGGCGACGCAGGCGTCGGTCAACGTCGGCTACGGCCCCAAAGCGCTCAGAATGCTTGAGGAGGGGGTGGCGTCTTCTGAGGTGCTTGATCGACTGTTGCTGGAAGACGATGAGAGGCAGGTGCGCCAGGTGGCTATAGTCGATGCTAAGGGCATAGTGGCAACTCATACCGGGACTGGGTGTATGGAATGGGCGGGGCACGTTACTGGGGATGGGTACAGTTGTCAGGGGAATATTCTCGTGGGGAGAGATGTGGTTGAATCGATGGCGCGAGCATACGATCAAACCGCGGGCGACCTCATCGATAGGCTTCTGGCTGCGCTTTCGGCCGGCCAGAAAGCTGGGGGCGATCGTAGAGGGCAACAGTCAGCCGCGCTCCTAGTGGTCAGGGAGAAAGGTGGTTACGAAGGGTTCACTGACAGATACGTGGACCTACGAGTAGACGACTCCACACACCCAATCGACGAACTACAACGCGTCTTCAAGGTCTATGACATGACGATGCTTTCACGCGAGGACCCAAGCAACCTGATACCAGTAGCCGGCAATGTCGCTAGGAACTTGCAGAAGAACCTGAAGAGGCTCGGATTCTATAACGGCTCAATCAACGGGAAGTATGATGAGCCAACAAAGAGTGCGTTGCGAGAGTTCGGGAACATTAACAACTTCGAAAACAGAATGCATGAAGACGGAGTTATCTGGAAGAGCATACTTCACTATATGGAAGACGCGGCGGAGAAGACTAGGCCTAAGCCCGGTGGGTTATCGAAGAAGAGGGGACTGAATCAGCGCGGTCCCTCGTTTGGGTCCAAAGTAGGAAGGCAACGTAAAGCCTAACGTAAGGCGTCGACTTTCGTGGTTGTCTTACGCTGGCGTTCTACTGATGCTCGAGATTGCTCTTGAGTTGATTCTTTTCAGCGCGCTGCTACATGCTGGATGGAATCTACTCTCTAAGTCCTCCAGTAACACGCTAGCGTTCATGTGGTGGATGTACTTCCTCGGCGCAATAGGCTACGGGTTGATACTCTTCCCAATGTCGGGGATTTATTTGGCGGCAGCCTCCGTACTGCCCTTCCTTGTTTCCGCCTTGGCTGAGGTTGGCTACTTGCTGACGTTAGCAAGGGGTTACGAACGCGGTGATCTTTCTTTGGTTTACCCTGTCTCTCGAGGTGGAGCCCCAATCCTAACCGCCCTATGGGCTGTGTTCTTGTTCGGGGAGACGCTACCTACGTTCGGCATTGTTGGCATATTGCTGTCCGTCGCAGGTGTTTGTTTCCTCTCGCTCAGCGAGACCAACACAAGCATCAGACATGCGGCTAAGTCTCAACTGAGCCGCGCGAGTACTTGGGCGTTGGCGGCAGCGTTCTTCATCTCAGTTTACTCCGTTTCAGATAGTTTCGCAGTCATTTACACTCCGCCAGCCGTGTATATTTGGTGGGTTTTCATGGGCATGGCGGTACTTTCAGCTCCCTTTGTCTGGCGAGAGGCCCACATCAAAGGGAATGTTTCCGAGCTCAAGTCGAGTTGGAAGAAGATCTCGGTCGCGGGAGCTGCTTCCTTGGTTTCGTACCTGTCGGTTCTGTTCGCGCTTAAGCTAACGAGTGTCAGCTACGTTGTAACTGGTCGGGCACTGAGTATGCTCTTCGCGGCAATTCTAGGCGTTCTCTTCCTGAAGGAGAAACTCAGTTTCATGCGCATACTCGGAGCCGCCCTCATGATTCTAGGTATGGCAACGATAGCAGTTCTTGGATCATGACATTCGACGGATTTCTTTTCGGCCTTCAATCTTGGAAATCGTCGCGAGCACTATGGAAACTGCGGCATTCAGTAGGGTCATCGTTCTGCGGACTCGTCTACAAGGATTCTTAAACAAGGTGCGGATTCTATTGTACAGGCCCTGAAACATGACCTCTCCAATTCCGGGGCGTGAGTCCGGAGTAGTCACTTTCAAAGAGAATGATCAAGTTCGGGTCAACGACGATGCAGTTCTCGCCCCTGACGCAATCAGAGGCGAAATTGGAAAAGTGACTAAGATCGACCGCTTCCTAAGTCAGCCTGCTCAAGTCGCAGAGCAACTAGTAGCCGTTGACAGGTACCAGCAGCTCGTCAAACAACCGAGAGAAACTGACATCCTGGGGTTCGCACTTCAAGTATACTTCCCCAAGATAGGGGATTCAGTTCTCGTGGCCTCAAACGAGGTAACCCTCATGTCAAAGTTTCAGGAGCGAACAAAGAACCTAGAAGAGAGGTTAATCACCCATCTAATCGACCCGCAACAATTCTCAGTTCTCGCAGGTGGCGGCCTCGATGTGCCTTTCATTAACCAAAACTTCGACGCTCCATTCTTCGGAGAAGTTGTAAAGTACGTTCTTAGACCGAAGCTTGCGAGGGATGCAACCAAGGTACTTTCCCCTGAAGCTTCAGGGCCACCACTAGCGGCTGTATACGCAAGCATGGCAGGTCTCAGTTTTGTGCGGGCTGTGAAAGTCTACAATAAATCAAAGCCTCAGGTCCCCGGGACATGGCGCGGAACAATCGTCGGAGACGTGCAGGTGCCCTCCGCGACGAAGAAAACCGAACATTACTTCGCAGTTCCACAAGGTTCTATCGTCAAGGATGACCGAGTAGTAATATTCGATGATGTTGGGTTCACGGGAAGAACTCGCAACGCCTGCATTCAACTTGTGGAGAAAATCGGCGCAAAGGTCTCAGCCGTTGTCAACGTGATAGAGAAGTCATATGGAACGCCAAGAAGTGTTACAATAGCTAGCAAGGCAGTTCTGGGAATAACGGGGTTCGAGCCAGAGACTGATTCTACCTGTAAACTCAGCATCAACGAACTCCTATTGGAACGGTTAGAATCACCCAGAATTGTTAGCGGCGTCAGGTACGAACCCAATCGCTCTCTCTCCACCCTTCAAGGCCAGGAATAACAAAAGGAGTAGAGGGTTGCAGATCGAGTATTGCGAGTTTCCAGAAGACGCGCTCTATGATCTCGAGAATAACGTGTGGGTCAGATTCGATTCCCAGAAACGTGCGAAGCTAGGCATCACTAGCGTTGGCGGAGCACTCGCGGGCAGGCTCAACAAAGTGAAATTCAAACCAGTTGGTGCAATCGTCGGAAAAACTGAAAGCGTTGCCACGATCGAGAGTGTGAAATATTTCGGAGTCGTTAGAACACCCATCGCGGGAATACTGATCGCGGTTAACTCCCGACTGGAAGTCGAGCCGAAGCTCGCAAACGACTCACCCTACACTCTTGGGTGGTTTGCAGAAGTTCAGTCCAGCCTTCCCGATACTGATCTAGGACGCCTCGTCGAAGCTAAGAATGCTGCGGAGAAGATCAGGGCGCAGATCCGTGAACTGCGTGTTCGGTGTTTCAAGGCCTATCCGGATTATGAGATGTGGGAGATCGGTGTCGAATGTGCAGCCGTTCTAGTTCGCTTGAACGAGTTAATGGAGCGCTGCAAGCTAGGCGAGGTTGTTCACGTAGTCTCTGACGATGTGACCGCGGACATTGAGATGGAGAGATGGTCGGATGAAACAGGTCAGGCTGTACTCGAATCGAGGAAGGAGGGAAAGTTGACGCACTTTATTGTGAGGAAAGTGAAGCCTTAGGGTTTCTGGATGGGGTTGCGAACCATGTTTCCCCATTCAGTCCATGATCCATCATAATTCTTGACGTTCGGGTAACCGAGCAGATATTTCAAGACAAACCATGAGAACGATGATCGCTCACCGATTCTGCAGTAAGTGACGACGCCCTTATCGGGTGTAATACCTTTGCCTTGGTACAACCTTCCGAGTTCTTCTGCCGATTTGAATGTTCCATCTTCCTTGATGGCTTGAGACCAGGGTATGTTCACGGCGCCCGGTATGTGCCCTCCACGTTGGGCGTGTTCGTTCGGGTATTCAGGAGGTGCGGTTATCTCCCCCGTGAATTCCGCAGGGCTCCGAACATCTACTAGGACTCTGTTACTTTGTCCCAGACCTTTCTTCATGTCGTCTAGGTAGGTTCTGATTGTCTCGTCCGGCCCTTTGGCTTTGAACGTCGCTTCGGGATAACTCGGTTTCTCTTTCGTTACTTCTAGATCCTCAGCCAGCCATTTCTTTCGGCCGCCATTCATCAAGACTACTTTCTCTACGCCGTAGTATTTCAGGATCCAGAATGCGAAAGCAGCGAACCAGTTGTTGAAGTCTCCATAGAGCACGACAGTAGTGTTAGCGTTTGCGCCGGTTCTCGATAGCAAGTCTTCGAGTTGTTGCTTGCTCAGTATATCGCGTGAGAGCGGGTCGTTCATGTCCTTTCTCCAGTCGAAGAGGGCTGCGCCGGGTATGTGGCCGAGGTTGTAGTTGGCTGTTGGGTCGTAGTCGACTTCAGCTATTCGGACATTCGAATCTTTCAGATGCTCCTTAACCCAGCTTGTTTCAACGAGAACTTCAGGATGCTTGTAGGCCTGAGACATCAAAGTTCACGAAGCACTACCATGACATACGGCATATTTAACTTAAGCTGATCAGAATTTCCTAATTCCACCAGAGCTGCAAATCATCGCTCAAAGTTTAAATTTGGACACAACGCTGAAGTTCAGTAACGGGCATGTTATTGACGCCCGGTGAATCGAGACTTTTGCTGTTTCTCGCAGACCCAGGCGCTAGTATGTCCTCGAAACGCAATCATTGCGGTTAGATAGGTCAGGTTTCATAGTTGTCCTTCAAAGTTGTTGACGGTCTGACTTTCGACGATGTTCTACTAATTCCCAAGAAAACCAGCGTTCATTCTAGAAAAGAAGTGCACACAAACACTAAACTTTCCCGCAACATAGAATTGAAGACTCCTATCATCAGCGCACCAATGGACACGGTCACCGAACATGCGATGGCCATTACCATGGCCCGCGCGGGCGGAATCGGAATCATACACCGATTCATGTCGATTGAACATCAAGTTGAGGAAGTTCTGAAAGTCAAGCGATCCGAGAGCATTGTCATCGATCAGCCATACAGTTTCACGGGAAACGAGAAACTAAAAGACGCAAAGCGCGTAATGTCCCAACATGGCGTCTCCGGGCTACTAATCCTAAACGAACGCGGACAACTGAACGGAATCCTAACCGCCCGTGACATACTCTTCGAACGCGATCCGGAAAAGAAAGTCGCAGAAATGATGACCCCCGTTAAGAATATGGTGACTGCTCCTTCGGGCACGACCCTTCAAGAAGCTGAACAGATCCTTCACAAACACAAACTCGAGAAGCTGCCTCTTGTTGACAAAGATGGCACGTTGCGAGGCCTGATAACGAGTCGAGATATCCTCAGCCTCGAACAGTACCCGAATACATCAAAAGACGAAAAGGGACGGCTCATGGTAGGCGCAGCAATTGGTGTTAAGTCGGATTACATGGACCGGGCTAGAGCTCTTCATCAGGCCGGCGCCGACATACTCGTACTTGACATCGCGCACGCGCACTCTGACATCACCCTTGAGGTCATCCGTGCGATTAAGAGCACCATCCCGAACGTCGAACTGATGGCAGGGAACGTCGCCACAAAGGAAGGAACAAACGATCTAATCAGTGCAGGAGCAGATGCCGTCAAGATCGGAATCGGCTCAGGGTCCATCTGCATAACCCGAATCGTAACCGGTGCGGGAGTCCCTCAACTCACCGCTATAATGGATTGCGCAAAGGTCGGAGATGATGCGAACGTACCAGTAATTGCCGACGGCGGCATACGCAACTCCGGAGACATCACAAAAGCAATCGCGGCTGGAGCCGCTACGGTCATGGTCGGCAGCCTGCTAGCAGGTACAGAAGAAAGCCCAGGCATCACGGTAATGAGAGAGGGAAGGAAGTACAAACTTGTCCGGGGAATGGCTTCTGTGGCAGCATCATATGACAGGACCGCTCGTGAGTCGGAGCAATTGCAAAACGATGATGCAGTTGGGTTGCTGGATTATGTTCCAGAAGGGGTGGAGGCCTTCGTTCCATTCAAAGGCACTGCCTCTGAGCTCCTAAATCAGCTTGTGGGCGGGTTGAGATCGGGGCTTAGTTACTGTGGCGCAACGGAAATCTCTCAACTACGCGGGAAAGGCGAATTTGTGCGAATCTCATCCGCAGGGCTTAAGGAAAGCTATCCGCATGACGTAGAAGTGATGTAGCCACCCTATCAGGCTAGATTCATCGACTCAATTTGCGAATCTTCACAATAGGACATTCCACCCGAACGATTGATGAATTGTGCGAGATACTCTCCACTTATCAAATCGTTACGTTAGCGGATGTCCGAAGCTTTCCTCGTTCCTACAAGAACCCACAATTCAACACGGACGTAATCAGTCGTGAACTCATGAAGCATGGAATTCAATACGTGTGGTTAGAGAAACTCGGGGGAAGAAGGAAAGGACTTGGCCGGGCATCTAAAAATATCTGCTGGAAGAACAGATCATTCAGAAACTACGCAGATTACATGGAAACGGAGCAATTCACGGAGGGGATTGGACAATTACTTCAGCTAGGCGCGAGTGGAAGAGCGGCAGTAATGTGTGCCGAGAGCCTCTACTGGAGATGTCACCGCTCCATGATAGCTGATCTTCTGAAATCAAAAGGAGTTGAAGTCACCCATATTTTTGACGGAAAGCATACGCAGGAACATAGATACACTGAGTGCGCTAGAGTCGTTGATGGGCGGCTAAGTTATCATGAGTCGACTAGTTCTCGAGTACTGAGTTCCTAGGGAATCTCGATCATCACGTCGTCCCCCTGAAGTTTGACGGTGTAAGTCTTCTCTGGCGGTATAGTATCAGGAGGTTCGCCATCCGGTCCTCCTAGAACCTTTCCGGTCTTCACGTCGAATTGCGCTCCGTGGTCAGGGCAGGTTAAGATATTCATGTTGAGCTGTCCTTCGCTCAAATTGCCCTGCTCGTGAGTGCACCAATTCTCCATCGCGTAGAAAGTGCCGTCGACGTTGGAAACCACTAAATCTTTCCCACCAGCGTTAACAAATTTGACCGCGCCTGGAGGGACCTCAGATTTTTCGCATGCCCTGACTAAGACCATTTTCTAACACGTTTCTAAAAATGCTCCAACGTTTTTAAGTTCTTGGTCACGTGTTCCTCCCAATTCTCGCCTTGAACCGACGCAGTTCCGCAGTTAGCAGAGGGACGATTTCTGCGTAGTCGCCGATGATTCCGTAGTCACAGTTCTTGAAGATCGGCGCGTTCGGATCGTTGTTTATCGCTACAACAATTCTTGCGCGACCAACGCCAACCATGTGATTGAACGCTCCTCTGACCGCCACCGCGACGTATAACCTCGGACCTACCGACTTCCCTGTCAGGCCGACTTGCAGCTGGCTCGGAAGCCATCCAAGGTCAACGACCTTCCTAGTCGTAGCAATTGGCGCATCCAATACGGTTGCGAGTTCGTTTACTGAGGAGAGGTTTTGTGGTCCTCCAACTCCAGCTCCGATCGCAACGATCACCTCCGCGTTGTCCAATCTTAACGCGTCACGATCGGATCGAAATTCTTCCTTGACCACGCGAGAGGCTGGGCTAATTCCAGTCAACTCTACGTCGACGATATCGCCTTTGCGAGATTGATTTACTTCTGATGGAGATAGCATTCCGGGGCGTATGGTTGCCATTTGGGGTAGGGTCTTGCTGATGATCGGCGCAACAATGTTTCCCCCGAAAGCAGGTTTCAGTTGAACAAGTTGCTGTCGGTCGTCGAGCTGTAACCCTATACAATCGCTCGTCATGCCGAGTCCGAGACGTGCGGCAACTCTGGGCATCAAGTCCCGCCCAAATGAAGTCGAAGCTGCAATCACTACGTAAGGAGAGAACCTCGTTATGGTTTGAGCTAGTGCACTGGCATATGCATCATTCGAATACTGAGATAACCTCTCATTCTTTAGAACGTAGACCTTGTCTGCTCCGTGAGTTATGAGGCTTCGAATCTGGTCCTCGGTTCCTCCGCCGAAAACTAAAGCGCAGAGCTCACTCTGGAGTTTTGTTGCAAGTTCTATTCCCTTACCCAACAATTCATAAGTTACGGGACGAACTTGTCCTTGAACAAGTTCCGCCACAACCCAGAATGGTTTCTTTTCAATAATTTCCCGCGTTTCCTGGGGCATGATTTTGGTGGTGTCCTCATTTTTCCAGCGAGTAAATAGTCCTTGATCGATGAGGCTCTTAGCGAGTTTCTTTGCTTTTTCGGCTGTGTTCTGGCCTTGGATTATCTCGCACTTTCTTTTCGTTTCTATGGAGTATATCTCTGAAACAGAGGTGGGAGAGCCTTTGAAACCGAATACTGCGTCTTCGCCGAGTTCTACCGCTTGAACAACTCTGTATGGTTTGCCTTCCGCGATCTCAACCTCGTCTGGTTTGGGAGAGTAGGGTTTGATGAGTCTCTCAGCGGTGGAAATTAGTAGCGGCAGCTGCGTCTCGATCCACTGGACGCCGTAATCAGTTTCGGCTTCAACAGTTATCAGATCAGGAGGGGTCTTCAGTTCCACGTTAATCGCGCCAGAAACATGTGGCATCTCGAGTAGTTCGGCAACTTCGGGACCGACTTGTCCTGTTTCCGCGTCGACGCTGTATTTGCCGCATAGCACAAGGTCGACGGGCATCTCTTTCCTGATAGCCGCAGCCAGCGCTCTTGAGGTCGCAAGAGTGTCCGACCCAGCAAAGGCCCGGTCAAGAAGATGTAGGCTTCTGTCGATGCCCATCGCCATGGCTTCAATAAGCGCTTCTTTGGCTTGGGGTGGGCCCATCGTCATAACTACCGTCTCGCCTCCGTACTTGGCTTTGGCTTCAACGGCGAAGGTTATGGCTCGGCGGTCGAATGGGTTGATTTCATTAGGTACTCCTTCCCGGATCAAGGTCTTCTTCGCGGTGTCGAATCTCAGCTCTGAGACACGGGGAACCTGTTTTATGCAGACTATGATCTTCAATGACCAATCAATCCGCGAAATTTTCAGATGCTAATGATGCTCGAAAGATATGTTGGCCGAAGAGACTGTGCTTGCTTACTCAATTTTCTTCCTGATATTCGGACCGAAGCTAAGCGACTGTGTTTCATCGATCTTGATGCTAACGACTGCTTTGGGTTTAAACCCCATGCTCTGAAGTTGGCTTGTTGCCTGTTGGAATAGCGGGCCAAACGTTTCGAGGGACGCTTTTCCCCTCATTCTGAAGCCTATGACGGCCTGCGGGTCGAAGAAGACAACCGTCACCTGCGGCGTTTTCTTCAAGACCTCGCCAAGTGTTTGAGAGAACACATCGGTAAACTCTAAGTGCTCGTCATCCCTCACCCGGAAGTGTTTCGGAGAAGCGTTTGGTGACCCATCATTTCCCAAGGAAGCCAGAACGCCAACGCATCCATTGTATTCCTTGTCAAACCTCTCTGACATGAATTTCTTCAGAGCATCAGGAAGTAAGCGCTCATTCCTCCGATTTTTGGTAGGAATTTAACAGGTTAATGTTATCAACCATATTTGGATACCTATTCCTAATGCGTGAATTTATCGTGGGAAAAATTCAATAAGCTATCCTATGCGAGATGCCTAGAGGCCGAATTTCAAGCGTGAAGAATGGCATTTATGTTTCTGGACCGAAATACGCAGCAAGCTTCGACCATAAGGCCGTAGTCTCTGGCCTAGCGAGGACTTATTCTCAACGAGGCATTGCGGTTAGGCCTGAACCCTCTCTTCCCGGGGGTAAGCATGCTGACCTTGCCGTATCCTTGGGTAACTCATGGACTTACATCGAGGTCAAAACCAGGGCGAACGGCTCCATACATAGAAGAAAACAATTGTCATACCGTCAAGACCTCCTCAGAGAACTGTTACGTTTAAGGGCACATTCGCTGAAACAGTTACCGAAGAAAGAATCATCTCTCGTAGTCCTATCCACATCAATTTCCTCCGACCGCAGAAGGGCAATCAATAAGATCTCTCTCGCCCGCTCTTTCACGAACAGGATTTTCGATCGTGACACAGAGAAAATTCTAGGTTTAATGATCTTCGCACCTTTCAGAGATCCGGCCAGATCCCCCCAAGGATGGCGGTACGCGTCTACTTTGATTCCAAACCCAAATCTGGATCAGAACGGTGGCTTCGACAAGCTCACGAGTGTTCAGCTTTAAGCACTCCGCCGAAACGCTGTACGGTTTTATTTACTTCAATCAGTAAACCATGAAAGGAGATCGTTGCAGGCGGTTACTTCATTTCAGGCGAGATTGGCCGAATCTGTGAACAATCTTCGCAAGAAATATCCAGACTTCGAAGAGGCGTACTCTTCTTATGCCGCACAATACGGAGATGATGCGGTTAGAGTTCATGAACCATTCAGGATCAGCAATACGATTGATCCAGTGATCATAGTGCTTGGACGAACTACGTCTCTCTTTTACCGCGACTCTCGAAGGGCATTGACGGGGAGTCTGGGGTCAACTGAACTTGAAAGAGGGCTCGTGTACATCT
>Ga0187769_10001855_pt1 | contig 12209 bp, 9 predicted proteins | sample 0116_SJ02_MP02_1_FD_133140 | JGI IMG/M metagenome (GOLD analysis project Ga0187769, IMG submission 133140) | Tropical peat soil microbial communities from peatlands in Department of Meta, Colombia - 0116_SJ02_MP02_10_MG | ecosystem: Environmental > Terrestrial > Soil > Wetlands > Peat | place... | reverse complement strand
CGATCAGCTCGGGGAGCAGGAGGTCGGGAACGGCGCGCAGGCGGTAGCCGGTGGCGGGATGGCCGACGACATCCACGCCAAGGGAACGTAGCTGCTGAATCAGGCGCCAAACTTCCGAGCGGCTGGTGCCGATTTCGGCGGCGATCTTGGTGCCGCTGGCGACGACCGTGGCGTGGTCCATGAGGAGCCGGACGATGCGGCCGAGGCGGACGTCGGTTGCCTTGTGCTGGACCGGAGGGCGGCGAGTTTTGGCGGAGGTGGTGATGCGGAAATTATAGCGGGGAGGGCGTCGTTCGTCCTTCGTCGTTCGCCAACACGGCTCGCGACCAGTGGTGGAATTGTCACGAAAGTGATGTGTTGCCTGTCATCGACGAACGACGGTCCTATCCTGGCGCGACGCGCATGCTCATGTCGACCGTGGTGAAGGAATAGGTGAGAACGCCTACGGAGATGAAGTCGACACCAGTTTCGGCGTAGGCGCGGACATTGTCGAGGTTGATCCCTCCGGCGCATTCGAGGGGGATGCGACGCGGCTGGCGGGCGCAGATTTCGACGGCTTTGCGCACATCTTCGACACTGACGTGGTCCATCAGGATCGCCTCCGCTCCATGATCGAGCGCAAGCTCGAGATCAGCGAGCGAGTGCAGTTCGATCTCCACGGGCTGGTTGCCGCGGCGGTTCCGCAGGGCGCGGTCGAGGGCGGAGGCGATGCCTCCGGCGAGCGCGATGTGATTGTGTTTGATGAGCACTCCGTCGGAAAGGTCGAGGCGGTGATTCTGGCCGCCGCCGCAGCGGACGGCATACTTGTCGATGACGCGAAGGCCGGGCGCGGTTTTGCGTGTGTCGAGAATGCGCGCACGAGTGCCGGCAACGGCGTCCACGAACTTGCGGGTGATGGTCGCGATGCCGGCCATGCGCTGGAGGAAGTTCAGGATGACGCGCTCGCAGGAGAGAATGACACGGGCGTTGTGACGGATGACGGCGATAGGCTGGCCGGTGTTGACGCGGACGCCGTCGAAGATCGACGGATGGCTGGTCACTTCGTGATAGGAGGTGACGGCACCGTCCAGGGCGGCGTAGACATCCAGAATGCGGGGGATGCAGCCGAGACCCGCGAGAACGCATTCCTGCTTGACGACGATGGTCGCCGCGGCGCGGAGATTCGGATCGATGCAGGCGTAGGAGGTGGCGTCGCGCGTGGCGCGATCTTCGTTGAGCGCGTTCTCGATGATGGCGGTGATGCGGCGGCTATTCCAGTCCATAAAAGCAGTTGTCAGCTGTCAGTTCTCAGTTGTCAGTTTTGCCGTGGGCGGCCAGCGCGCCTGCTGAACGCCCCGCGGCTGTGAGAAGTTCCTTCCTTTTCAGAAAACAGGTGTGCTTGCGCGCACAGGGACAGCCGAGGGCGGCTGTCCCTACGTGACTACTTGCAGCCTAGTTCTTTCAGCTTGGCTACAGTCTTATCACGAAGCACTTTCAGCTCTTCGGCTTTTGCACGAAGGCCTTCCACGACCTTTGCCGGGGCCTTTGCCAGGAACTGTTCGTTGCCTAGCTGGCGCTCGCCGTTGGCGATGTCTTTTTCGATTTTCTCCCACTCTTTTCTCAGGCGCTCGCACTCGGCGGCGACGTCGATCTTCTTTTCGTAGACAACGTGCGCGTCGAAGCGCGCTGTGCTGCGGGAGCCGGCCAACTTGGCCAGCGACGATTCGACGTACTTAACGGATTCGACATTCGCAAGGCGCTCGACGGCACCCTGATTGTCTTCGATCAGGCGCTTGATCTCGGGTTCGTGGGCGAAGACTTCGATTGGGACCTTCACTTTCGGTTCGACTTTCAGTTCCGCGCGCAGATTACGAACACTGGCAATTAGATCTTGCAGCACTGCCATCTGCGTTTCGGCGGCCAGGTCAATTTGGGATTCGTTGGCGGATGGATATGGAGCCAGCGCGATCGACTTCAGCGGGGGTTTGCCGGCATACATCGCGTGCCAGATTTCTTCGGTGATGAAGGGCATGACGGGGTGCAACAAACGCAGGGCGTGATCGAACAGGTTGACCAGATTCACGCAGGTTGTGCGCGCTGTTTCGGGATTTGCCGTCTCCGCAAGTCGGGGCTTAATCAGTTCTATGTACCAATCGCAGAACTCACCCCAGAAAAAATCGTAGGTACGGTTCGCGGCCTCGTGGAAGCGGTAGGTCTCGATGGCATCGTTGACGTCCCTGGTGGCGCGATTGAAGCGGGAGAGGATCCATCGATCCTCGAGCGCGGCCGCCCGGAAGTCCTCTATTCCCCGCGCATGGTCGCGTTGGGGGAGTCGGTCTAGAACAGACCTAAGAGTCGCCATGTTTGGATCGATCCGATCCACATGCATGAACATGAAGCGCGCGGCGTTCCAGATTTTGTTGGCGAAGGCGCGATAGCCTTCGGTGCGGCTTTCGTTGAAGGCAATGTCGGTGCCGGGAGCGGCCATCGCCGCCAGCGTGAAGCGGGTGGCGTCGGTGCCGAAGCGCTCGATGACCTCAAGCGGATCGACCACGTTGCCCTTGGTCTTCGACATCTTCTGGCGCTCGGCATCACGCACCAGCGCGTGAATATAAACAATGCGGAAGGGAACGCTGTCGTCCTTCTTGTCGCCATAGCCGCTGGCCTTCTTGATGGCCGGGTCCTGCTCATGTCCTTCCATGAAGTGACAGCCGAACATGATCATGCGGGCGACCCAGAAGAAGAGGATTTCGTAGGCGGTGATCAGCAGGGTCGTGGGATAGAAGACCGCGGCGTCGCGCGTTTTCTCAGGCCAGCCCAGCGTGGTGAAGGGCAGGAGACCGGACGAAAACCACGTATCGAGCACATCGGTATCCTGCTCGAGCTTCGCGCCGCTGCATTTTGTGCACGCCTTCGGCGCCTCCCGCGCCACGATCACCTCACCGCAGGAGTCACTCATGCAGTGCCACACCGGAATGCGATGTCCCCACCACAGCTGCCGCGAGATCGTCCAGTCGTGGATGTTGTACATCCAGTTCAAATAGATCTGCTTGTAGTTTTCGGGGACGATGGTGATCTCGCCCGCTTCGACCGCACGAATCGCCTTTTTCGCGAGCGGCTCGATCTTCACGAACCACTGCTCGGAAAGGCGCGGCTCGACCACGGTTCCGCAGCGGTCGCACTTGCCGAGTGGGACCGTGTAGTCCTTCTCGGCGACCAGAAACCCCTGGTCCTTCAAATCGGCGAGCACGGCCTCGCGCGCCTCATAGCGGTCAAGGTTTCTATACGGGCCGGCGTTCTCATTCATGCGCGCGTGCAGGTCCATCACATCGATTTGCGGTAAGTCGTGGCGTTTGCCGGCCTCGAAGTCGTTCGGGTCGTGGGCCGGCGTGATCTTCACGGCGCCAGTGCCGAACTCCGGCTTGGCGATGTCGTCGAGAATGATCGGAATCTCGCGCTTCATCAGCGGCAGCAGAACTTTCTTGCCGTGCAAATGCGTGTAGCGCTCGTCGGCAGCGTTCACCGCGACTGCCGTGTCGCCGAGCATGGTCTCGGGCCGCGTGGTCGCGACCGTGATGAATTCCTCCGCGCCCGGCTTTGTTCCGACGACCGGGTAGCGAATTTCCCACAACTTGCCCGGGACCTCTTCATGCTTCACTTCGAGATCGGAGATCGCGGTCTCGCAACGCGGACACCAGTTGACGATGTACTTGCCGCGATAGATCAGGCCTTGCTCGTACAGACGGACGAACACCTCGCGGACGGCGTGCGAGAGGTTGTCGTCCATGGTGAAGTACTCGCGGCCCCAGTCGACGGAGGCGCCGAGGCGCTTCATCTGGTCGAGAATGGCGCCGCCGTATTCGTGTTTCCATTCCCAGACGCGCTCGACGAACTTGTCGCGTCCCATCTCGCGCCGTTTCTTCCCTTCTTTCGCCAACTGGCGTTCGACCATCATCTGCGTGGCGATGCCGGCATGGTCGGTGCCCGGCAGCCAAAGCGTGATGAAGCCGCGCATGCGATGCCAGCGCACGAGGATGTCCATCTGCGTCTGGTTGAGCATGTGGCCCATGTGCAAACGGCCGGTTACGTTGGGCGGGGGAAGAAGCAGCGTAAAGACCGGGCGAGTTTCGCCCGCCGGCGGAGTCTCGACGTGGAACAGTTTTTCCTTGACCCAGTATTCGGCCCAGCGCGCTTCAATGGCGCCGGGCTCGTAAGCTTTTGGCAAATCGTGAGGCATTCTTTGACTCGATTGAAATGTGTAGCGACGAACTTTGATCTTACCAGTTGCGCGCAACGAAGAGTCGAACCGGCGCCGCGATTTCGGCAGGAAACCCGTTTGAGCGGTGCGGTAGTCTATTCACAAGATGCGGTCCTCGGCTTTGCTCGATCTCGAAAACGTCTGCGTGATGCGGGGACAGAAGGTCGTCCTCGACAACATTACTCTCCGTGTGGAGCTGAATGAGCATGTGGCGCTGCTCGGGCCGAACGGCTGTGGCAAGTCGACATTCATAAAGACCATTACCCGCGAGTGTTATCCGCTCGCCCGGGAGGGGTCGAGCATGAAGATTCTGGGAGAGAGTTGCTGGAATGTGTTCGAGCTGCGGTCTCTGCTCGGCATCGTTTCCAATGACTTGATGGCTTCATGCACCGGCGAAGCCAGTGGCCTCGATGTGGCGCTCTCGGGTTTCTTCAGCAGCACGCGCATTTTTCCGAACCACAGCGTCGATCGGAATAAGAGGAAACTGGCTGAGGCCGCCCTCGACGAGTTGGGGATCGCCCACCTTGGCGCAAGGGCGGTCGAAGAAATGTCGTCGGGGGAAGCGAAGCGCGTGCTGATCGCGCGGGCGCTGGTACACAAGCCGCGCGCTCTGCTGTTCGACGAACCATGCAACTCCCTGGATATATCGGCGCAGCGCGGCCTGCGCGAGACGATGCGGTCGCTCGCGAATTCGGGAATCGGAATCATCCTGGTCACTCACGAGCTTTCCGACATTGTGCCGGAGATCGAGCGCGTGGTGCTCATGTCTGACGGGCGCACCGTCGCCGACGGGCGCAAAGAAGAGATTCTGAGGGAGGAAAGTCTGAAGGCGCTGTTTGGGGTTGAAGTGCGGCTGGCACGGCGGGACGGCTACTACCACATTTGGTAATGCGGAAATCTGCGATAGGGTTGGGTTGCGGATTCGGATCAGGTCAGCTCGTGGCTCCGACTTTTCGCAAGCGTGGGGCCCCTTCGACAACGTTCAGGGCAGGTCCGCAGCTTAGCGGCACGGCTGAAGCCGCGCCCTTTCAAAACAAGAGCAGAATAGGAGTTTTTCCGCAGCCTGCTAGAATGAAAGTGACGTGGAGGTCCGTATGCGCATTGGGAAATACGAGAGTTCCGATAGCGGCGCGAGAACGGCGGTCGCTTTCCTGCTGATTGGGATAGGCGTGGGTGCCGCGCTTGGGTTGCTGCTGGCTCCGAAGACAGGCCGGCAATTGCGGAAGGATCTGCGGCGCTCCTATGACGACGCGCTCGAAACCGTTTCGGATTGGACTGACGAAGCGCGGGACCGGATCAAAGACGCGGTCGACAAGGGCTCGGATCTGGCCGGTGAACTGCGCTCAAAGGCCGAACCGCTGGGAGACTTCTTGCGGCGGTCGTAGGGTTGGGTTCAGGCTGATCCGCAAGCAGCTGACCATCTGCGCCGTGGGCCAGCGCCCGGTGAAGTAGGGATCGGCATTCAGGCCTCTTATCGCCGCGCTGGAAGCCTTCTACCCCAGCCCGCGAAAACCGCGCGGGCTTGGGACCCCGGCGCTGCGCCAGCCGAGCCCCACTTTTTCGGAGCCTGCTAAGGGTATCCCCCAGATGACATGTGGTCTTAATTAGTTCCCCACGTAGTTCCTGAAGCTTCAGGGTTCCACGCCGGTTTCTTCTTCGAGGGTGCGTTTTTTCTTGCGCACGCTGCGCATGACGATGCCGACAGAGACCCGCAGATTGTCCTGCTTTGCTTTGCCGAGAGAGCCCCCGAAGGAAGTGCGCGTCTGCAGATAATCGGCCTTGACGCGCAACGCGAAACGTTCGTTGATCTTGCGATCTACTCCTGCTCCCGCAAGCAGCGCCAGGCCAGAACTGACTTCGGTTTCGGTAACATCGCCGCTGCCCGTGGCGATGCCGCGAACGCCGTCGTGGCCGAACATCACCTCGCCGAATGGAGTCAGGCGCTCATGTTTGCGGTAAGCGAATTGCACCCCGAAGAGGATGTTGTACTCCCTGGTGTTCGCGTTGAACAAACAGGTGGCGCCGCCGCTACAGTACGGCGCCTGGCTCACCGGAAAGGGCGCCGGAACGGCGTTGGGAATTTTGGTGTTGCCGAAGAATTCGCCGCCGTCAACCACAAAGCCAATCATCTTGTCGGCGTTCAGAGTGAGGGAGGCGTTCCAGCCGTTCAACTGGGCCCAGTGTCCGGCGTTGAAAAAGCCGGCTTGGGCGAAGGAGTAGCCTCCAAATAGCTCGGTGCGGGGGAATACAGGCGCGGCCGGCTTGGCAGGAAGGGAGGTCGACTCTTGCGCCGGTGGTTGGGGGGCAGGAGCTTGTGGATTCGTGGCCTGCGAGGATTCTGGGGGAGCTGACGGCTGCGATACCGCCGGAGCCGGTGCCGGGTCTGAAGCTGGAGTCTGGGCCGGTGCCTGCGCCCACATCAGCGCGCACACTGCCGCGACCGCGGCCAATACTCCTAGGCTTTTCCTCACGATTCCTCCTTGAACCAGATGCGGGTTAACTGAACGATAGTTGCCAAGTGTATTTTCCAACTCGGCCTGTCTTGCGGTCCACGCAGGCCTCCAAGGCGGTCCTCCACAAGAACCACTCCTCAGACCGGTGCGAATTGATCGCGGCAAATTATTGAGTATACCGGAGCGGAGGGGATTGCCTTAACGGTACGTTGAAACCTCGTGTGGCTATTCGATAAACATGCAATCGCCGTAGGAGTAGAAGCGGTAACCGGCCTCGACCGCGTGCCGGTAGGCTCGGAGAACGTTTTCGCGGCCCGCCAGCGCGCAGACCAGCATGAGCAGTGTCGACTGCGGCAGGTGGAAGTTTGTTAGCAGCGCGTCGACAACGCGAAAGCGGTAGCCGGGATAGATGAAAAGGTCAGCCTCGCCGCGTCCAGGCTCCACGTGGGCCACTTCGCCTTCGTGTGCTCCATGTCGGGCTGCGAACTCAAGAGTTCTTACCGTAGTTGTGCCGATAGCAACAACCCGACGGCCCTGGGCCTTGGCCGCGTTGATGCAGTCCGCCGCCGTGGCGGAGATTTCGTAGAACTCGCGACGGAGAGCGTGGTCCTCGACTTTTTCTACGCGCACGGGCTGAAACGTGCCCAGGCCGACATGCAAGGTAACTTCGACGGTTTCAATGCCACGGGAGCGAATCTGGTCAAGGATTTCGGGTGTGAAGTGCAAACCGGCAGTGGGCGCTGCAACGGACCCGCGCGACCGGGCGTAAACGGTCTGATAGCGGTTGCGATCCTGCGGCTGGTCCTCACGATGAATGTAAGGCGGCAGCGGGACGTGGCCGATGCGCTCAATGCGGTCAAAAAAATCGGCCGTGGGACAGAAGCGGATATGCCGCTCGCCGAAGCTACCGCGCGCGGTGACTTCGGCTTCCAGTCTGTCAACAGTATCCGAACCAACCGCCACAGAGAGGGGATCTTCGAAAAAGAGCTTTTCGCCCAGACCGATTTTCCTGCCTGGGTGAACCAGGCATTCCCACTCGTTTGGATCTTCACTGAGCTGCCGGGTTAGCAGGACTTCAACGCGTCCTCGCAGAAAATCGTGCGCGGCCGGATTATGCCGACTAACGGCTTGCGCCCGCTCACCGCTCCGCCGGCCGTAAAGCCGCGCTGGAAACACCCGCGTATTGTTAAGAACCAGCACGTCGGTGGAGCGAAGCAAGCCGGGAAATTCGCGAAAGCGGCGATCCTCCCAGGTGCTGGCAGCGCGGGTCAGATGCAGCATGCGCGAAGCCGCGCGGTCGGCCAGAGGCTCCTGCGCAATGCGCTCGGGCGGCAGCTCATAGTTGAAATCGGAGACAAGCATGGGAATGGCATTGAAAGAAGTTCAGACGGCTAATCCCGCGCAATTTCCTCAGCGAGGTTTGACTCCTTTAATGTGATCTATAGCTTGCACTTTCATCACACACGCCAGTGATCGGCGCGCCAGTTCTTGATCGATTTCTTGATCTCATCGGGTGAGAGCCTCTCGTTCATGGCTCGTTGCGCCAAGCCGGCCAGTTCGCCATCGGATGCGAAGCGTAGAGCGATCAACTGGCGTTCGGTCAACTCCGGAATGCGGGGACGGAGAGCGTCCGGCAGCAGGGCCGCCAGACGAAGCCGTTCTTCGAGGCGAATCACCCGGTCCTGCACCTTCAACGAATAGAGGCGGATCTTAAAGAGTGTGACGAGAGCAGTCAGGGCAAACAGAATCAGCAAGATCGAATGCAGCGGATGAGGGCGAAGGAAAAAGTGTATAACCGCTGCGATCAGTGCGATAACGAATACGGGCAGAAGGAAAAAGTGAAAGACCGGATCCCAGCGAGTGTGATGAGCGTAGGACTGACGCGTTTCGGGCATAACGGTTTCCTTTTCCAACGGGTGCAGGCCGCTTGTCTGGGACTGTATCCATCCAACGCGGAAAGGATTTCAGTCGAAAGTTTAGCAAAGGAGCATGTTTGGTTGTCACCTGTCAAAGCCGTGCGGTACCATGCTGACAGAGGGTGTATTTATGTCGAACGACCGCCGGCATCGTGCCGCTATCGTCGAATTCGGTCGGCTGTTGCACGCAAACGGCTTAGTTGCGGCAACCGACGGGAACCTGTCCGTCCGCCTGGATGGGAAGCGGATTCTCCTGACTCCGACCTGCATCAGTAAAGGCCGAATGATGCCCTCCGACCTGGTTATTGTGGACATGGAAGGGAGGCGGATGGCGGGCAAGCGCCGCGTGTCGAGCGAAATTGGCATGCACCTGCTGATTTACCGCCTGCGCCCCGAAGTGAATGGAATTGTGCACGCGCACCCTCCCACGGCAACTGGCTTCGCCGCATCCGGACTTGGCCTAAGCACCCCGCTGGTGTGCGAAGTGGTGGTCGGTCTCGGATCGATTCCGCTGGCGCGTTACGGGACTCCAGGCACGCCCGAACTGACCGATGCGCTCGAACCGCTGATTCCGAACCACGACGCGATTCTGATGGCGAATCATGGGGTGGTGACATACGGGCCGACGCTGGAAAGCGCTTTCATGAAAATGGAAACCGTGGAGCACTTCGCCAAGATCGCGCTTGTCACGCACATGCTCGGCCACGCGCAACCGCTCGGAGAAAAAGAAGTGGAGAAGCTGAACGAAGTTCGCCAGAGGTATCACTACGCGACGTCAGCGCGGAGACCGGTTGCCGCCGACGCGCTCGAAGACGACGGCGAGACGGAGAAAGCGCTCGGCGGGCGATAGATTGGCAAAGAACTCTTCTCGATCAGGTTCACTGCGGCAATCATTCCAAAAGCAGCTGGGAGCAGCACTGTTGGCCTTGGACGCCTCTATCTCTCTCCGCCGATCCGGAAGCGGAATCCTGCCCGGAAGTTCGCCGTTAATGCCGGATAGCCGACCACTTCGTTGTAGTGCGCGTTCAGCGCATTCCCGATACTTAGGTAGGCTGTGACGTGTGAGTTGATGGCGTACCAGCCGCCCATATCGACGAGGGCGTAGCTGGCGGCGTGATAAACGGCGGGAATTGTGACGCCGGCGTATTCCGGGAAATTCCAGTCGGGGCGCCGCCCGACGAAGCTCCCACCCAGGTTTGCTCCCCACTTCTCTCCTGTGTAGGTCAGCAGTGTGGTCGCCGAGTGCTTGGGGCGGCGCAGCAGTGGGTTTCCCGTTTGGTACACCGCGTCGCAAAAGTTCGCTGGAGTGCAAAGCGGCGCTTCAAGGTACTGGCTCGATAAGTAAGTGTAGGAAGCGTTCAGAGAGACGCTCTTCAGTAACTTACCCCGTATCACAGTCTCGGCCCCGTGAGCGAGCGACTCTTGTACGTTGAAGAATTGACCCAATCCCGCCGCGTTGGTTCCGTACTCGATCTGGTTGTGGAATAGGTTGTGGAAATAGGTCGCGTCGAGCGCCCAGCGGCCGCCAAGGAGCTCTTGCGTGAAACCGGTCTCGAAGGCGCGCGTGCGTTCCGGCAACAGACCGGGGTTCGCCACGTAGTAGGGCGGCTCGGCGAAGGTCTGATAGAGGGCCGGATCCATGAGGCCCGTGGCGTAGGAAAAACGCAGATGAGTGCCGGAAAAAATGTTTCCGCCGCGGAGCGCGCGCCAGGTCAGCGCTACGCGAGGCAAGCCTGCGTTGCCGTATTTGCTGTTGTGGACGAACCGCGCTCCGGCAACGGCGGAAATATTGCCCAGCGTGAGCAGTTGCTGCGCGTAGGCGTCCTGCTCCAGGCGCTGACCGGGCGTTTGCGCGCCGTAACTGCCAACAAAGCCGACCTCGTTTTCGACGCGGTAACCGAACGTAGTGTGAGCCCAGGACCGCTCGGAGCGGTCTCCCTGGTACTCGAATCCTGTGCGGTTGATGTCGTTGTAGGTGCGCGCGGGGTAGAAATCGTAGATGGCTGGATTCGTGTTGAGGTTCACGTCGGTGTAGCGGTAGAGCGAATCGAAGCCGGTGAAGCGATGCTGCCAGCCGGAGGGCGCATTGACCGCAAGCTCGACGCTGCCAAGAAGATTGTTCTGGTGCGACCACTCGCTAGGATCGGGAAGAAGGAGGGGATCACCGTTGAAATCCCACTCTCCAGGCACGCCGGTGTAGCTGTTCGAGTGGCGCACACGCACCCGTAACGCGATCTGATCGGTTATGGCCAGGCCAGCGTTCGCGCCCTGCAGAGAATCTGAATAATGGTTGTTAATGCCCTGGCCGTTAGTGTTGAACTGATCGCCGAAAAAGTTGTAGTCGAATCGGCGGAAAATGCCAGAAAGAGACGCGTAACCGTTAGCCGTTCCAAAATTTCCGCCATCGGAGCCAAAGCGTAACTCCGGTACAGAGGTGCTTCCGGTTCGCGTCCAGACTTGAAGGACGCTGGTCATAGCGTCGGATCCGTACAAAGTGCTTTGCGCGCCGCGCACAAATTCCACACGGTCAGCTTGGGTCAAGGGCAGCGTGCCGAAGTCGAAAGTTTCGCCGGGGTTGTCTATGGCGACCCCGTCGACAATGACTTTGTTGTAGGTGGACTCGCCGCCGCGCACGAACAAGGAGGAGATTCCGCCGCGCTGCCCGGCTGTGTTCACGATTGCGCCTGGCAGAAAGCGCATGGCGTCGTCGGCTGCGATTGGCTGCAGGGCGGTCAGTTGAGCGCCGCTCAAGCTGTCGACTTCGGCGCCGGCGGCATCGCCGGCCACGGGCGTGCGCGTGGCGCTGACCACGACCGTTTCCGAGGCGGTCGCGAGGCGTAGGTTCACGGTGAATTCCGCCTGAGGTCGAGTCTCGAACGGAACGTCGATCGTCTCGGCTGCAAACCCCGGCGCCAGTACCCGAATCTGGTACGAACCCGTGGTTTGAAGATGGAAGGTCACACTCCCTTCGGGCGAAGTGGTTTCGGCGGCGAGAATTGAGGTTTGGCCCGCGCGGAACAGAGATACTTGCGCGCCGGCCACAGCCGCTGATTGGGGATCAAGCACTCTGATTCGAAGATCGGCGGCCGAGGCGGCCAGCGAAAGAGCCAGAAGCAGACCGAAGTTGAAAACTGAACGCATACCATTCTCCTTTGCACGCGAAAGGGTTGTTGGTGATGGTTCGCGCCGGTCTCCTGGCTTGCGAGTAAGGGCTCATTCGAGTCCGTTGGATTGCGGCGTCCTTCCCAGGTCTTGTCAGACTTCAAGAAAAAGCATCCCAGTGAACAGCCGCGAGTGTCCTCGCTTACAGTTGCGCGGCAGCGCGGGATTTGCACCCGCTTCCCATGGGCTGGCACGAAGCCGGCCCACGATCACGCGCGAACCTGGTTTACAAGAATCAGGTTGAGAAAGAGCAAAACAGCAGACCGGATAATTTAATTTGCGAAGAGCGACAAGTCAATGCGCGGCGCGGTAGTGGTACAGTTTGCTTGTCATCCTGAGCAAGCGGTTTTTGCGCAGCGAAGGATCTGGGCGAGCCGCGCGAAGCGTCGCGTCCTTTGCGACGCAGAAATCGCGCGTTTGGCTCGCTTCCTTTTCAAACTG
>Ga0187769_10001854_pt1 | contig 12215 bp, 9 predicted proteins | sample 0116_SJ02_MP02_1_FD_133140 | JGI IMG/M metagenome (GOLD analysis project Ga0187769, IMG submission 133140) | Tropical peat soil microbial communities from peatlands in Department of Meta, Colombia - 0116_SJ02_MP02_10_MG | ecosystem: Environmental > Terrestrial > Soil > Wetlands > Peat | place... | reverse complement strand
CCGCGCGCGGCGCCTGGGAATCGGTCAAACGGCATTTCCGCGAGATGGACGTCGACATTGCGACGCGGCCGTTCACGGTGATCGGCGTCGGCGACATGTCGGGCGACGTGTTCGGCAACGGCATGCTGCGCGAGAAGTCGATCAAGCTCGTCGCCGCCTTCGATCATCGCGACATCTTCATCGATCCTAATCCCGATCCGGCGCGCAGCTTCGCCGAAAGGCAACGCCTGTTCGAGCTGCCGCGCTCGAGCTGGCAGGATTTCGACAAATCGCTGCTGTCGAAAGGCGGCGGCGTCTATCCGCGCTCCGCCAAGGAAATCCGGCTGTCCGGCGAAGCGCAGAGGCTGCTCGGCGTCGGCGAGAAGCTCACCCCGCCGGAGCTTATTCGCGCGATCCTCAAGGCCGAGGCCGATCTCTTGTTCTTCGGCGGTATCGGCACCTATGTGCGCGCTTCCGACGAGGGCGACGAGGCGGCGGGCGACCGCGCCAACGATGCCGTGCGCGTTTGCGGCCGCGACCTGCGCTGCAAGGTGATCGGCGAGGGCGCCAATCTCGGCATGACCCAGCGCGGCCGCATCGAGGCGGCGCTGCGCGACATCCGGCTCAATACCGACGCCATCGACAATTCGGCCGGCGTCAACACCTCCGACATGGAGGTCAACATCAAGATTGCGCTCAGTATTCCGCTGCGCGCCGGGCGGCTGACGCTCGCCGCGCGCAATGCGCTTCTGACCGAGATGACCGACGAAGTCGCCGCCCTGGTGCTGCGCAACAATTATCTGCAGCCGCTGGCTATATCGCTCGCCGAGCGGCGCGGTCTTGAGGATTTCGGCTTCCTGCAGCGGCTGATGCAGACGCTCGAAGCGCGCGGACTGCTCGACCGCGCGGTCGAGTACCTGCCCGACGACATGCAGCTTGCCGAGCGCCGCCGCCGCTCACAAGCCTTCACCCGGCCGGAGCTCTGCGTGCTGCTCGCCTATGCCAAGCTCTCGCTCTACGGCGAGCTCTTGGAGTCGGCGGTGCCGGACGATCCCTATCTCGGCCGCGAGCTTGGCCGCTACTTTCCCAAGGAGATCGGTGCGCGGTTCCCCGAGGCGCTCGAGCATCACCGTCTGCGCCGCGAGATCATCGCCACCCAGCTCGCCAACTCGATGATCAATCGCGGCGGGCCCTCGCTGATCGTGCGCATCGGCGACCAGACCGGCGCGGCGCCCGCCGCCATCGCCTCGGCATTCGCGGCCGTGCGCGAGAGTTACGGCATGACCGCGCTCAATACCGCCATCGACGGCCTCGACAACCGGATATCCGGAAAGCTGCAGCTCGATCTCTACGCCGCCGTTGAGGACCTCCTGATCGACCGCATCGTCTGGTTCCTGCGCAATGTCGAGTTGAGCAAGGGTCTCGCCGACGTGGTGGCGCATTATCGCGACGGCGTCGCCGCGGTCGCCGCGGCGCTCGATCGGGTGCTAGCGCCGGAGGCACTCGCCGCGCGCGCGGCACGGCGGCAGGAGCTTGAGGCGGCCGGCGTTCCCGACGAGCTCGCAGGCCGCATCGCCGATCTTGGCACGCTCGCCGCCGCGCCCGACATCGTCTTGGTCGCCGACCGCACCGGCAAGGCCGTCGCCGAGGTGGCGGCAACCTATTTCGCCGCCGGCGCGTTCTTCCGCCTCGAGCGCATCGCCAGCGCCACGCGCAACATCCCGATCGCCGACTATTTCGACCGGCTGGCGCTCGACCGCGCCCGGGACTCGATCGGCGATGCCGAACGCAGGCTGACCGCAGCGATGGTCGGCAATGGCGGCGCCGGCGCCGGCGCCGTCGACGCCTGGGTCGGACCACGCAAGGACGAGGTCGAGCGCATCCGCATGGCGATCCACGAGATCGCCAATTCCGGATTGACCCTGTCGAAATTGTCGGTCGCCGCAAGCCTCCTCGGCGACCTGGTCAAGCATTAAAGAGCGGACGGGCCAGGTCGGCGCGGAAGGCGCGGGCCGCCGCCAACTACCGGATACCGCTTCGCTAATCCAACCCGCTTGCCTCAAAGAGAATGAGTGCACTGGCGACGCCCGCCGCACTCCCGCCTTTGGCCATAAAAAAGAACCCCAAGCAGACTACGCGCTTGGGGTTCAGGTGTTGCCTCAAAACTTAGGCTTATTGGCCGGACGGCGGGGTGTCGGGGGATGGGGGAGCCGTCCGGTCGGCCTAATGCGCGAGAGATATACTCGCGTGCAGCTATTACAATGCGCATCACGCGTTAGTGTTAGTGGGTGCGGCAAAACGCCATCGCCGCAACCTCAGGCAATTCCCCCCGTAGCCGCCAACCGGGAAGGAAAAAGATTTCACGCCGGGCCCATAGCGCGCTGCGCGAATTTTCATTTGCTGGCCGCGGCCGCGCGACCGGTGCACGGGAACCCTTAAGTCCCTAATATCGGTTATCCGCCGAGGCGCGGTAAGGACATTTCAATTGTGATGATCGACGCGAAACACCGCGGAACCACGGCATGAGCGCGTTCGAGGCGCTGCAGCCGGCCTATTCGATGGCCGCCTTCGCCGTCGGCATCCTGGTCGGGATGACCGGCGTCGGCGGCGGCTCGCTAATGACGCCGATCCTGATCCTGCTGTTTGGAATCCACCCGGCGACCGCGGTCGGAACCGACCTGTTGCACGCCGCGGTGACCAAGACCGCCGGCAGCGTCGTGCATGGCCGCAACCGCACCATCGAATGGCGCCTGGTGCGCCGGCTCGCCGCCGGCAGCATCCCGGCGACGGTCGTAACGATCGCAGCCCTGAGCGCAATCGACATCAACGGGCCGCTGGCGCGCGACCTCATCGATGCCGTGCTGGCGGTCGCCCTGACCGTCACCGCAATGACCTTGGTGTTCCGCAACCGCCTGGTCGCCCGCTACTCGCGCCGGTTTGATGCGCTCGCCGACCGGCACATCGCGGCGATCACGGTCGCGGTCGGCGCCGCGATCGGCGTGGTGGTGTCGATCTCTTCCGTCGGCGCCGGCGCGATCGGCGTCACCGCCCTCGTTCTGCTCTATCCGAAGCTTCCGGCCGCGCGCGTCGTCGGCTCCGACATCGCCCACGCGGTGCCGCTCACGCTCGTCGCCGGCGTCGGCCACTGGTTCCTCGGCTCGATCGACTTCACGATCTTCGCCTCGCTGATCCTCGGGTCAGTGCCGGGAATTCTGCTCGGCAGCTACGCCGCGCTGCGTGTTCCGGAGCGGGCGCTGCGCGTAGTGCTCGCCGTTACTCTGCTGGTGGTGGCGAGCAAGCTGTCGTTCGGTCTGATGCAGCCGCCGTCCGACGTGGTGGCGGTCAAGGCAAGCGCGCCGCATTGAGCATGCCCTGCTGCCGCCGGTGCGCCGCGACGCCGGTTCAACGCCGAGTAACGCGAGGGGCGCACTACGCCGGCACGAGTTGAGCCGTGCAGTCGGCGGCCGATTGCGGTTAAGCGATCTCCGCGACCGGTGCGGCCGCGTCCGCGGCTTCGGCCGGTGCCGCCTCCCCTGCCCGCAGGTCCCGGCGCTGCAGATAAAAATTGGTGATGCGCCTGGCGGTCGCTTCGCTGAGTTTCTCGTACCGCTCGAGAGCCCGTGCCAGATCTTCCGGCTGCAGCTTGCGTTCGGCGGCGTACATGAGGAGCAATTCCCGCGCGGTCGTCCAGGAACATCCGGCGGCGCGCGCCAGAATGAGGATCATGTCCTCGCCCTTATCGACCAGCGCGCGCTCGACCAGATCGAGCGGGAAACGGCCGAATCTTGCCAACGCGATCAGCGTCCGTTCGAAGCTCTGGGCGCGCGCCGGCGCGTGGACATTGGCTTCGGCGAACCGGCTCAAATGGAAGCGGCGCTTGGCGTCGCGCATGGCGCGTGCATGCCGGCGTGACGCTTGACGGGCCTCCTGTTGCAGAGCGGTCGCCACGTCGTCGACCGTATCGCGGATGGCGGCCGCGGCATGCGGATTGATGGCTTCAAGCTTGGCGCGCACCGAAGCCGACGCGGTCTCGAGCAGCTTGAGAAAATACTCGCGGGGCAGATCTTTGCGTCGGCCCAGCGCCAGCGCCAACGTCCGGTCGGCGCGCGACCGGGTCGTGAGCTTGCCATAGCCGGCAAGCGAGAAGCGCGCGCCTTTGTTTTTCACCACCTTGCGGACGACGCGGCGATCGCCGCGCTCGACCAGAATGTCGGTCACCGTTTCGCTCAGCTCGATGCGCTGGGCGATGGCGAAAAGGTGATCCTGGCTCTTCGTCGTCGCGCTCTCGACCAGATCGGCGTCGCTCAGCTGCGGCGAGCAAATCAGCACCGGCGCGGCCACCTCGATGGCGTCATCAAAAGCGAGCGCGCGGATGAGTCCGTGAGGCGCATTGCCGATGCGCGCGAGCCGGCCGGCAAGGCGCGCTCGCGCCTTGACTTCGATGTCGGCCGCGAGCCGTTGCAGGACGTCGCCGAACAGGGCGATCTGATCGCTGGAATAGCCGCGCGAGCCGGCCGCGAACAAATCGGCGACGCGCTCAAGAATTCTCGCCTGCTGTTCTTCGCCGCCGGTCGCAACCGCGCTGTTGAGTTCGTCGATCACCGAGCGGCTATGCGCGTCGCGGTGACTTTCAATCGACAAGGCGGTGTTGGGCATGGGGTATCGCGGCCAATAGGACGTCCATAACGCGTTCACCACGTTCCCACGTCGGCATCTCGGGGAGGGCCGTCGCAACCTGTGCGCAAGCTAGCGCAAAAATGCAAAGATTTTGAGGTGTCGGAGCGAGCAAAAATGGTGAAAGTTTTAAGGACAATCCCGACAAATCCGGCGACGGTCGGCATTGCCGCTACCGGCTCGTCAAAGCGAAAGCGGCAGCTCCAGATTCTGCGCGTACATCATGTCGCGATGCGCCAACAGGATCGGATCGAGCGCCGCTTCGATCTCCCGATCGCGGCTCTCGAACGCGGCCCGCGAGTTCGCCTCCATCTTGCATTGCTCGGGCGGCACCGGGACGAACAGCGCCATGGCGGTCGCGCTGTAGACATCGACGGCGGTCAAGGCGTCGCCGACGTAGTAGCGGCTTCCGGCCCGGGCTTGGGCTCGCAGGCGGGCGACCAGCATGCGCAGCAGGTCCGCCACCCGCGACGACGCGGCAGCGCCTGCCGCGGGGCTGTAGCCGTACTTCCGGCCCAGATATTTGCTGACTGGTTCGGGAAAGCCGCCGCCATGCTGCAGCCCGGCATGCACCAGTTGCAGCCGGCGCGACCAACTAAGCCCAGCTTCGCCGCAGATCTCGTGGGCGAGCCCGAAGACCAGGGCGCGCTCGGCGGGATTTGCCGGAAGCAGCGACGGCCTCGGCGCCAGGCGCTCGGCCAGGAGCAAAATCTCGGCCCAGCCGGATCGGGGACGTTCATTGTTGTAGATGGCCACCGGGCCGCTGCGCTGGCCCGCCCACTCCTTCAACGCCTCATTGTCATAGGACAGACGCACCGCGACCCATTCGATGCCCTTGATGTGCAGAATGCCCTTGGCGGCTTCGCCCCAGGGGCTCGGCACGTCGCCGACGACGACCATCCGCAAGCCGGGACGTTTGATCGCCTCTTCGACGCTGACATATTGGAAGGTCATTCTCTGTTCCCGGTCGTTTTGGGCGATATTGGATCCGGAAATCTAATATCGCCGCGTTTTGCGGGTTTGCTGCGCGACAAAGCGCGGTTTGGATCGCTTAATCCGCGACCGTGCATCGTGTCCCTGAGACGCCCGCCATCATTCCCGCGGCCTCTTTGCGCAGGCGCGCGAGCGACGATCCCTTCATATGCGCATCCAACGCCGCTTCGTCGCGATAGACCTCGTAGACCACGACTTTTGTATCGCCCTCATGCGGCAGCAGGACATCGAATTGAACCGTGCCGGGTTCCTCTTCGAGGCAACGAGCGCGGTGTGCCGCCAGCAGAGGCAAAAGCTCGGCCCTGCGCCCTGGAGCGACCTCGATCGTCGCGACAATCGCAAGCTTTGGCATTTTGTACCTTTCCATTCGCCGCTGATCACCGCTCCGATGGCCGCAATAGCGGAACGCTGCCCCATTTGGCAGAAGACCTCGCCGTAACTCAAGCGCATCAGCCGCAAACGCCGGCGTCCTCCTTCCGATTGAGGTGATCTACGCGAGGGGTCGCGCGGCGGTCGCGAACGCCGGTCGATCGCCGCGGGCAAGCATTATCGCGCGAAAGCTGTATCGGCCAAGCACAAAAGCCAACGCTTGTGCTGCAGGTCACAGATCGCTCTCCAGGAGGAACGTAGGCAGGCCATTGCCATGGACCGAGCCATCGAGGACCGGTCGGCGAGGCGGCCGCGATGACCAAGCACGATCAACAGAAAAAGCGAGGCCTGGCCAAGGTCACCTGTCCTAAATGCGGATCGCACCTGGTGGTGAGCAGGGTTCCTCATTCCGCTACGGGCGCCGACGGCAGCGAAGGCTATTTCGTTCAATGCCATGAATGCGGTACCTGGCTCACCGGCACGATCGACCCCAACGACGACGTATTCGTGCCGCTCTGAATTCGAACGCCAGATGCAAGGCGCGGCAACCAAGCGCCCGTAGCGGCGGCGGCCGCAGCAAAGGAGCGCCGACCGGATTTCACAGGGGAATCTCGGCAGTTGGAAGAGCCGCCAGGCGCCCGATCGCAGCCTCGACAAGCGATTTCAGCGCAACGGACAGTCCTGCAGCGACGAAGCCGGCTGACGGGGAGCAACGGCGCTGCGACGTAAGAAAGTTTCGGCGTCTATTGCCGCCATAGCCATGAGCAGCGCGTCCTGCGCCGTTTTGCTGTCCACGCCGGTCACGAATTTGTCGAGCTTCGCCCGGCCGGTCACCATCAACGGCTTGCCGTCGCAGCGCTGGACGCTTGCTCGCCACTTGCCGGGTTTTCGTTCGAACGCTTTGACGATGTACTGCCTGTACTCCACGGCCAACCCCCTGATCAATCACCCGAACAGGATAGGCCAAGCAGGATTTATGCTGCGCCACCGCAGAGGGGGGATTTTCTTGAGCCCGACCTTTGGCTATGCTTTCGCCCCCCGGAGCGTGAGGGCGCGCGTCAACACGCCACCGCGGCGCGTCGGCGGCACCCGTGCTTCGGCAGCTGTCAGATTGTTCCACTTGGAAACCAAGCGGCGGTCGCTTGGTCGGCCAGCCGGCGACGGCGGGTACCGAACAAGGGACAAAGGCCGATCCGCTTTGGTTGATTGAAGACCATCGCCAGGTGTGCGCCAGCACCGTTGGCGCGTAAGGCACGGCATCGAGCTATTCGACCTGGAAAGCATGGCCGACGCAGACGCCAAGTTGGATGCGACGATCACGGCCAGTCCGCCCGACGAGCATGCGCTCGCGGCAGCTTTCTCCATCATTGAGAGCATCCCGCAAATCGAGGTGGTGATCGAGAAGCTTCGCGATCTGCTCACCGTCGATCATTTGGTTTACCACTCGTCCAAGCTCGGAGCGAGCCCGTCGGTCGACCCCTATATCCGTTTGACCTACCCGGCTTCGTGGATCAAACGCTACCTGCAGATGGAATACATCTATATCGATCCCGTGGTGCGTGAAGGCTTCCGCCGCACGCTGCCATTCCATTGGAGCGAATTGACGATCGCCAGCGCCACCGAGGCTTCGTTTCTGGCGGACGCGCTGGCGCACGGCGTCGGACCCTACGGCTTCTCGATCCCGGTCGTGAGCAAGCGCGGACACCGGGCGCTGTTTTCAATCTCTTCGTCGCGGCCGGAGCAGGAGTGGAAGAACTATGTGGCGGCCAATCAGGCCGCTCTGATCGAGATCGCCAACCGGCTTCATTCCCGGGTCATCGTCGAACTGTTCGGCGAAGATCGGCCGCACCTGACGACGAGAGAGCTCGAATGCCTGCGTTGGACCGCGCTCGGCAAGGCGGCCGGCGAGATCGCCATTATTCTGAATATTTCTCCGCTCACGGTGCGGGATTACTTGAAATCGAGCCGCTATAAGCTCGATTGCGTCACATCCGCGCAAGCCGTCAGCAAGGCGGTGAAGCTTGGCCTGCTGATTCTGTAAAATACGCTTAGATTTCGAATCATCTCGTTGAGCTATTTCTTAGCAGTCAGCCGAATAGGCTTATGCCGCATCGAAGCAGGCGGGCCCGGCACGATCCAAACTACAGTTCTCCCATCACCGGCCGGCCTCACGCGGATCCCTCGCATGATCGTCGTGATTGAAAAGCACAACGCGCACCGATATCCGCACTTGATCGAGGCGATGTTTCGATTGCGCGCGCGCGTGTTTTGCGATCGGCTCGGATGGGATGTCGAGGTCGCTTGCGGACAGGAGCGCGACAAGTACGACGACGAGGCGCCGGTCTACCTGATTTACGCCGACGATGACGGGCGCGAAGTCAAGGGTAGTCTTCGGCTGTTGCCGACCACCGGCCCGACGCTGCTGGCGGACCTCTTTTCCGACACGGTTCCGGATGCCGTGCACCTCAGCGCACCGACGATCTGGGAATGCACCCGCTTTTGCCTCGATGATCGGATCCTGGACAAGGAACAGCGGCTGTTTGCCTCCGCCGTCCTGATTGCTGCGCTGGGCGAGGTCGCAATCGCAGCCGGGATCGAATCGATCATCGCCAATTTTGATTCCACGATGCTGCGGCTCTACCGGCGCATCGGCTGCGAGGTCGAGGTCCTGGGCGCGACGTCGCGATACGGACGCCCGATCTATCTGGGATTGTTTGCGGTTTCCGAGCCGACCCTGCACCGGATCAAGGCACGAATGCTGGAGGCTCGTCGCGCCGTTGCGCCGGCGCGAGACGCGGGCGCTGCGCAATCCTTGACATTGGCGCCGGGCTTTGCGCTCGCCCGCGCAGCCGACTGCGGTGAGTTGTCATCGACCCTTCCAGCTTTTCCCGATTCGTAGTTGTTGGGAAGCCATGGCCGGCCGCCGGCGTCGCGCGCCGCGTCATCGGCGTTGCGGCCGGCGCCTGGATTACGGGCTTTGGTCGAAGCCGCGGGCCGTTGCCGGCAGGCCGTAGCGGTGCAGATCGCTGCCGTGCACGTCGAGCCATACCTTGGCGCGCTCGTGCTCAGGGCACAGGCGCCGCACCAGCCGCCAGAACCGCGGCGAATGGTTCATCTCAAGCAAGTGCGCCACCTCGTGGGCGGCGAGGTAATCGAGCACGAGGCCGGGCGCGAGAATGAGCCGCCAGGAGAACGACAGGACGCCGGTCGTCGAGCATGAGCCCCAGCGGCTCGACTGGTCGCGCACCACGACGCGCTTGACGGTGACGCCGAGCTCGTTGGCGAAGCGCAGGCTCGCGACCTCGAGCTCGCGCTTGGCTTCGCGGCGCAGGAAATCGCCGATGCGGCGGTCGAGATGCGGCGCGTTGCCGGCAACGCAAAGGAGCGGGTCGCCGTTGTTGTCGGTGCCGGTCCATACCGTGCCGCGCACGCCGCGATAGTGCATGATCCGGTGCGGCACGCCGCGCAGCGGCACCTTGACGCCGTGCGCGAACGGCGCCGCGACCGGCAGCCGGCCGAGCCGCGCCGCAATCCAGCCGCCATGCTTCTCGGCGAACTCGCGCGCCTCCTTGAGCGTGCCGCGCGGCGGAATCGTAAGCACGACCTCGCGCGTCGCCGCCTGGATCCGCAGCGTATAACGGCGCGCCTGCCGGTGCCGGCGTACCCGCACCAGATAAATCGAGCGGTCGAACACCACTTCGATCGCGTGCGGTTCACTGGGACGGCGATAAAGCAGCGCGCGCTGCGCCATGGCGGACAACCCCGAAATCGAAGGTGGTGCCGATAGTGCCATATCCAATGCGCCGCGCAGCCCCCTTGCGGTGGGCCGCGGCGGCATACAACATCTTGCGGACAGCGCCGTGACGGGCCGCCACGGGAGGTGATTTATGAACTGAATATCGCTTCAGTTCTTCTGCGCCGGACCGTCGTCAAAATCGACCCGGTTTGATTCCGAAATTTAGCCGGATTCTCAAACTGTTAGCGCGACGGACGGGCCCCAGCCCGATTTCTTCAGCAAAACCAGCAATTGGCTTTCGGGGTGGGCTCGCGGGGCCGGCTGGCGCAAGCACACGGGGCCGATCAGCTCCGGGCCGCGGCGCCGCTGCCGGAGCGCCGAGTGGCGGCGCCGATCCAGCGGGTCAGGCGTCCGCTGTGCCCGGCCGTGAGCACGAAATCGGCAATGCGCGGGGCGATCTCGGAGCGGAAGCGCGAGCCGTTGAACACGCCGTAATGGCCGACGCCGGGCTGCAGCCAATGCGCCTGCCGCTCGGCGGGAATGTTGACGCAGAGCCGATGCGCTGCCTCGGTCTGGCCGACGCCGGAAATGTCGTCGAGCTCGCCCTCGACGGTGAGCAGCGCGGCATGTTTGATCCGGCTCGGATCGATCGGGCGGCCGCGATGGGTCATCTCGCCCTTCGGCAGCGCGTGACGCACGAACACGGTGTCGACGGTCTGCAGGTAATATTCGGCGGCGAGATCCATCACCGCCAGATACTCGTCGTAGAACTCCTTGTGCTTTTGCGCCGAATCGCCGTCGCCGCGCACCAGGTGCAGGAACAGCTGCTTATGCGCCTCGATGTGGCGGTCGAGATTCATCGACACGAACCCGTTGAGCTGGAGGAAGCCCGGATAGACGTCGCGCATGAAGCCGGGATTGGGGAACGGCACCTTGGTGATGACGTGGGTGCGGAACCATGCGGTGCCGCGCTGCTCGGCGAGCGTATTGACCGCGGTTGGATTGACGCGGGTGTCGATCGGTCCGCCCATCAGCGTCATCGACAGCGGCGCGTAGGGATCGTTATCGGCCTCCATCAGCGCGGCCGCGGCCAGCACCGGCACCGCCGGCTGGCACACCGCGACCACGTGCGTATCGCCGCCGAGCGCATGCAGGATCGAGATCACGTAGTCGATATAGTCGTCGAGGTCGAAGCCGCCCTCGGTCGTCGGCACCACGCGCGCATCCGACCAATCGGTGATGTAGACGTCGTGATTGGGCAGGAACGCCTCGACGGTGCCGCGCAACAGCGTGGCGAAGTGCCCGGACATCGGCGCGACGATCAGGAGCCGCGGCTGCGGCCGCTTCGGGCGATGCTCGAAAATGCGCTCGAAGCGCAGCACCCGGCAGAACGGCCGCTCCCAGACCGGCGCGATGTTGATCGGCACGCGCTCGCCGCCGACCAGCGTCGAGTGGATGCGCCACTCCGGCCGGCCGTAGCGACGGGTCGAGCGCTCGAACAATTCGCAGGCGGCGGCGACCGATTTTCCGAACGTGGTGTAAGACAGCGGATTGACCGGGTTCTTGAACATCAACCGCGTGGCGTCGGCCCATGCCCGCGACGGATTGAGCGCGGCGTGGCTCACCTCGTAGAACCAATAGAGCGGCGTCGACAGCAGCAGGCCGCCGCTGCCGACCGGGAGCGCTGGTGCGCCGCCGAACTCGCCGATCGCCATTCTAGAATCTTGCCCGGTTTGCTGCAGTGCAGCATTGTGGCGGTTTTCCGACATGCGAGTCAACATAAAAGCAATCTTTTCCTTATTCGTTACGTATGAAGGTGAACGATTTCCGGCCATTCTGTCGGCACATACCGCCCATCCCCGCGTCCGCCTTCCGCTCCTCCCCGCCGCTATTCGCCGGTTTGTATCAGCGCGCCGGTGCGCCGGGCGCTCTGCAACAGCTTGAGGAAGCCGAAAGCGCCGGCGGCGAAAAACAGGGCGTTGAGCGCCAGCGCGTCGAGCATGAGCGTGGGGTCGAAGCTATGGTCGATCAGAATCGCACGCATGCCCTCGAATACGTAGGTCGGCGGCAGCGCCCAGGCGAGCGGCTGCAGCCACGCCGGCAGCGTCGTCACCGGATAGTAGACGCAGGTGAGCGGCATGAAGAAGAACATGATCGTCCAGGCGAGATTCTCGGCGCCTAGCCCGTTGCGCAGCACCAGCCCGGACACGAAGATGCCGACCGCCCAGCTGGTCAGCATCAAATTGAAGAAGAACGCCACCAGCGCCAAGCCGAGGCCGTAGAGATTGAAGCCGAAGAACGCCAGCGCGAGCAGCGTCACCGGCACGACGCCGATCAGGAGCCGCACCACGCTCATCGCCATCAGCGCGAGGATAAACTCGAACGGCCGCAACGGGCTCATCATCAGGTTGCCGATATTGCGCGACCACATCTCCTCGAGGAACGAGATCGAGAAGCCGAGCTG
>Ga0187769_10001853_pt1 | contig 12216 bp, 14 predicted proteins | sample 0116_SJ02_MP02_1_FD_133140 | JGI IMG/M metagenome (GOLD analysis project Ga0187769, IMG submission 133140) | Tropical peat soil microbial communities from peatlands in Department of Meta, Colombia - 0116_SJ02_MP02_10_MG | ecosystem: Environmental > Terrestrial > Soil > Wetlands > Peat | place... | reverse complement strand
CTGGACGCCAATATCGAGGATGGGCGAATTGTGTTGACGCCGCGCAAGAAGCGGCCCCATCGCGTCAAGCTCGTGAATGACCCAGTTACGGGGTTGCCTGCTTTAACTGCTGGCCCGAAGGCGCCGACGTTAAGCAGCAAGGAAGTTGAAGAAATTCTGGCAAACTTCCCATGACCTATTTGCTCGATGTGAATGCTCTAGTCGCGCTGGGGTTCATGAACCACGAATTCCACGGCCGTCTTGCTTCTTGGGTACAAGGCCACGATGCCCCGACCTTGGCGAGTTGCTCAATCACGGAGCTCGGATTTGTACGCGTGCTGGCCCAAGCCCCGGCCTATGGATTTACCGTTGCTCAAGCTCGTGCGCTGTTGCTGCGCCTTAAGGAAGCGCGTACATCTCGACCTGTGTTCATTGCGGACGAGCACGATGTGTCTCACCTTCCTGGTTGGGTCAGAGCGCCCAAGCAAATCACCGACGGCCATCTGAGCAAGCTTGCGAGCGCGAACGGTGCCGTTCTCGCAACCCTGGACGAAAACATTCCGGGTTCGTATCTGATTCCCAGGTAGGTGAGCGAGAAGTGCGCGCAACCTCGGCCATGCTCATTCCAGAGTTAATCTCTCGCACGCAGGCAATCTTCATTTGGCGGGAATACTGTTGTCGGGGCCTATTCGCGCCGCCGATGCCCGCGCAAATGCCCGCGCGGTTACAGCTAATACGCGGGTCCCTAAAATTGCCGCGACCGTAATATGTTGGCGGTCAACGTTGTTGATTTGTTAATTCTGCGCGTAATCTGATTCAAAACTATATTGCACCGGGCGATCTTCCAGGGCTGTGAAGTGTTGTCTGTCCCTGCATGCCAGCTTGGCCAGTTCGATTCGATGGATGACAAGCCGCAACCCATGCTGGTGTGCTTTTCGAGTTTGCAGCGAATTTCCCTCCTCTCGGTGTCGACGCTAGGCGACCATCCGTCTTCACGATCAACACAAAACGAAAGGCCCGACTAGTAGACCTCACTTGAGTTTCGCGGGTGAGCCTTAGTTTTCCTCTGACACCATCCGGACACGCACTCTGGTTACCTTTAATTTTTCGAGTGTGCTCCGAAAATTCAGTCTGGGCAACCCCTGTCTAAGCTCCCTCGACCAAGTTCTGGGCGTGTAGCTCAGACCAAGCACTAAAGGAGGGTCATGTCAGACGAATGGAGTGGTTCGCCAAAGCAAAACGGGGATCAAGAATCAGCTGAAACCCGTGCGTCGGACGCGGGAAAGACCCCGACTAGTAGCGGAAACGATAGTGGGCCTGGACAGAACGCCAGCCGTAACACCTCACTGCAAGCGGTTGAACTGGAACACTCGGCGGCGAGACCCGACGTTGAGCAACAAGCCAAATCAGAATTGGACGGCCAGCATCCATCAATGGGCGGGAATGGATACGGCATACCCGACCCCGCCGGACACGCAACGGACGCAAAGCGGCCGGACTCGTCTGAGATCTCTGACGAAGAGAAGCGTGCAGCAGCCGACAAGCGCTCGGACTCGCCAGAGGACACCGGAAAGGTAAAACAACCGAGCCCTATGGTCGAGATGATACGTTTGTCAGACAAAACCGGCGCAGGTTTATTGGGCTTTGGGTTCCCGGACTCAGAGAGCATGTGGCAAGCATGCGGCGAAGAAAAATACAACTACTTACCTCTCCCCTATTTCGCCGAAGTGTCGTTGTTGTTGCCGACCGACCTCGGAAATCCTGGTCCAACACGCGAGCTATTCCAAAGCATAGTCAATTTGTTGCAAAAACATGTCCCACTTTCCTTGAGGGAAGCGTGTCTTGTTGCAAATTGGTCGATGGCAACCTGGTTTTCCGACCTGTTACCGTTCTTTCCGTCGCTAGCCATCACCGGAAGTCCCTCTGCCGCCGACCTTCTTCTAAGAACTCTGGCGGGTATATGCCGGAGACCCTTACTGCTTGGCGAGCTAAGCCCCACCGTCCTTAGGCTGCTGGGCACGCTGAGGCCTAAAGTGACGCCGACCCTTTTGATCCGCGAACCGCGACTAAGCAAGCGCATGGCGATGTGGGTTGAGAGCTCCAACTACCGCGGATACCTTGTGGCATTGGGGCGGGATTTACAATACCTTTATTTTCCGAAGGGCGTTTATGTGGGAGAAGACCTCAAGAACCCACTGACGAATAGCATTCGCGTGCACGTGGGTGATGTTCCGTCGAGGCCCCTCTACCCACCACCGACGAGGGACGTCACACAGAACTTGCAAAACCGACTCTTGGGATATCGTTTTCGAGGGCGCGATGAAGTCGCAGAATCTACTTTCCGAGTCTCCGGATTTCAGGCGGAGGTTTGTGCTGTGGTTGAAGTGCTCGGTACAGCCATCGTGGGCGACGCCGGCTTGCAGCGGGAAATTATTGAGCTATTCAAAGAACGGAATGAGCAGTCCCGAGCTGATCGCGCCAGTAGCATGCAGGGATTCGTGCTTCGGGCGGTTCTTCATTACTGTCACCAAGCAAAGCAAGAAGTCTTCGTTCGAGAGGTTGCAGCGGAGGCTAACAGATGCTGTCGCGAAGAAGGAGAATCGCTGCAAATCAGCAGCGAAAATGCTGGACACGTCTTAAAATACCTGGGTCTCTACAGCTGTCGTCTCGGCAGCGAGGGAAGAGGTCTCATTCTCAATAAGTCAACTCAATCTCAAGCGCATAGGTTGGCCTACGCCTATGACGTGCTACCCGCCAATGTGTCTTGCCAGTTCTGCCAGAAGTTGCTAACCTCACAAACCGAAAATGCTATGCAGGACCGCGACTGAAATCAGATTTCAGTCGAGCCGTTCGATGTCAGCGCACCTCATGGCCCTTGCGCCTAGATGGCAGTCGCTACGATGGTCCTGTTCCCTTTCCCGGTTCGACGCGCAGCATTTCATAAATGACGAGAGGCCACCCGCTGGCCCGGAAGAACAGCGTCCAACGCACTCGCCTCGGGCGACAACCCAAGCGCACGCATCGGCTATCTCAAGGCCGACAGGCAGGATCTTTCCCCCAAAACGCGAGGAAGGGTCCTTTCTCATCTCAGCAAGAGCGATGACTTTGCTTCATCAACCGTGGACTCGATAGTCCGTTGAGGGGCAGGCAAGGACCGGGAATCTGTTCCCGGGAGGACCAAGCTGAAAACTTGCAGGGGCCACGGTTGCCCGTGGCCCCCTGATTGACCGAAGGCTTGAAGAGTTTATCAGCACAAGGCAGGGCCAGCATTGGGAGTAGTGAAACTTTCCACCACGCGATCCTTTCCGCAGTTACAGTTGGCATGGCGACACGGCCCGTGCACCAAGATGCGGGTGCCAGAAAGCAAAGATCCGAACCGCTCCGCATGCTTAGCGGCTGCCTGCTGAAGGGCATCTTGATGATCGGCAGAAAAAATCGCGTACAGGTAAAGCTTGTTGCCGACTGCAATCGCGACCGTATATAAATCTGACGAGCGGTCTTGTTTTGAATGTTGCATTTTTTTAAGTCTCTTGTTTTCAACGAAATTTTACGAAACGAGCGCTGCTAGCCTGACACCGCTGTGGCCGCGCCCTCATTACTTAATACCGATAAGAGACTAGAAAACCCTCGCTTCAGTTGATTTCCGGCGCCGAAAGGAGCTCGGGAAGCTGACCGCTCCGGAGATTAAGCCCAGCAGGAGCTAACTTCCGAGGCAGGCTTTTCCGGCGGCGAGCAGCCCCGAAGCTTAACCGGATTAGCGAAAGGGCTCCGTCGCCCCGGCTAAATTGGGTCGCTGGGTCGCTTTAGTCCGCTGGCTCGATGGAGCAGGGGCGCGGCGGTGTCTTGGAAAAAATCTTGTTCAGGGGCCTCTTCGGCCAGCTGCTCGAGGAAAGCCTGTTTCTGCGCTTCGGGCAGAATGCGCAAGAACCTGGCCATCGAAAACAGCAGAGCTGGCTATTTGGATAATCGTCCGCTACATGGTTGATTATCAACCGTTATCTGCCGCGCACCAAACGGGTATCCGCTTGGCAACGGTTTTCGGGCGATGCCCGTGACTGAATTGGGTTAGCAGAATTAGATTTCGGTACTCGTAAGCAATCACGTTGCCGGAATGCGCTCACCTGCGCTGGCGATGCGCTTCCTTCACCGCGGTCAAGTCAGCCGTCCAGACATATCGCTTCTGTTTGCAAAGATCGAGCTTCGGGCTCGCGCCGATCTCTGGCACGCCGGCAAAATCAGCATGCTAGAGAGCAGCAAGAGCAGAAGGCTCGCACTTTTGCCCAACGGCGAGGCTCCCCTCAAGAATCGCCTTGTCAGATTGAATTGCATTCCTCTTGAAGGATCTGGGAAGCAGGCGACCCGTCTACCTGAGAAGTAGAAGCAATCTCATAAATAGTCGCGGTACACGTTCCTGTCGCATGCGCGGCACACAGGCAACTTGCGATGTGCAAAAGTTTAGTCAATCTGGGGTATGATGCCATTCTGCTGATCGCAGGTCCACTAGGATCGAATCTGCTGGGTTGGTTCGATGGGAAAGGGGGATTCGTCGCATGATGCGCCAAACCACAATTCTCCGCGAGCTCAATCAGGCCCGGCGAGATGTCGAGCAACAGCTCGCACCGATTCGGTCCGCGATCGACATCCTGATGGGTGGCCGATAGGCCGATGCATTTCGGCCGCCGGCCGTGCCAAGATCGCGCCAGCCCAACGGGCGCGGTGGCGGCGCCAGAAACGCGAGGCGCGCCGTGGTTAAGCTCTATCACCGGTTGCTTTGGTTGTTAGCGATCGCATTCGTCGCCGGTTTTTGGGCCTACGTCGTCCTGGCCGTCTGGAAGGCAGTGCATCCATGACCGACGAACGTTTCGCCGAATTCTGGGCCCGTGTGCGCGAGCGCGATCGGGCCGCCTACCGCTTGGTGGCGTCAGGTTGGATCATGGCCGCCGGCGTCTTCGAACCGAATTCAGCATTCCCGCAAGCTGACGAACACTCTGCCACAGCGTTTGGACTGCAATGCAGACCCATACCCTCAGAATTTATTCTGAGGGCTTCCATACACATAAACTGGGAAGGTGGCCGGAGCGGTCGGCAGTTGCGACAGAGAGCTATGCGCATTGGTGATTGTGAGGTTGGTGTTGGCGGGGACAAATAGGGTCGGTGGCACCTCTCCGGCGGGGCAGGAAAACGCGTTGTCGAAAATGGAGCGTTTAACGCATTGACTCGGAAGATTTGCAGCGCCATCTAAGAGGTGGTGTGCCCGTGCAGCACGCTTTCGTTGACCGGCAAAACAGGCCTTACGTGACCGCAGCAGAACGGGAGTTGTTCGTGTCCGGCGGTTGCTGAAACTGCTGTGTCCGTCTGACCCTCTCGATTTCCATACTTTTCCAAGTTGATCTCCGATCATCTTTCGCCGACCGACTGACCACGTGTAGGACACTGAGACATGTGTCGTCGCCGCGAGATTGACGACCTCCGAATTCCGACGCGAATAGGCGATAGGGCCATCGGCGGAGGACGTGACGACGACCTTCGACGGCACCCGCGACGACAGTTCCGTCTCGGCCTCGATGACGCAAGCTCCACGAGTCGGCGGAGAGCCGCGAACGCTCTCTTGCGCACGGTCACCGTCAGCTCTTCGAGGGAACTGCGGCCATCCGCGCCTGCATCTCGCGCGTCAGATGCGGCACCAACCCCAGCATCCGTTCGATGAGCATCAACTGGCCGCGGTGGTGCATTTCATGTTCTTTCACCGAGAGAATCATTTCGAATCGGCTTTTGGATGACGGGGTCATTCCTGGACGCATCTCAACCCGTTCGCCCAGGAAGCTTTCGCTGAGTCCTTCAACCCAGTCAGCCCATTTCGCGCCCGAGCTGCGCAGCAGTTCCAGCGTTTGAGTCTTGCTTCGCTGGGTCCTTTCTTCGGCCATCAAACGCTGCATCAGGGCGGGAAAGTCGAACCCGTCAAGCGAAGACCGGTGTTCCACGCTGTGAACCTGGTATTGAACGACGTACACCTGCGAAATATGAGCCAGCAATTCACCGATGGTCCGGGTGTTTGGGGCTGGTCGAAAGCCGTATTTTTCTTCAGGAATGTCCTCGCCAATCGTGATCGTGTTTTTTCGAACGGTGCGAAAACTTTCGGCTAATTCCCCGGCTCCATAGTAATTCACGCGATTTCTCCCTACAGGCAAACCAGCTGCCGTCTTGAGAGGACGGCTGGACCCAGAGTGTAACACGCTCGCGTTGCCGGGGGGGGTGCCTGAGAGTTGGACTGGCTAGGCCGTGCACGAATAGCTTTCGACAAGATAGGTTCTTCTACACAGGGAAGAAAGAGGGATAATACCGCAGCGAGAAGAAGACGTCGCAGGAGGTCTGCATGGCAATCCAGTTTACGTTGAATGGGAAAGCGCAGAGCGTGGACGTTGATCCGCAGATGCCCCTGCTGTGGGTTTTGCGCGACACGTTGAATCTGACGGGAACGAAATTTGGGTGCGGGATGGCGCTGTGCGGAGCGTGCACAGTGCATATTGACGGCGAGGCGACGCGGTCATGCATCACGCCGGTATCAGAAGTTGCCGGGAAGAAGGTGACCACGATCGAGGGACTCTCGGCCAACGTGAGCCATCCAGTGCAAAAAGCGTGGATCGATATGGACGTGCCGCAGTGCGGTTACTGTCAGTCCGGGCAAATCATGTCGGCGGTGGCACTGCTGGCAAGAAACCCCCAGCCCACCGATGCGGACGTTGACGACGCAATGAGCGGGAACATCTGCCGATGCGGTACTTATCTACGGATTCGCGAAGCGATTCATCGTGCGGCGCAGATGCATGCGGCGACCGCGGGGCACTCATTGCCGGGGAAGAGGGCGAAAAAATCGGCAGAGACAGCAGCGATGACGCTCGATGAGCCGCCCACTGTGGGCCCGACTGCAGGAGGTGCAGAATGAGCAGCGCGACGATGAAAGTGGATCGCCGGGAATTCTTGAAGGGCGCAGCGGCGGGAGCCACCGGGCTGGTGATTGCAATCTATCTGCCGAATCGGACCGAGGCACATGCGGCGGCCGCATCTGAGGCGGTGCCCTTTGCACCCAACGCGTGGATCCGGATTGGGACGGACGATACGGTCACGCTCGTAATTGACAAATCGGAGATGGGGCAAGGCGTGGTGACGTCCCTTTCGATGCTTCTTGCGGAAGAGCTGGAGTGCGACTGGAAAAAGATTCGCACCGTGTTTGCGCCGGCAGCGAAGGAATACGCCAACCCTGTCTTCGGAATGCAGGGAACGGGCGGGAGCACGAGCGTGAGAGGGATGTGGACGCCGCTGCGGAAGGCCGGCGCGCAGGCTCGAGAGATGTTGATCGCCGCGGCTGCGGAAAAGTGGGGCGCGGATAAGGCGGTGTGCCGCGCGGAAAACAGCCAGGTGATCCACACGCAGACGAAGGAGCGCCTGAGTTTCGGAAGCCTTGCGGAAGCGGCGGGAAAACAGCCGGTGCCTAGCGACGTAAAACTCAAGGAGCCGAAGCAATTTCGGATCTTAGGCAAGGAGATGAAGCGTTTGGATTCGGCGGACAAGACTTGCGGACGTGCGGAGTTTGGAATTGATGTACGCCAGCCGGGAATGTTGCACGCGGTGGTGGCGCGGTGTCCGGTGATCGGCGGGAGAGTGGCGAGCTTCAGCGCGGACAAGGCGAAGGCCGTGCGCGGTGTGAAGCACGTAGTGCAGATTTCGAGCGGAGTGGCCGTCGTGGCAGACAACACTTGGTCGGCGATGAAGGGACGGGACGCGCTCGAAGTCAAGTGGGAGGAAGGGCCGAATGCTTCGCTGACGAGTACGGCAATCGGCAAGATGCTCGAGGAGGGAGCGAGCAAGCCGGGCGGGGCGGTGGCGCGCCAGGAGGGCGACGTGAGGGCGGGATTGGCAAGCGCGGCGAAGAAAATCGAGGCCGTGTATCAAGCGCCGTTCCTGGCGCACGCGACGATGGAGCCGATGAACTGTGCGGCGCACGTGCGCGCAAGCGAATGCGATATCTGGGCACCAACGCAATTTCAGGGCGTCAACCAGATGACGGCGGCGAGGATCACCGGGCTGAAGCCCGAGCAAGTGAATATTCACACGACGTATCTTGGCGGAGGATTCGGGCGGAGGGCGGAGCAGGATTTTGTGATCGAGGCAGTAGAGGTTTCGCAAGCCGTGGGTGTACCGGTGCAAGTGACGTGGTCGCGCGAGGACGACATACAGCATGATTTCTACCGGCCAGCCTCGTACAGCCGGTTCGAGGCAGGGCTGGATGCAGAAGGTTGGCCGGTGGCGTGGTCGAACCGGATCGCCTGCCCGTCGATCATGTCACGGTTCTTTCCCGGCTCGGTGAAGAACGGACTGGATGAATCGAGCGTGGAAGGAGCGGCGGATTTGCCGTATGCAATTCCGAATATTCTTGTGGACTACCAACTGACGGAGACAGGGATCCCGGTGGGGTTCTGGCGGTCGGTGGGACATTCGCAAAACGCGTTTTTCAGCGAGTGCTTTGTGGATGAACTGGCGGCGGCGAGCGGAAAAGATCCGTACGAGTTCCGGCGGCGGCTGCTTCAGAAGGCCCCCCGGCATCTGGGTGTGCTCGAACTGGCGGCGACGAAGGCGGGCTGGGGGGAAGCGTTGCCACCCGGGCGACACCGTGGGATCGCAGTGATGAGTTCGTTTGGGAGTTACGTGGCGGAAGTGGCCGAAGTGTCAGTAGACAAAAAAAGCGGCGAAGTGCGGGTGGAGCGCGTGGTTTGCGCGGTGGATTGCGGGAGGACCGTGAATCCGCTGACCATTGAAGCGCAGATGCAGAGCGGAGTCGTCTTCGGGCTGACGGCGGCGCTCAAAGGGGCAATCACCATCAATAAGGGGCGCGTGGAGCAAGGAAATTTCGACGATTACCAAATGCTCCGCGTGACTGAGATGCCGAAGATTGAGGTGCACATCGTGCCGAGCGATCAGCCTTCGAGTGGGATCGGAGAGCCCGGAACGCCGCCGATTGCACCGGCGGTATGCAACGCGATTTTTGCAGCGACCAGGAAGCGCATCCGTCGGCTGCCGATCCGGCCGGAAGATCTTGTGTGATGGTGCGACCTAACCCGGGTAGTGGCCCTAATAGGCGAGGATCTTGTCCGGCGGAACCTGCCCTCAACGTGGCGGGGATGGTACACCGAAGAATCTGCGAACCCAATGTCGCGCTCGATTCTGACTTGGAAAAGCTCTGGTCCTGGCGTCTGGAAACGACACCAGGCCGGGGTGCCGAGACTGTTAGGGAATTCTCTCCCTGCCTTGCGACATTCTCCGAGGGTACCACAATCGAGCCTCTCGCTAGATGCATTAAAAGCATTACTATCAGTGTGTTACGGACAATGCTATGGGTTTGGAATGCAAAATGACTATAATTTGCATCCAATTTGGAGTATCATTAACACGAAGGGAGAAAGCATGCCGGCAACAGGAGCAAGGAAGGCCCAGAGGAAAAACACCAGGAAGCCGAAATTTCAGGCGGATCTTGCGCCAGTTGAGGATCGCATGGTTCGTTCTCTAAAAGAAGAATTGCAACTGAGCAGCAATTCGGATTTTATGGCAGAGGCTGTCGCACTCTTTCGGTGGGCAGTTGCAGAGCGGAAGCGTGGCCACAAGATTCTAAGCGAAAGCACAACAGGAGAGAGAGAGGTTCTGTTGTTACCTCGTTTGGAAAGAGTGGCTCCTGCGGCTCTGCTGCCGCAAGTGAACATAACGTGGAATGAAAAGGAACTCGAGAGCCTGATGGAACTCACGCTGGCCGAGCCGGCTCAACCAACCGAAGCTTTGGTTAGGGTAATGAGGAACTAGTTGGGCGTCTTCGTTCGGCGGTTGGAAGAAGACGACGTCGTCGAGAACTTCGACTGCAATGACGAAGCGCTCAACAATTACCTCAAGAAGCATGCATGGAGCAATCAGCAGAAGATCTCGATCGGTGTCACTTACGTAGTAGTAGACGAATCGGCTCCCAAGACCGTGCTCGGTTACTTCACTTTGGCTACGTCCGCAATTCCGCGCGACTCTTTCCCTAAGAAACACGTGCGCGGGCTACCTGGGTACGACCTACCCCTGATTCTTCTGGCGCGCCTGGCCGTTGATCATCGATTCGAAGGAAAAGGATTGGGTCGGCTACTCCTTCGAGAAGCGTTTCGGATTAGCATAAGCGTTTCGGAGCAGGTTGGTTGTCGCTGCATCATCACCGACGCGTATCGACATAAGGTGTCGTGGTATGCGAAATACGGCTTCATTCCGCTTGAGGGAGGCGGCGAGGATAAGCCGACACAGCGAATGTTCCTGGACATCCGGACTCTCAAGGCGGCTTTGAAGACCTGAGTGTCCCGTTTGCTCCTCTTCACTTGGAACCCAGGTCGTCGATGACTGAGATTGTTCTCGCGATAAACGTGCAAGATTGCACGAGTGATGGTGGCAACACGGCAGAATAGTTTGAGGGCAAACAGGAGTGCTTTGGGTGTAGGTTCCTGTGATTCGCCAGCAAGCCTTTGGATGCCACCAAACTAGGTGTAGCGACTGAACTGGATTAGTTGCTGGCAGTTTGCAGCGCATCGACGGAAGCGGTGGCGTTCAATGCGCAGAGGGCGAGCCCACGAGACCCACTGGGGTGGTGCACACCGCGTAGCATGCACGACAGAGCGTGATCTGATTTAACTCAAAGTCCTCTCCGGAGTAGATTCGAACAATCGAGAGGTTGCAGCGGAGGCTAACAGACTCTGTCGCGAAGAAGCAGAATCGCTGCAAATCAGCAGCGAAAATGCTGGACACGTCTTAAAATACTTGGGTCTCTACAGCTGTCGTCTCGGCAGCGGGGGAAGAGGTCTCATTCTCAATACATCAACTCAATCTCAAGCGCATAGGTTGGCCTAAGCCTATGAAGTGCTACCCTCCAATGCGTCTTGCCTGTTCTGCCAGAAGTTGGTAACTTCGCAAACCGAAGATGTTATGCAGGTCCGCCACCGAGAACCGCCAAATCGCTAAGAATTAAAAAAGAGCGCAGAGGTAATCAGAGCAGCCGGTAACGATCGTGCTATTTGTGCAGAATTTATTTCTGTTTTTCTAGAGATTTTCGTCTTCGAATTGGTAGAACAGAGGTGGAGGTCTATGCCACCAGCCAAAGAGTGGGTCAATCAGGTCCCATTGCGGATCAAGACCGAGGTGGTTGAGACCCTCTCTGCGCTTTCGCAATTCCATCGCATACCTGACGAGACGCTGATTCGAATCGCCAAGCAGAGGACCCGAGTTCAGGCGGCAGACCGCTGGGCCGCAATTCGTTTGCTGATCTCAAACCCTTGCCCCATTCCAGTCGTGCATGGGAAGCAACAGCCGCCTCGACGCCTTGGCGGACTTAAGACTCCCGCGAAGCTGACACTGATTCCAGGTGGGCGCAGGGTTCGCTGAATGTGCGGACAACCAGCCGCAGCTCCAATAATCACAATCCGATGGAGTTGTGTAGCTTGTGTAGGTGGTGAAGGATTTTGCATCGTAGAGCAAACAATCGGTACCTGGGATCGCGGTCACCTACACGCGTGTGAGCTGAGGGAGCGCTTCAAAGTGCACGTCTCGAGCAAACAGGACAAGCGAATGTTGCAGGACGAGGGCTGCGATCCACATATCGTTCGTCGGGATGGGAGTGCCTTGCTTACGAAGTTGCCGGTAAACAGCAGCGTAATGATGCGTGGTTTGCTCGTCGGCATAGAGGACACCGACACCGGACTTCAGCAAAAACCGGCGCAGGACAGCTTCGTTCCGTGGTCCTTGGCTGCCTGCACCGAATCCCGCACGCAATTCTGCCAACACGATGAAGGGCAACCAGACCTGTTCGGCGAACTCGACGGTCCTGACCGCGGATACATCGCCGCGGCAAAGGTCGGTGTAACGGTTGGTGTCGAGCGCCAGTCTCACGGCCATATCCTTTCGTCAATAGTATCCTGCGCAGCCTTGGCTTCGTCGAAAGCACGATCTTTTCGCCAGGTGCCTGCGATGTCGCTCAGATCGCGCTGCCGCCTGCATTCGCCGGTAACGCCCGCACCCCGGGCCATGGCCTCGATGGCGACTTCGTTCAGGCTTTTGCCCTGCTCACGGGCGGCTTGGCGAAGAGCTTCATCCAAAGTACTAGGCACCTTGCGGATCGTGTATTGCATGCAGTTATTGTAGGCGTTAGAGGCAGCTGATGCAAGCACAAGT
>Ga0187769_10001852_pt1 | contig 12217 bp, 14 predicted proteins | sample 0116_SJ02_MP02_1_FD_133140 | JGI IMG/M metagenome (GOLD analysis project Ga0187769, IMG submission 133140) | Tropical peat soil microbial communities from peatlands in Department of Meta, Colombia - 0116_SJ02_MP02_10_MG | ecosystem: Environmental > Terrestrial > Soil > Wetlands > Peat | place... | reverse complement strand
GAACTCGGCGACGTTATCGACGACCAGCAGCTTTCCCAGTTGCGGGAGATGCTGGGCCAGGCACTGGTGGGCAAGAAGCTGCCGGCGGCCTCGGTCGCGGTGGCCGACCTCGCCGGACAGCTGCGCAGCCCGGACGGCTTGGGTGACGCCGTCGGCCGCTCGGCGACGGTATTGCTGGAGTCGCTGGTGGAACACACCGAGGAGCGCCTGCTGATGGGCGGCACCGCCAACCTGACCCGCAATGCCGCGGATTTCGGCGGTTCGCTGCGCTCCATCCTGGAGGCACTCGAGGAACAAGTGGTGGTGCTGAGGTTGCTGGCCGCCCAGCAGGAGGCCGGCAGGGTGACGGTGCGTATCGGCCATGAAACGGCGGCCGAGCAGATGGTCGGAACCTCGATGGTGTCCACCGCCTACGGCACCTCGGACATCGTGTACGGCGGCATGGGCGTGCTGGGGCCGACGCGGATGGACTATCCGGGAACTATTGCCAGCGTTGCGGCGGTTGCTCTGTACATAGGTGAAGTCCTGGGTGCTCGATGACCGCGCACCCGCAGAATTTGTGGACAGCCGCATAGGCGCGGCATAGGGAGAGTCAGGCGTGGCACGCGATTATTACGGGCTGCTCGGTGTGAGCAGAAACGCCAGTGATGCGGAGATCAAGCGCGCGTACCGCAAGTTGGCGCGCGAACTGCATCCCGACGTCAATCCCGATGAGGCCGAGCAGGCGAAATTCAAGGAAATCAGCGTCGCCTACGAGGTGCTGAGTGACCCCGAGAAACGTCGAATCGTCGACTTGGGCGGGGATCCGATGGAAAACGCCGCCGCAGCCGGGGGCGGATTCGGCGGTTTCGGCGGTTTGGGCGACGTGTTCGAGGCGTTCTTCGGCGGCGGATTCAGCGCAGGTGCGACCTCGCGCGGTCCCATCGGCCGGGTACGGCCGGGTTCGGACTCGCTGCTGCGGATGCGGCTCGATCTCGAAGAGTGCGCCACCGGTGTGACCAAGCAGGTCACCGTCGACACCGCGGTGCTGTGCGATCGATGCCAGGGCAAGGGGACAAACGGCGATTCCGCACCGATCCCGTGCGACACCTGCGGCGGCCGCGGCGAGGTGCAGGCCGTGCAGCGTTCGCTGCTGGGCCAGGTGATGACGTCCCGGCCGTGTCCTACCTGCCGTGGTGTCGGAGTGGTCATCCCCGACCCGTGCCATCAATGCATGGGCGACGGCCGGGTGCGGGCCCGCCGCGAGATCAGCGTCAAGATTCCCGCCGGTGTCGGCGAGGGCATGCGGGTGCGGCTCGCCGCCCAGGGTGAGGTTGGGCCCGGGGGCGGCCCGGCCGGTGACTTGTATGTGGAGGTCCATCAGCAGACCCACGACATCTTCATCCGCGAGGGTGATGACCTGCACTGCACGGTCTCGCTGCCGATGGTGGACGCGGCGCTGGGCGCCACGGTCACCATCGACGCCATCTTGGACGGCTTGAGCGAGATCACCATTCCGCCGGGCACGCAGCCGGGTTCGGTCATCACGCTGCGCGGCCGCGGGATGCCGCACCTGCGGTCCAGTACCCGGGGCGATCTGCATGTCCACGTCGAGGTGGTGGTTCCCACCCGGCTGGATCACCAGGACAGCGAACTGCTGCGCGAGCTGAAGAGCCGCCGCACCCGCGATGTACCCGAGGTCCGGTCGACACATGCTGGCGGGGGACTGTTCAGCCGGCTCCGCGAGACGTTCACCGGGCGCTAGTCGTCAGGAGCCCGCACATGGTGGCGACGCTGTTCTACGTCGACGCACTGCCCGATACCGGCGCGTTGGCCGTCGTCGACGGCGACGAGGGGTTCCACGCCGCCAGCGTGCGCCGCATCCGTCCCGGCGAGCACCTGGTGCTCGGCGACGGCGTCGGGGGCCTGGCCCGATGCCAGGTCGAGGATGCTGGGCGCGACGGGCTACGCGCACGGGTGCTGGGGCGCTGGAGCGTGGCCGCCGGACGGCCGCCGGTAACGGTGGCGCAGGCACTGCCCAAGTCCGAGCGCTCCGAGTTGGCGATCGAATTGGCCACCGAAGCCGGCGCCGACGCGTTCCTGGCCTGGCGGTCCGCCCGCTGCGCGGCCAACTGGGAAGGCCCCCGGGCCGACAAGGGTCTGCGCCGGTGGCGTGCCGTCGCCCGCTCGGCGGCCCGGCAATCCCGCCGGGCGCACATCCCGCCCGTCCAGGGCGTGCTGTCCACTGCGGAGCTGACCCAACGGATCCGCGACGAAGTAGCGGCCGGCGCGGTGGCGCTGGCATTGCACGAGTCGGCGACTGCCCAGTTTGCGGATACCTGCTCGAATATTGATGTGGCGCAAGCGAACTCAGTATTTCTTGTGGTCGGCCCGGAAGGCGGGATCACGCCCGACGAGATCGCCGCGTTGACCGACGCGGGCGCCGTGGCGGCGCGGCTCGGCCCGCAGGTGCTGCGGACGTCGACCGCTGCGGCGGTGGCGTTGGGCGCCCTGGGCGTGCTAACCCCGCGGTGGGATCTGTCTTCGAGCCTGTAATTTCGCAGGCCTCTACTCGCACTTTCCCTGCAGGATTACAGCCTCGCGGAGTTTGACCAGAAAGGAGCTGGGCGGATGAACAACCCTGCCCATGATCTGAGTGCGATCTTCGACGAGCATGTCGCCGACGAGTTCGTCGCCAAGGACGTCGCCGCAACCATGGCGACGATGACAGCGGAACCCTTTGTCAATCACGTGCCAACGATGATGGGTGGAGTCGGCGCCGAGGAAGTTGCGAACTTCTACGGCAACTACTTCATCGGAAACTGGCCGGCTGACACCGTGATCATTCCCGTCTGTCGCACCGTCGGGGCCGACCGCGTCGTCGACGAGATGATCATGTCGTTCACGCACGACATCCCGATGCCGACATTTCTCCCCGGAGTGGCGCCCACCGGCCGATCGGTCATGCTGCCGGTGGTGGTTGTGATGGGGTTCGAGGCGGACTCCGAGACACCCAAAGTCGCCTACGAACGGATCTACTGGGATCAGGCCTCGTTGCTGGTGCAGGTGGGGCTGATCGACGAGACGTCGTTGCCCGTCACCGGCGTGGCCCAGGCCCGCAAGGTGCTGGACAAGGACTTGCCGTCGAATACCCTGCTGAAAGCTGACCAACCCAGGCCCCCGGCGTAGACTGAGTCAGCTGAGCAAACCACCGACAAGCCACTGACAAGCCGAGGAAGCAGGCATCGAAAACGACGTGACGCCCCGCGAGACCAGCGCTGTTGACGCAGCCGGAACCCTCCAGGCCTCTGCTCAGGTTCGCAGCAGCATCAATGTTCCGCCCGACGTCGTCGTGGGCTTGTTGGGCTCGTCAGACGAGAATCTGCGCGCGCTGGAACGCACGCTGAGTGCCGACTTGCATGTACGGGGCAACACCATCACCCTCTCGGGGGAGCCGGCTGACGTGGCGCTCGCCGAGCGGGCGATCTCCGAGCTGGTCGCGATTGTCACCAGCGGGCAGCCGTTGACGCCGGAGGTGGTTCGCCACAGCGTCGCCATGCTGGGCGGCACCGACAACGAGTCACCGGCCGAAGTGCTCACGTTGGACATATTGTCGCGCCGCGGAAAGACGATTCGGCCCAAGACGCTCAACCAAAAGCGCTACGTCGACGCCATCGATGCCAACACCATTGTCTTCGGGGTCGGCCCGGCCGGTACCGGGAAGACCTATCTGGCGATGGCCAAAGCAGTTAGCGCGCTGCAAACCAAGCAGGTGAATCGCATCATCTTGACCCGACCGGCCGTCGAAGCCGGTGAGCGCCTTGGCTTTTTGCCGGGCACACTGAGCGAAAAGATCGACCCGTATCTGCGGCCGCTGTATGACGCGCTGTACGACATGATGGATCCCGAACTGATTCCGAAGCTGATGTCCGCCGGGGTCATCGAGGTGGCGCCGCTGGCGTACATGCGTGGTAGAACGTTGAATTCCGCGTTCATCGTCCTCGATGAGGCGCAGAACACCACCGCCGAGCAGATGAAGATGTTCCTCACCCGACTTGGTTTCGGTTCCAAGATCGTCGTCACGGGGGACGTGACCCAGGTCGACCTTCCCGGCGGCGCCAAGTCAGGGCTGCGGTCGGCGATCGAGATTCTCGACAGCGTTGACGACATCCACATCGCGGAGCTGACCAGTGTGGACGTGGTGCGCCACCGACTGGTCTCGGAAATCGTCGACGCCTATGCGAAGTTCGAAGAGCCCGGCCTGACGATGAACCGGGCGGCTCGGCGGGCGTCGGGGTCCCGCGGTCGCCGATGATAGGGCCGTGAGCCTCATGAGTATTGAAGTATCCAACGAGTCGGGTATCGACGTCTCCGAAGTGGAACTGATCAGCGTCGCGCGCTTTGTCATCACCAAGATGGATGTCAATCCGGCGGCGGAGCTGTCGATGGTGCTGTTGGACACCGCGGCGATGGCTGACCTGCACATGCGCTGGATGGACCTGCCCGGGCCGACCGACGTGATGAGCTTTCCGATGGACGAGCTCGAACCTGGTGGTCGCCCCGATGCTCCCGAGCCGGGGCCGTCGATGCTGGGCGACATTGTGCTGTGCCCGGAGTTCGCCGCTCAGCAGGCCGCCGCGGCGGGCCACAGCCTGGGGCACGAGTTGGCTCTGCTGACAATCCACGGTGTGCTACACCTGCTCGGCTACGACCACGGCGAGCCCGAAGAGGAAAAAGAGATGTTCGCCCTGCAGGACCGGTTACTCGAAGAGTGGGTCGCCGACCAGGTCGAGGCTTACCAACAGGACCGCCAGCAGGAACGGGACCGCCGGTTGCTAGATAAGTCAAGGTATTTCGACAATTGACAGGCCTGTCGGAGCTGCTCGGTGCGATCGCGTTGATCGCCTTGGGCGGCGTTTTCGCGGCGATCGACGCCGCCGTCAGCACGGTTTCGCTGGCCCGGGTTCAGGAGCTGGTGCGCGAAGAGCGGCCCGGTGCGTTGGCGCTGTCCAGGGTGATGTCCGAACGGCCGCGCTACATCAATCTGGTTGTGCTGCTGCGCATTACCTGCGAAATCACTGCGACCGTACTGCTGTTTTTGTTCCTCTACGACAACTTCGGTCTGAACTGGGCGTTGTTCGGCGCCGCAACCATCATGGTGGTCACCAGCTTCGTCGTCATGGGAGTAGGCCCTCGTACCCTCGGCAGGCAGCACGCGTATTCCATTTCGCTGACGACTGCCCTTCCGCTGCAGGTTGTCTCGTGGCTGCTAATGCCGATCAGTCGCTTGTTGGTGATTTTGGGTAACGCGCTCACCCCGGGCCGCGGCCTTCGGAACGGACCGTTTGCATCCGAGATCGAGCTGCGCGAAGTTGTCGACCTGGCCCAGCAGCGGGGCGTGGTGGCCGCCGACGAACGCCGGATGATCGAGTCGGTCTTCGAACTCGGTGATACCCCGGCCCGTGAGGTGATGGTGCCGCGCACCGAGATGATCTGGATCGAGAGCGACAAACTTGCCAGTCAAGCCATAAACCTGGCCGTGCGCAGCGGGCATTCTCGTATTCCGGTGATCGGCGAGAACGTCGATGACATCGTCGGCGTCGTGTATCTGAAAGACCTTGTGCAGCGGACATTTTTGGCCGGGGACGGTGGCCGGGCCACTACCGTGGCACAGGTGATGCGGCCGGCGGTATTCGTGCCGGACTCGAAGCCGTTGGATGCACTGCTGCGGGAAATGCAGCGCGACCGCAACCACATGGCTCTCCTCGTCGACGAGTACGGCGCCATTGCCGGCCTGGTCAGCATCGAAGACGTACTGGAAGAGATCGTCGGCGAAATCGCCGACGAGTACGACCAGGCGGAGACGGCGCCGATAGAAGACTTGGGTGACAAGCGTTTCCGTGTCTCAGCGCGACTGCCGATCGAAGACGTCGGCGAACTGTACGGCATGGAATTCGATGATGATCTCGACGTCGATACCGTGGGCGGTCTGCTGGCGCTCGAATTGGGCCGGGTTCCGCTGCCGGGCGCCGAGGTGATATCGCACGGGTTGCGGCTACACGCCGAGGGCGGCACCGATCATCGGGGGCGGGTGCGGATCGGGACGGTCCTGCTGAGCCCGGCTGAATCCAACGGTTCACCCAACGGCACGGAAGCCGAGCGCCATGGCTGAGCATGACGCCGAACGTGAGCTCACGGCGAAAAATCGCGCCAAATTTCGCCCTGTGTTCACGCTCGGTGGCGTGCGGGCCCCATGACCGAATTCCATTCGGGTTTCGTGTGTTTGGTCGGCCGGCCGAACACCGGCAAATCGACGCTGACGAACGCGCTGGTCGGCACCAAAGTCGCGATCACCTCCACGCGGCCACAGACCACCCGGCACACCATTCGCGGGATCGTGCACCGGGAGAACTTCCAGATCATCCTGGTCGACACCCCGGGCCTGCACCGGCCGCGCACGCTGCTGGGAAAGCGGCTCAACGACTTGGTGCGCGACACCTACGCCGAAGTCGACGTGATCGGGCTGTGCATCCCGGCTGACGAAGCCGTCGGACCGGGGGACCGGTGGATTGTGGACCAGATCGGATCGACTGCGCCCAAGACGGCACTGCTCGCCATCGTCACCAAGATCGACAAAGTTCCCAGAGACCGGGTGGCCGCGCAGTTGGTCGCGGTCAGTGAGCTGGTCGGCGACTCGGCCGAGATCGTCCCGGTATCGGCGGTGACCGGGGAACAGATCGACGTGCTGATCGACGTGCTGGCCTCGGCATTGCCGGTGGGCCCGGCGTACTACCCCGGCGGTGAGCTGACCGACGAACCCGAGGAGACGCTGATGGCCGAGTTGATCCGCGAGGCCGCCCTTGAGGGGGTTCGCGACGAGCTGCCACATTCGCTGGCCGTGGTCATCGAGGAGGTCAACCCGCGGGAGGGCCGCGACGACCTGACCGACGTGCACGCGGTCCTCTTCGTCGAGCGGGACAGCCAGAAGGGCATCGTCATCGGCAAAGGTGGCGCCCGGCTGCGGCAAGTGGGCACCGCGGCACGCGGCCAGATCGAGAAGCTGCTGGGCACCAAGATCTACCTCGACCTGCGCGTCAAGGTCGCCAAGAACTGGCAAAGCGACCCCAAACAGCTTGGTCGGCTGGGGTTTTAGCGCTCGCGGCGCCAATGCGACGTTTTCGTCTCGAACCGATCGTTTCACTGCGGTCAACTGCGAACACCATTGCGCCGCAACACCTCACCTCCGCGGTGGGGGAGCGCCGGGCACCTCCGGCGTGTCCGAGCCTTTGTTCCACCAGACGGTGGGCTGCTTGGCCGCCCAGCCGGAGACGGCCTCCAGCTCGGCTGCCAGCGAGATCAGCATGCCCTCACTGTTGGCCGGACCCATCAGCTGCACGCCAATCGGCAAGCCCTCGGAGGTGAACCCGGCCGGTACGTTGATGGACGGCCAGCCCAGCACGTTCCACGGCCATGTCATCGGACATGCGGTGATCATCGCCCGATCGATGCCGTAGCTGCTCAATCGGTCAAAGGAGCGCGCCAGGGGTGGTGGTTGCGCGGTGGTGGGTGCCAGCACCACGTCCACGATGTCGAAGACCGAGCCGACCCGACGCTGGTCGGAGGCTTCATGCAGGCGTGCACTGCGCAGGATCGCCTCTCCCAGCACACGGCCGATGTGCAGATTCGACACGGTGCGGGGATCCAGAGTGACGCCGTCACCCAGCCGCTCCTCCCAGTCGCGCAGGCCGGCGGTGGAGCGGGCGAGAAAGTTCCACGACAACCGCTTGCCGTAGTCCGGGTTGCCGGATACCACGGTATGGCCGAGCAGCTCGAGTCGCTTGCCCACCGCTCGGGTCGCGGCCAAAATCTCCGGATGCAACTTGACGCGAAAGCCGTTGTAAGGGAGCCGCGTTGACAGGGCAATGTTCAGCGGGCCGGGCGCGATCCCGACGTACTCGGACGCCTTCAGCAGCGGCGGCCGGTGCCGGTCGCCTTCGACGTTTCCGGATGCCGCGTCGAGCACTAACGCCGCATCGGCCACGGTGCGGGCCAGCACACCATTTACCGTGAGGCCGTTGAAAGCCTCGGGTAGCGGCCAGGTGGAGATGCGGCCGCGCTGCGGCTTGATGCCCACCAGGTGCGTCCAGGCGGCCGGGATGCGGACGCTACCGGCGCCGTCGGAGCCGATGGCCGCGGTGACCAGTCCAGCAGCCACCGCGGCCGCGCTGCCGCCCGACGATCCGCCCGGAGTGTGTCGGCGCGACCAGGGATTGTGGGTGTATCCGAAGCCGGGCCCGCTGGTGAACGGCCACTGACCCAGTTCGCAGGTGTTCGTTTTGCCGACGATGACCGCGCCGGCCGCCTTCAGACGACGAATCACCTCGGCATCCTGGGTGGCGGGCCGGACATACCCCTCGGTACCGAAGGCGGTCGGCACTCCGGCGATGTCGACGTCGTCTTTGACCGCGACCGGAATGCCCAGCAAAGGTGCGGTGTCCCCGGCGGCCCGTCGCCGGTCGGCCGCGGCCGCATCGGCCAGCGCCGACTCGGTGAGCACCACCCGGAAGGCGTTCAGGGCGGACTGGCTGGCGTTGATGGCACGCAGGGAACGGCGCACCAGTGTGTCGGAAGTCACCGCCCGGCTGGCCAGCTGATAGAGCAGGTCAGTCAGCGTGGGCAGGCGCTGGCCGCCGGATCCGGAAGTGGATCTGGAATCAGACCCAGAAGCGCCAACCACGGGTTAGGAGACTATCCCGGCGCGGATACCCGAGATGTCGCGGTGGGGTGCAAAACTGTTGAGATGCGGCTATATCGAGACCGGGCGGTGGTGCTGCGCCAGCACAAGCTCGGGGAAGCCGACCGGATCGTCACGCTGCTGACCCGCGATCACGGGCTGGTTCGTGCGGTGGCCAAAGGTGTTCGCCGCACCCGTAGCAAATTCGGCGCGCGACTGGAGCCGTTCGCGCACATCGACGCGCAACTGCATCCTGGCCGCAACCTCGACATCGTCACCCAGGTCGTCTCGATTGACGCGTTCGCCACCGACATCGTCAGCGACTACGGCCGGTACACCTGCGGGTGCGCGATGCTGGAAACCGCCGAACGCCTCGCCGGTGAGGAGCGGTCACCCGTTCCGGCACTGCACCGGCTCACGGTGGGCGCGCTGCGGGCGGTGGCCGACGGACGCCGGCCCCGTGACCTGCTATTGGACGCCTACCTACTGCGCGCCATGGGCATTGCCGGATGGGCGCCGGCGCTGAGCGAGTGTGCCCGTTGCGCCACACCTGGTCCGCATCGGGCTTTTCATGTCGGCGCCGGGGGCAGCGTCTGCGCACACTGCCGTCCGGCCGGCTCGACCACACCGCCACCGGGTGTGCTGGATCTGATGTCCGCGCTGCACGACGGCGATTGGGAGTTCGCCGAAAAGGCGTCGCAAGCGCACCGCAGCTACGCCAGCGGATTGGTGGCTGCCCACCTGCAATGGCATCTGGAACGCCAGCTCAAAACGTTGCCGCTGGTAGAACGGACATATCACGTCGACCGCACGATCATCGAACAGCGCTTGGCGCTGATCGGGCAGGATATCGGCTGTGGCTAAGAAGGCCGAGCGCGAGCTGACGTCCGCCGGCTTCCCGCAGCTGGCTCCGGCGCCGGACGACTACCCGACCTTCCCCGACACGTCGACGTGGCCGGTTGTCTTCCCGGACCTGCCGCCATCGCCGCACGGGGGCCCGCGCCGGCCACCGCAACACATTTCCAAAGCGGCCGCACCCCGGATTCCGGCCGACCGGTTGCCCAATCATGTCGCCATTGTGATGGACGGCAATGGCCGCTGGGCCACCCAACGCGGCCTGCGCCGCACCGACGGTCACAGGATGGGCGAGGCGGTGGTGATCGACATCGCTTGCGGTGCAATCGAGCTCGGAATCAAGTGGCTCAGCCTTTACGCCTTCTCCACCGAGAACTGGAAGCGTTCCCCGGAGGAAGTCCGTTTCCTCATGGGATTCAACCGCGACGTGGTACGACGACGCCGGGAGAACCTCAATGAGATGGGGGTGCGAATCCGGTGGGTGGGTTCGCGGCCACGTCTTTGGCGCAGCGTCATCAACGAGCTGGCGATAGCAGAGCAGATGACGAAGAACAACCACGTGATCACCATCAACTACTGCGTCAACTACGGTGGCCGCACCGAAATCGCCGAAGCCGCAAAGAAAATCGCTCGTGAGGCCGCCGCGGGCAGATTGGACCCCGACCGGATCACCGAGTCCACGATCTCGCATCACCTGCAGCGACCCGACATCCCGGACGTCGACCTGTTTCTGCGGACCTCGGGGGAGCAGCGGTCCAGCAATTTCATGCTGTGGCAGGCGGCCTACGCCGAGTACATATTCCAGGACAAATTGTGGCCCGACTATGACCGCCGCGACCTGTGGGCGGCCTGCGAGGAATACGCCTCACGCAATCGAAGGTTCGGAAGCGCCTGATGCCATCCCTCCAGGAGCGATTGGCATCGCTACTCCGCGACGTTGTGCCCGTCGAGGAAGAACCCGACGGCGCGCTGACGGTTCGCCATGCCGGCACCTTCGCGTCGTTGCGGGTGGTGAACATCGCCGAGGACCTCGACCTGGTGTCGCTCACCCAGATACTGGCGTGGGATCTGCCGCTGACCAAGAAGACCAGCGACCTGGTAGCCAAACAGGCGCGTGACAGCAACTTCGGCAGCGTGACGCTAGTCGAGAAGGTCAACGAGAAAGCGGTGCAGCGCAACTCGGGCAAGAATGCATCCAAGATCGCCGACGTGATGCTGCGCTACAACTTTCCCGGCGGCGGCTTGACCGACGCCGCCCTGCGCACCCTGATCCTGTTGGTGCTGGATACCGGAGCGCAGATACGTCGTGCGTTGACGTCCTGACCGCGCGTGCGGGGGTCAGGACGCGCACTCCGCGCACGTGCCGAAGATCTCGATGGTGTGGCTGACGTCAGAGAAGCCATGCTCGGCGGCCACTTCTGCCGCCCACTGTTCGACTTCGTGGTCGCCCACCTCAATGGTGGAACCACAGTGCCGGCACACCAGATGGTGGTGATGGTGCTCGGAGCATCTGCGGTAGACCGACTCACCGGTGTCGGTACGCAGCGTGTCAACCATTCCGGCCGCTGCCATCGACTGCAGCGCCCGGTAGACGGTGGTCAGCCCGATGTTCTCACCGCGACGCCGTAGCTCGTCGTGCAGTTCCTGGGCTGAGCGGAACTCGTCAAGCGTCTCCAACAGCGTGGAAATCGCCGCTCGCTGACGGGTGGACCGCACGCTGGCTCCGGTCATAGTGCGTCCTCGCCGCCGTGGGTCACGACGTCTCCTCGCCGGCATGGGCGACGGCGTCGACGACGATGTGCGCGAGGTGGTGGTCGGCAAGCCGGTAGAGCACTTCGCGGCCGGATCGCTCCCCGCTGACGACGCCGGCTGCCTTGAGGATTTTCAGATGCTGGCTGACCAACGGCTGTGGCACGCCGAGCGCGTCGACCAGTTCGTGCACGCAGCGCTGGGATTCGCGCAGTTGCAGCACGATGGCGATCCGCACGGGCGCGGCCAGCGCGCGCAACAGTTCGCCGGCGGCGTCGAGAATGTCCCGCGGCGGCGGGACCGGGTAGTCGGAGTGTTCACCGGACCCTGGCCGGCTGTGCTCGTGGCTCAGCACGCTCAGGTCCGATCCCACGCCGGGACCGGCGGTGGTCGGCGTTGAGGAGGACATCACCATGGGAGGAAGTCATCACCTCGACAAGTGCCAGGTAGTGGGTGTGCCCGGCGCCAGGAATAGGCGTTCGGCTGTCTTCCACTGTCACATGCATGATGACGCATGTCAAAGACCGCCGCCGCAGATCGCTACCATGACTGATGCCTTAACCGCGGCGGCGGGGACCGCCGCGCGTCTTCGCCCAAACCCGGAAAGGGAGTGCACCACGCCGTGGCGTCCGTCATCGACACCGTAGTCAACCTGGCCAAGAGGCGTGGCGTGGTCTATCCCTCGGGCGAGATCTACGGCGGCACACGATCGGCGTGGGACTACGGCCCGCTCGGGGTGGAACTCAAAGAGAACATCAAACGGCAGTGGTGGCGCTCCGTGGTTACCGGGCGGGAAGACGTGGTCGGGATCGATTCGTCGATCATCCTGCCGCGACAGGTGTGGGCGGCCTCCGGCCACGTCGAGGTCTTCCACGACCCGCTGGTCGAGTGCCTGAACTG
>Ga0187769_10001850_pt1 | contig 12223 bp, 4 predicted proteins | sample 0116_SJ02_MP02_1_FD_133140 | JGI IMG/M metagenome (GOLD analysis project Ga0187769, IMG submission 133140) | Tropical peat soil microbial communities from peatlands in Department of Meta, Colombia - 0116_SJ02_MP02_10_MG | ecosystem: Environmental > Terrestrial > Soil > Wetlands > Peat | place... | reverse complement strand
CTGGCGCGACTGCCGATTGCGCAGCCGGCCGCGCAGCAAGAACTAAGTAAGAGGCTGTCGCCTAATTCTGAGGCACGAACAGCGCGAAAATCGGCCCATTCTTCCGTTGGGAGCGCGTGGCGCGCCGTTAGGGCACCTTGGTGGGTATACGCGATGGCCACCGCACTTGCTGCACTCGGCGTGACCGTATTCGCGTGGAGTCGGTGGCATACCAGCGCAGCATATGTCGACACGCTGGTTGCCAGGTCTTACGCGGAGCAGCGAACGATCGAAATGAGAATCGATGGAGCGCCCTACACGCCGCTTAAAGTCCACCGCGGGGCGAACAATTCGAATATCTCGCGCCCTCCTTCGCTTCTGGAAGCGGAACTCCTCATAAGCAAGAATCTAGGCAAGCACCCATCTGACCCCGCCTGGCTTCGCGCCAAGGCCCAAGCAGATCTCATCGATGGAAACTTCGATTCTGCGATTCAAAGCTTGCAACAGGCTCTTCAAGTCCAGCCAAAATCCGCACGGCTTCTGACAGACTTGGGATCGGCCCACTTCGAACAGGGCGAAGCTCTCGGCAATTCACTGGAATATGGCACAGCAATCGAACTTTTCGGTAAGGCACTGCGAGAAGTTCCCGATGACCCAGTCGCCCTTTTCAACCAGGCGGTCGCGCTTGAGCGAGCAAAACTCTTTGCGCAGGCCATCGAGGATTGGGAACATTACCTGCGCATAGACAGCCGTGGGGCTTGGGCCGATGATGCGCGAACGAGGCTTGCAGCTCTTCGCTCGAGGATGAAGGAGCACTCGGACCTTTCCTCGCTTTCTCTTTACACTCCAACGGAGTTGTTAAAAGCGGTTTCGTCGGACGGGCACCGAATTCGAGCGGTGCTCGACTTACAGATTGAGGAGTATTTGAGCCGCGTTGTTCGGGACTGGCTTGCCGATGGTTTCCCCTCGAAAGCAGTGCCAAAAACCGATGCGGATGTCTTGGATGCCATGAAGGTAGTCGCCGAGGTCGCTCACGACGAACACCACGATGCTTGGTTGTCGGATCTCTTGAGCAGAACCAATTCGGCGGTTTTCGCGAAGGCCGTCGCCGCATTGTCGCAAGCAGCGAAGAGCAACGACCGGGCTGACTATGACGCCGCACGCCGACAAGCCGAAACGGCCAAGCGCTTATTTGCAGACTCTGGAAACGTAGCTGGGCTCCTACGGGCACAGCTGGAGATGACTTTTTCCTATCATTTCTCCCGCGAAGCGGAACTGTGCCTGCGTTCACTGAAAGGAGCGGAGGCCGAGAGTCGCAATCGTAGCTACAGATGGCTGCTCGTCCAGTTCAAGCTTGAACGATCAATCTGTGCCGGACTCACCGGCGATCTCGGAGATTCGGCACGTATCGCTGACGAAGCTCTGGTCGAAGCGAGAGTTGGCGGATATAGGAATGTTTACCTTCGAGCCGTGGGCTTGGCGGCGGATCTTTCAGCCGAAGTCGGTGACCTGAGAGGTGGTTGGGATAAAGCTTCAGCCGGATTGGGAGAGTTTTGGTCAGGAACTCACAATCCCATGGTCGGATACAACCTATACACGGATCTGGATACGGTTGCCGACATGTCGGGGCAGCGGTACCTCCAAGTCGCGATATGGAAGCAAGCGTTGCCGCTGATCGATTCCGACCCGGATCTGTTGTTGCGTGCCATGGCACACCGGTGGATGGCTGGAGCGGCGTATTCCGCGGGAATAGCCGAACTCGCTAAGAAGGAATTTGCGGAGGCCAGTCGTCTGTTCGCGTCGGCGCCCGAGACGGACGGGACAAGAAATGACCGCGCGGAAGCGGAGATTTGGTTGGCGCGGCTAGAGATACAAGGAGGGCAGGGAGAACGAGCAGCGGCCCGGCTCAAGAACGTCGAAGATTCGCTGAGCAGCACGGCGAATAACTTTGTTGCGATCCGTTTTTATGAAGCCGAATGTGAATTGGAGTTGTCCCTCAACAATCTGGATAAGTCGGAGGAATCGGCCCGCAAAGCCATTCAACTTGCAGAGTTGAGCTTGGCGTCGTTGCGCTCGGAAACCGATCGGCTGGCATGGAGGCGCAACAATTCGGATTCGTATCGAGCTCTTGTGGACCTACGCATTCGCCGCGGCGACATCTCCGGGGCTTTGGACGAATGGGAGTGGTACAAGGGAGCATTTGAGCGCACGGTTCGCACCAACGAAAACCAGCCTGAGATCGTGCGCGGGCTGGTGCAGAAGTCCCTTCCAAAACTGAACCGTACAAGCATCCTTTCGGTTGGATTGCTGCCTAGCGGAATTGCAGTCTGGCTATTCGATGACCGTGGTGTGACGGGGAGTTGGAAGAAGATTCCTCCTGCCGAAGTAATCGACTTAGCTGGTCGATTCTCGCAGCTTTGCTCGGACCCGGGTTCGGACATCGAGACAATGCGCACAGTTGGTCGAAGTCTCTACGATTTGATGGTCAATCCAATTGCATCGAGACTTCAGGCCGGACGGGAGCTCGTTGTTGAATTGGATGAAAGGCTAGCAACTCTCCCGGTGGAGGCGCTCGTTGATACCAATGGCCGTTACCTGGGGGAGAGCACGGCTGTTGTCTCCTCGCCCGGCCTCTTTACGCAAGAGCGTCTTAGAGACAGCTCCCAAATATCGCGCGAATCCGCCGCGCTCATCGTTGCCGTCCCTGCGGGGGCCGGGCCTCAGATGTTCCCCTTGCCCGACACTGTCGAAGAAGCACGAATGGTCTCCGACTTTTTCCCAAACGGCGAGGTTGTGATTGGAAGTCGCTCGAAGACGATTGATTTTCGGGGTGAGCTTGCCAAGTCCGAGATATTTCATTTTGCGGGGCATTCAATCTCGGCAGGAAGCAAAACAGGCTTAGTTCTGGGCGGCGACACGACCTCAGGCAACTTACAACTGTTTGACGCAACAGCTTTGGATTCCAACAGCGTCGCCAAGTTGAAATTAGTCGTCGTCTCGGCATGTTCTTCGGCGGTTGGCGGGAGCGGTCACGCGGACGACATGGACGCTGTTGTGGGTGGATTCCTTCGGCTGGGTGTTCCGCATGTGATTGGGAGTCGCTGGAGAATTGACTCGGCGACAACCACCAGCTTCATGAGGACTTTCTATTCCAAACTGCTGCAAGGGGATTCTATAGCTGGCGCGTTGCAGGGAACGGAAGCGGATTTTCGTTCTAACAATCGGACCATTCATCCTTACTACTGGTCGGCATTCGAAGTTTTCGGAAGGTCCTAGAAGAGAGGAAACACGTCATGTGCTCGTGCACTCGCCATTTTGGTCGTCGATGCTTGGAATGCTTGCTTCTGACGGTTAGTTTCTTAGCCGTGGGATGTAAATCGTCGGATAACGAAGGCAAGCCGAGTACAGAAGGGAGGGGTGTCGCCGGTGAAGCCGTTTATGTGATCCTCGAAGGACCTTGGGCCATAGCTCCAGATCCGGACCCAAAGAACAAGGATGGCATTCTTGCGATTGCGCCGAATGTAGTTGATCACGGCCTCCTTTATGTACAGTCCTATACCGGTTTCGCATTGCTGCCCGGAGAATACCAGTTTCAGATTCCCAACATTGCCAGCGCCGGGACAAAAAGCTTCTCAGGACTCAATGAAACAGTCCCTGCAAGCTCATTGCTAGCCGCTGAGAACAACACAGGCTTCAAAAGGTATGCAGTGCATTTTCCAAAACCCAACGGAGTCGGTGCGGCGTCTGGAACCTACGCCCGTGTCGACGAGAGCGGGAACCTGCCTGTGGATCCGGCATCGATCAACGAAGCTTCCTACACGACACAGATTTCTCTCGAGTATAGCGTCGCGAACTGGCAAACGATAAGCGTGACAGGGAGTACGGACCCAATTCCTACGGCCCTGCCGGGAATTTCCGTGCCGCTCAGCATAACGCAGGCGGCTACGGTCGGCGCTCCGCACATGATTCGTGTCGGGACGGAACCCTCGCAGGATGAGTTAGGGTCGTGCAGCAACCAATCCAAAGGCGCATTCCACGCCCTGGTTGGACTATTTCAGTTGAAGAAGACGATTGATTTTCGAACCTACGACAAAGGCTGCTGGGCCTGTGATCCACAAGGCGCCAGCCCAAAGCCATGTCCTTCCATACAGGTGGTACAAGACTTGAAAAATGTAGGCGACCTTGTCAAAACGGCAAAAATGTCGCGAGCCAGGCAGGAGGCAGAAAGAGCGATACAGGAGGCAGAGAATCTCGTTTCCCAGAAGTCCGCTCGCACAGGAACGCAAAGGGACCTGCTGCAGAAAGTGGCTGGCATCAGGGGGTATCTTGAGGAGTTAAAATCTAAGGACGCCGACTTTGCCGGCAAGTACGAAGTGGCGGCACAAAAGGTCAATGACATTGTGTCGATTACGAGCCTGCCTGCCAAGGATTGCAAATCTCCCCTTCTGAATCTTTCTGTCAACTAGGCTCAGCCGTCGCCTTGCCTGCCGTTGCAAACGCCGAAGCCCTGTAGGCTGCCGCTGTAAAGATCTGTCGAGACCCATATTCGTTCGTTGAAATGGAGTTCTGACTATGCGGAGCCTCATGCGTGCGACGCAGACGTGCGGGCGCAAGAAATGAGTTGTAAGGATGTTTGAATTGTTGTTGGGTCAAACGCTCCAGGATGCGACGCAGAGTGGTATGGGCAAGCATTGGCAGGAGACTGGCTTACTGAAATTCCACGCTGGCTGTATTGGGTCACCAATGTGGCAGGACAGACCAATTTCACTGTTCGGTTTTCCATTCTTGATCAGAGGCTTCCGAGTCGCAATGAGATGTGAGGCGCTCTCAGTGAGAGTAACGCCTCGTCTTAACGGCGAGGGACACCGTCTCCATATTGTTGATTTAGCTCCACTTTCTCCTTGGTGACAAACTCCTCTGAGTGGCGAAGGGCGTGCATCAGGTCGTCGGCAGAGAGTAAGATCGCAGGACAAACGCACTTACTTCCATGCAGCTTAGACTCGATTGGGAGATTCACGAAGGAGATCCAAATCATGAAACTAAGCGGGATGTGGATGAGACACCCAGTCGGATTGTTGCTCTGCGTGGTGATCCCTTTCCTACCCGTAAGGGCCCAAAGTCCCGTCACAATCGTGTCTCTCTCGAGTCTGACGTTTGGAGTTCAGACCATCGGCACCTCCAGCGTGACGCAGCCGCTTATGCTTACAAATAACGGACCGGGCCCGTCAACGATCACGGATATCGCCTTCTCCGGGAACTTTGGTGGCGACTTCACAGAAACGGACAATTGCGGGGCTCTTCCAACAACGCTTACCGCTGGTGCTTCTTGTACTGTCAATGTGGCATTCGCGCCCACAGGCACGGGGACTAGGGCTGCAACCTTGGTGTTTGTTGAGTATGGCAGCCAAACCTTCCAAGTGGTTACACTGACGGGTACAGGCAATGGATCGTGTACAACGATCAGTGGCTGCGCTTATCAGCTGCTTAACCAGCGTGCCTCGGCCAACCAAAATAGCTTTTATATATATAAGGACGGCGATTCGGGTTTCAATCACGGTTTTCCTTCGGGTTTGTTTGGCAGCACAGACGTCGATCTCAGCAAGGTCATACTCGACTCTGCTTGCATTGACGACCCCACTCTCGATGTTGCCTCAGGGACTGGTTGCTCTAGTGACACAAACCGCCTAGACGGCACGCGTGGCACTGTATTCAGGTTCACTTTCCCGCCCCTCCTCTCACAAGAAGATTTTGTCGGCTTGAACTTCCAAGAACCAGAGCACTATGCGCCTAGCGCGGTCAGCGGGCCAGTCATCGGAAACGGTTACAACTTGACGCCTGCGACCGCTGTGCAGTTCGACGTTCGCTCGCCGAACGGAGCAGTCGTCCAATTTGGGCTTGGTGGTTGCGTTACGCAATTCTTCTCCATTCGCGAAACGTGGACGACCATGAGCATCCCGATCGACACTCTATTTCCACCAGCTGGTGACCCGACCGCGCCATGCCCGCCTGATCTGACCAGCACACACTTACTTTTCACCGTCGTGACAAACGGCGCACAATCCCTAAACGGCGGAACCGTGCTTCTCGATAACGTCCAGTTCACGCCTGTGCCCGCACGCCAACTCAGCAACCAAGAAGCGTTGAGCCTACCACTGAGCAACCAGTCATTCGGAGTGGTGCCTCTTCTCAACCCACCGCCACAGGTCCAAATTCCCCCGGATCAGGCAAATCGTAATTTCGCCGCAATCTACGAATCCTCACTCGCGGTGCTCGCACTGCTGAAACGCGGCCAATCAACATGTCCCGCCTCAACTGGAAATGCAGGGGCGTGCGATGTGCAGAACGCTCTTGAGATCGCCAACGCACTTGACTACGCGCTCCACCACGACAATCACGGAGACCCGCTGCCAGTCGCACCAGACGGGTCGGTAGGACTGCACAGCGCTTACGCCAGCGGGGACATCGCCCTGCTCAACGGTCAGGCCGGCCCTGCGACGGCACAGGCGGGAGATGTGCGTTTGGCAGGATTCTCTGGTGGTGCGACGCTCTGTCCTCCGTCCGGGTTCTGCTTAGTTCTCGACGGCGCGACCGGCGGCAACAACGCGTGGGCGATCTTGGCGTTGGCTGCCGCCTACCTTCAATCTGGAAATCAGGTGTACCTAAACGATGCTGAAACAATCGGGCGATGGATTGTGGCCATGCTCACCGATAGAGCCACGTCTGGCTATGGCGGCTATTTCGTCGGCTTCTCAGATGGTGGCGGGCAGCAGCCCATATTTGGCAAATCCACCGAAAACAATGCGGACATCTTTGCTGCGTTCAGCCTGCTGGCTCTAATTGAAGCAAGGCTCGGCAATACAGGTGCCGCACCACAATGGACTGATGAGGCCAATGTGGCAGGCGACTTCGTCCTCCGGATGTTTAACGGTTCCTCTTTCTACGCAGGAACCGTAGTCGTTGGTGCTCCGCCTGACCCGACCCATGGAAACTGCCAGAGCCCCTTCATCCAGACGGGCAATGATGTGGTCAATACGTGTGACTTCCTCGATGCGGCCACATTCACGACCTTAGCGATGGTTGGGTCGGCTCGCTACGAGACCCAGATCGACTGGACGTTGCCATTGCAGCACGTGCTGAATACTTTTGCGGAGACAGTCACTGCCGCAGGTGAGCAGTTCTCTGGTTTCGATCTCGTGTCGCCTCCTCTTGCGCCCGCATGGGAATTTACCGGACAAACTACAGAAACCTGCGCCTTTGTCGACGCTGTTCTCAATGCTGCGACCTTTCAGGCCTGCGCGCAAACGTACGCCGTCCAGATTCTGGAGGCACAAACGATGGCGCCATTCAGCGATGGCTTTGGAGTCGTGGCCGCCACGCTTCCAAATGGAGACACAGTGCCGCCAGATACCCAATGTCTTCAGACAGCGTTTCAATGCATTCCGGAACGTGTCGGGGTCGCGGCAACGAGCTGGGCCATTTACGCCGACCAACTCTTTAATCCGCTCGCATTCGCAACTGGCGTGCCGTCCCCGTCCTCGCTCATGTTCCCGGATGAGATTGAAGGAACCACAAGCCCTCCGCTGACCTTGACACTCTCGAACCAGGGGACAGCACCGTTGGCTGTTTCCAGCGTAGCGATCACAGGCACGAACGCTAGCGAATTCAGCTTGACAGGCAACTCATGCCCAACCGGCAACGCCTTGCCGCCTGGAGCAGATTGCGCGGTTTCCGTGACCATGACTCCGTTGGCACAGGGCCTACGAACGGCGACGCTCGCCTTCACCGATAGCGGTCTCGGAAGCCCACAGGTTATCAGCCTCTCTGGAATGGGCCTACCTGCCAACGATTTCACAATTTCGATCGCTCCTGCGTTGAACTCCATAGTTGTTGGCAACTCGGCGTCTTACACGATTACGACAGCCACGAGTCGGGGCAACCCCCAGACAATAAACCTTTCGATCTCAGGACTGCCCAGCGGGGCGACGGCAGCTTTCAGCGCAAACCCAATAGTGTCCGGCGGGACTGCTATCTTGACGGTGGGCACAGTCTCTAGTACGCCTCTCGGCTCCTATCAGTTGCCTATCTCCGGCGTGGGCAGTTCGGCCACGGAGACCGCTCAAGCGATCCTTGCAGTCCAGGGCCCTGCAGTTCTTTCGCCTAGCGGTTTGACCTTTACGAACGCCCAGGCAATCGGGACTAATAGCGCCGCGCAATCCGTTACTCTGACGAATAACGGTCCGGCGTCTCTGACCATGTTTGGGATCCAGTTTGGCGGCACTTTTGGCGGCGATTACACCCAAACCAACAACTGTGGTAGTTCGATCGCGTCCGGTGGAAGCTGCACGATCAATGTGACGTTTGCACCCACAGGTGCCGACAGCCGGGACGCCACCCTCCTCGTGTCTGATAACGCACTAAACAGCCCGCAAACCGTCGCACTACTTGGCACTGGTGTGGCATCGTGCACCAGCATCAGCAATTGCGCCTACCAGGAATTGAATCAGCGCGCTGCTCTCAATCAAAGCAACTTTTTTGTCTACCAGGATCAGGATTCTGGCTTCAACCACGGCTTCCCTTCTGGCAAGTTCGGACAGGTGGGGTTGGACCTGAATACGATCATCACCGACGCGGGCTGCATCGACGATCCATCGTCCGCTATCGGCTGCTCAGTGGATCCTAACCGCCTCGATGCCACGCACGGCACAGTCTTTCGCATCACATTTCCCGCACTCTCATCAGAACAGTTTGGTGGACTGAACTTCGAGGAACCTGAGAATTTTGGCGCAAATGGCCAACCGCCCGGCACGAATGGGTACGACCTTACAGGCGCAACCAGTTTGATGTTCGACGTGCGTTCACCCGGCAGCATCAACGTTCAGTTTGGTGTTGGACAGTGTGTGACCAGCTTCATGAGCATCGGGCCGGACTGGACAACTGTTACAATTCCTTTGAATTCGCTGGCACCACCGCTCCAAGGTGCCCCCACTTGTCCTCCAACACAGACTTCATTAAGCAGCACGCACTTTCTGTTCACTGTGGTTACAAATGATTCCAACGCTCCCAACGGCGGGACTGTGCTGGTGGACAACATCCGCTTTGTTCCGGTGCCGTCTCAGCCGATTCCAGCACAGTTGCGGCAGTCATTTAGTCTCCCAGTCAGCACTCAGACGTTCGGTGCGGTCCCTCAGCAGAACTTTCCGATTCCCACCGACCAAGTGAACCGGAACCTGAGCACCATTTACGAAGCTTCGCTTACGATTTTGTCGTTACTCAAGCGCGGCCAACCCAACGACCTGCCAAACGCACGGGCAATTGCCGACGCTTTGGATTATGCGCTCCATCATGACAATCAGGGGGACCCGGTGCCACTCGCGCCTGATGGCGTATCAGCCGGACTTCACAGCGCCTATGACGCCGGCGATCTGGCACTGCTCAACGACCAGTCTCCGCCAAAGCAGGGCAAAGCAGGCAATGTGCGTCTCGCTGGTTTTTCAGCAGGAGCAAGCCTGTGCGGTAACACTATGTTCTGCCTGGTGTTGGATGGTGCCACGGGTGGAAACAATGCCTGGGCCATTCTTGCTCTCTCCGCCGCTTATTTGGAGTTCGGAAATCCTACCTACCTCAGCGATGCTGAAACTATCGGCAACTGGATTGTCGGAACCCTTCAGGACAAGAGTGCCGTGAGCTACGGTGGGTATTTCGTCGGTTTTTCTGACGGCGGCCTTCCGAAGGTTCCGCTACTAGGCAAATCGACTGAACATAACGCGGATATCTTTGCAGCATTCCGTTTAATGGCTCAGATCGAAGCTGCGCGCGGGAACTCCGCCGCTGTCATTCAATGGACAACCGCAGCCAAGGTCGCAGGCGATTTCGTCATCCAGATGTTTGACACGGCGAGTGGAAGCTTCTTTGCTGGCACAGTTGACATAAATACGAACTCCATCCCCAGTCCAGGGATCTGTCCGGACACTAGCAGCCAACGGGGCATCGATGCGATCAACACCTGCGATTTTCTCGACGCAAACGCCCTCCCAATATTGGCCTTGGCTGCGTCACCGGCGTACAAGAACGAAATCGACTGGTCGCTTCCCCTGCAACACGTCCTGAACTCACCTCCCCCGAATAGTTTCACCCAGAGCGTTCTGGTGTCTACTACGGGAACTACCGCAACCGGCGCGCCAGTCGATGTCACATTCCAGGGTTTTGATCTAGTTCCAGCTACACCCGCAGGCGGCGTTTCGTGGGAGTTTACTGGGCAGATGGCGGAGGCTTGCAATTGGGTGTTCAGTTTCTTCAACGTCACCACTTTTTCGAACTGTGCGCCGACCTATGTGGCGCAGATCCTGCAGGCGCAAAATTCGGCGCCATTTGGTGACGGCCTGGGTCTAGTGGGTTCGATCCTGCAAAATGGCGACACTGTGCCGCCTGCCAACCAATGCCTGACCACTCCATTTGAGTGCATACCGGAACGAGTCGGGTTGGCACCAACAAACTGGGCCGTCTTTGCTGATCAGCAACTCAATCCTCTCAGCTTTGCTGGTCTCGATATCACTCCTCTCACCTTCAACTTCGCTGGTCAGTTGGTGAGCACAACCAGCGCCGCCGTGCCAGTAACGCTGACGAACACCAGTAACGCCCCGCTCGCGATCGGGCCCTTGACCAGCAGCGACCAAGGGGAATTCCCGGAAAGCGACAACTGCACTGCTACTCCGTTGGTAGCAGGTTCGAGCTGTACGATCAACATTTCTTTTGTTCCGTCAGGGACAGGCGTGCGCACTGCGACTCTGACGATCGGTGATAGCGGTCTGGGCAGCCCCTGGGCTGTTCTCCTGTCCGGCAGTGGTCAAGATTTCTCCGTTACCGCCTCTCCTGCTTCGGCCACCGTGACAGCGGGTCAGTCAGCAACGTTCACGTTGACCATCACTCCTCTTGGAGGTTTTAACCAGGCGGTTTCACTTAGCTGCAGCCAATCGCCAACGATAGGATCCTGCTCGTTTTCACAACCTTCTGTAACATTGGGTGCAGCTCCTGCGCAGGTCACTCTAACGATCCAGACAGCAGTACAATCAGTCGACCCTCTCCATACTTGGCCCAACATCCCTGATCGAGTGTTTCGCTACGTTGTTTTCCTGCTTGCAGTGTCTTGCCTGTTGCTTCTCGCTTTATTCGTCGCAATACGGCCGCAGCGGCGGCTTCTGATCCGCTTAACGGTCGTGCTGCTCATGGCAATTGCGTGCGCTCTTTGTAACAGCTGCGGCGGAGGGAATTCGAATCCGCCACCACCTCCGCCATCTACAGGGTCCGTCACTTCCACGATTACCGTCACCGGAACGTCCGGCGGTGTGAGCCATACGACATCGGTGACTTTGACCGTGAACTGAGGAGCTTGTTCGTGAGTCACTGGACCGATTTCAACGTACCTCCTTGGAGCGGATCTCTCAAAGGAAGCCAAGTGTGAATGCCCGTGGCACCGATCCGACTAATGAGCCTCTCACATTTATAAGCGCTTCAAAGCGGTCGGGCCGCAGTTTGGCTCGCTCGAGGCGGTAGATTCAGGTTGCACTGTTTCCCGGGCGAAGCGGAGCCAGAAAGGACACTCGATGAGCAATCTACAACGCGTGGGTGCCGTCCTATTGATGCTATTCTCCGCGTCTGTCGCAGTGGCCGACGAGCCCCGAACCATTCGCATCTGGCTTCTTCCAGCCTAGCGGGGTGTGAATTCCGATATCACTGACGTTAGAGAACTCGACCGACAAATCGACGAGTTCGAGGCGAAACAGGTCCCAGACGGAGTCGTTCTAGAGAACACTCACGATCCGGTGCTCCGAGCGCAGCTTCTTGCATGGAACCAGGCGTTCGCAATGCCGAATTTTGGTTGGGTCAGAGGACAAACCGCGACCCTCGTTGCATTGGCGCGTTTTGGAAAGGCTAACGGAGTACGTGTGAGCGTCCGGTTTAATACTTGGGCAAACGCCTTGCCTGAACTTCTTCGCGCGGCGAGCGAGCACAGCTTGCCGGACATCGCCCAGGTTGGTTCGACTTGGGTTTCGTTTCTCGTAACTTCAGGGCTAATCACTCCCGGCCCCGTGCAGGATGGAGGGGATGCTTGGCGTGATCTTCGCAGCGTCCCGCACGCCTCGCTCAGGTACCTTCTTGATGTCCGTCTCGTCTTTTACTGGCAAGAGCCGCCATCCGGACCGCCCTGGGCGGGGTGACGTCAAGCTGCTTGTGTAAATAAGCTGAG
>Ga0187769_10001848_pt1 | contig 12227 bp, 11 predicted proteins | sample 0116_SJ02_MP02_1_FD_133140 | JGI IMG/M metagenome (GOLD analysis project Ga0187769, IMG submission 133140) | Tropical peat soil microbial communities from peatlands in Department of Meta, Colombia - 0116_SJ02_MP02_10_MG | ecosystem: Environmental > Terrestrial > Soil > Wetlands > Peat | place... | reverse complement strand
GTTTGCTGGGGCAACTACGAAGGCAGTCATATTCATGATATGGACTGCCGGAAGATTTTCCCCATCGTGATCAAGGTCAAGCCGATGGCCTTGCTCATCGAAGGCGCCAATCCACGCCACGAACACGAATGGGAAGCCTGGACCAAGATCAAGCTTCCCGATGACAAAATCCTCATTCCCGGCGTAATCGCCTCGAGCTCAAACTATGTCGAGCACCCGGAAGTGGTGGCGCAGCGCCTGATTCGGTACGCAAATGTCATCGGCAAGGAGCGAGTGATTGCGGGCAGCGATTGCGGTTTCGGCACCTTCGCGGGTTTCGGACCTGTCTATCCCTCGTTTGCCTGGATGAAGTTCCGCTCGCTTGCCGAAGGAGCCCGCCGGGCGTCAGAGAAACTCTGGGGTCGCGCGCACTAACCGAATCTGCCACCGCTTGAAATCGAGGCTTCGCAAGATTCCACGTGTTCTCGTGCTTGCACTTCACCCGCGGTTGAGTAGAATGGCGCCCGTGAAAGAGCGGCCCGGGCACGGCTCTATCCAATCTCTGCGGACCCGAGGCATTAGCTGGGAGGTGCTGTCATGGACCGTCGATCGTTCATCGGTTTGGGGACACTGGCAATGAGCACACTGGTCGGCGGCGGGTTCGCGCGGGCGTTTGGCGACGACGGGAAACCCGCTCCGGGTGCGACCGTGACGACCACCGCGGGCAAGGTTCGCGGCACGGTCGGGGACAAAGTGCACGCCTTCAAGGGAGTTCCCTACGCCGCCTCCACGGCTGGACGAAATCGCTTTATGCCCCCGGCCCCGCGCGATCCTTGGAGCCATGTCCGCGATTGTTTCGAATTGGGTCTACGCGCGCCGCAGCTGTCCAGCTCCTTCCACGGGCAGGTTCCTCCTGAATTCGAGGTGATGGATCGCGACGAGCCGATGGGCGAGGATTGTCTGGTCCTCAACATCTGGACGCCCAGCGTCGGTGCCGGACAGAAGCGTCCGGTCATGGTCTGGCTGCACGGAGGTGGTTACACAAGTGGCTCTGGCGGCTTTGTCTGCTACGACGGGACGCAGCTCGCAAAGAAACACGATGTCGTCGCGATCTCACTGAATCACAGGCTGACCGCTCTAGGTTACTTGTATCTGGCGGGAATCGGCGGTGAGAAGTACGCGAATTCAAGCAATCTTGGCAATCTCGACATCATCGCTGCGCTCGCCTGGATTCGGGACAACATCGCCCAATTTGGCGGTGATCCTGGCAACGTCACGATTTACGGTCAGTCGGGAGGAGCCGGTAAAGTCAGCTCCCTGATGGCGATGCCTGCCTCCAAAGGTCTGTTTCATCGGGCGATTGTCCAGAGTGGCGCGGCGGTGAAGGGCGTCTCGCGCGACGCGGCGAACAAATCAACTGAGATGTTCCTCACCAAGCTCAACCTGAAACCAGATCAGGTAGATCAATTGCAGATGCTTTCCGTCGATCAACTGCTTGCGGCCACAACACCGGCCGGTATGCCTGGCACTCCTGGCCTGGCCTTGGCTCCGGTGGTCGATGGACATAGTTTGCCGACCGATCCTTTTGATCCCGTCGCCTCGGACGTTTCCGCCGGGGTTCCCCTGCTCATCGGAACGGTCGAGGACGAAGTGGCATTCTTTCCGAATCAGATCCTGGACCCGATCGACGATGCCAGTCTGCACGCGCATGTAAAGCAAACGATTCGGAACGCCAGTGACGCTCAGGTGGACAAGCTGATTGCGGCATACCGAGCCGGTCGCCCCGGAGCCAGCAATACAGATATTTTCCTGATCATCGCTTCCGATGCCACGTTCCGCGTCGGCGTCATCACCGAAGCCGACCGCAAAGCGACGCAGGGGAAAGCCCCTGTTTATCAGTACTACTTCACGTGGAAATCACCGGTGCGTGACGGCAAGCTACGGGCGTTCCACACCATCGAGATCCCGTTCGTCTTTGATAACGTCGACGCGGCGAAGTCAATGCTCGGCACGGGCGAAGATCGCTATGCACTCGCCGAAAAGGTCAGTTCTGCGTGGGTATCCTTCGCGCGAACTGGGAATCCGAGCACAAAACTGGCTCCCGACTGGGCGACGTTCGACACCTCTAAGCGCGCCGTGATGGTCATCAATGACGAGTGGAAGCTCGTGAACGATCCCCATGGCGAAGAGCAGCGCCTGCTGCACTCCATCCAGGCCCAAAGCTGAGCGAGCTGCTCCACACGTAAGCAGCACTTTGCAACCATAAGAGAATAACCGCGAACCTACGGAGTCGAGGGCCGGCTTGCCTGAAACACGAAGGAGATTGCTTTTGACTCCTTCGGACCAATCGTTACCATTTGATCCTCGGCCTGGTAGTGTTCCTGCCAAGCTTCGATCGTGTAGCTACCTGGCGGAAGATTGGTCAGTCGAAACGTTCCGGCGAGCGACGTTACGGCATAGTAAGGGTGATCGAAAACAAAGACGAAGGCGCGCATCCACGGGTGAACGTTGCAAAGCACCGGCATCGCAAATTCTGGACGCGCAAAAACGGATTTGAGCGGCGCCGAGCCAGCAGGCTGCGAATTGCTCCACTGCCGGTTCTGTTTCGGCATCGGGTGAACGTTGTGCATGGTGGGATCGTTGTTCTGAATTTCAAGCGGCTGCCCAGTCATCAGCGCTACGACATGCGGCTCATACATGCAGTTTTTTTGCATCAGGAAGGCCGGAGCCGCCGGCTCGTCAAACCGGTAGTGGCCGAGACCAGCCTTCACATAAACGACAACGTTCGCTAGCGCTCCATGCTCGCCGACGACCACGATCGGCGGAACGACCGGCGTTGGATTCGCTTGAACGCACGCTGACGACTGGCTCATGTCGATGGCAGGGAAAACGGGCGGAGGGCCATCGAGCGTAACGGTGCCGGTGATCGAGCCGGCGAGAGAAGGATCAACCGTCGCCAGGGGCGCGTTGCTTGACTGCTTGTTACAACCCACTGCGACGGAGATTGCCGCCACGGCGAGAATTCGACACCAGGCACGAGTTTTCATGCCGCTTGCTAATGCGTGTCGTAGTTGGGAATCGACACGGCTGCTGTAATGACGGAGAACCACAACAACAACTCAATCAAGCCGGCGACTCTTCCAAAGGGAGTCACCCGTTCGGCCTGCTCTCGAGCGTGCGCGTGCCACTGCACGAGGATGTGCCAGAGTACGCCCAGCGGGACCAGGATACCGAGCTTGATTTCGAATGCAGGATTCGGAATGTATTTTGTGGCAGCACTTGAAAACAACATAAATCCGCCAGCAACGGCGATGAAAAACCCCGTCCAGTTCCAGGCAAAAAGCGCATCGGATAGCTGTGCTGCCGTTTGGCGCTTCGCTCCCACGCCCAGTAGGCGCAGGTCCAGAGACAAGTTTGTCCCGATCCACAACGACAAGCCCGTAAAGTGCGTCATTTGCACGAATGGGTAGGCCCACGTCGAGCCGCTGATGTCCAGCGCCCACCAGGTGTTTTGCAGCCACTTCGCGATGGCCATGAAAAAGTGAAGCATTCGCTCCTACCTAGCCGACACCGGAAATCGCAGGAACTTCGACGGAAATGAGAATGGCCCCAATCCAAAGCACCAGCGAAAGGAAAGCTACCAGTTTCGCTCCCACGGGAATTGACGGGAGCTCGCTCCATCGTGGAACCTGCCGTCGCACGATCAGGCCAAACGCCAAGGCCACCAATACAACCAAGATTTTGACGCGGAACGTAATCGCCTGATAGAAATCGGCTGCATCCCCGGCAAACATGAAGAAACCAGAGAACACGGCCATCGCCAAGCCCGTCCACATCCAGGGGAAGAGCTGATTGCCCACTTCGGCCGGAGTCCGGCGTCTTGCGGCTACACCCATGACCCGCAAATCCACGATCGCGGTGGATCCGACCAGAAGAAAAAAGCCTGAATAGTGCAAAATTTCGAGGATCAGGGAGACCAGGATCGAGCTATCGATCGCGACGATCCACGGATTTTTTTCCAGCCATTCACAGAAGTGAAGCATCGCCCCGGCTTTCTACGATCGCAGCACCGTTCCATCGCTCAAGACGACCGTCGTGCACCGCATTGTCTTCGCCCCGCTCTTGGCAGCGCCGCCAGTGACCGTAATCACGTCGCCGGGCTTCACGATGGTGCTCGTCCAACCATTGTGCTTTAAAAAATTGGGGCTGTTGATTTCGACGGCCCACTCGACCGTTTGGCCTTTGTCATCTTTGGTGTCCAGATAGATGTACCCGTGAGGATTGGTCCATTCGAGTCTAGTGACGGTGCCCTTGAGCGTCGTGGGATGTTCCATGTCGTACATCGAAACAGAATGATGCGCCAGCGCCGGTTGAACGAGCGCCGCTACGAGGGCCAACAGAATTGAAAGACAGGTTGCCGATTTTCGTACCATGCGATGCTCTCCTGGAACGTAGCCAAGCCTCGCACACAACTCTCCGTGCACGCCGCCAAGCCACTTATTTCTTGATGAAAAGTTCCTTGTAATCCTTATTGTTCTGCTCGCAAACGTATTCCTGAATCTGCCATTCTGGATGCAGCTTCATGTGGGTGGACTGCTTCCACGGCGCTGCAAAAACGTTGGGATCCTCGATCGTAGCCTCATAGTCCACGATGTCATAAGAGACCCGGTGATAGCGCTCAACGACGTGATAGGCCGTCGTGTGATAATAGCTCGCGACGATGGTCTTATCGTTGAACCCGGTGACGTCGACGACGAGCGTGTCGCCTTCCCAATGCCCCACCGAATTGCCCATATAGGTGGGGTCGAGATCGTCCGGATGCGGTCGCCCGTCGGTCGGTATCACACGAAAGATGTGATACGCCTCGTACAGGATCACTACCAGCCCCGGTTTCTGAACAATCTGCAACGGATAGGGCTGCATGGTGGCCGCAGGAACACCCGGCGGCGTGCAGGTAACACCCAAACCGAGATCGTTTTCATCTTCAACCACTTTGTACTTCTGGGCGTCGGGTTTGAGAGGAATGTTGCTGACCGGGCGGAGACTGAAGCCCGCGATATAAACTCCGGAAAGATCGGGATGGCCGTCCGGTGCTTGTGGGATCGGCTGATTGTGCGGATCGACGCAGCCGGGCTCGGTACGGGGGGGCACGGGATTGGTGCCCACAACTGTTACGGTCACCGATTTCGTGTCATTCCCGGCGCGTCCTTTGGCCGTGAATGTGTAGGTGCTGGTGGCCTCGGGTGTCACCTTCAGTTTGCCGAGGGTTGCGACGATGCCCAGGCATTGATCGAAGTAGGTATCATCGGCATTCACAGCATGCCAGTAGATCGTTGCCGATTGTCCCGGCCCAATCGTGCTCGGCTCGGCTCGAAGCTCAAGGATCTTCCCGGGTGGTCCCATGGGGAATCCGCCGACTCGGGGGCGTCCCGCCTCCGGAGCAGGCTCCGGCGAGGGATTTTGCGATGGCTGTTGTGCACCCGCTAGCGACGCGATCGCGAGAGCGAGCGCGACCGCCATCCCCAATCGATTCCATCCTTGCATGCTGCCTGCCTCCTGAACTGAACCCTGGCTGATGGCGTGCTATGACCTGAGCTGCACCCCACTTGAGAGCTCGACCATCGTCCCATGCATGAATCTCGCACCCGTCTTCGCAGGGGCACCCGTGCAGGTGATCGTGTCTCCCGGATTGACCGTGCCACTTGTCCAGCCATTGTGTTTTAAGAAGTTCGGGCTGTTGATTTCGATCGTCCATTCCTCGATCTCGCCCTTATCGTCCTTCACGTTGAGATAGAAAAACGCATGGGGATTCGTCCATTCGACGCGCGTGACCACGCCCTTGAGCGTGATCAAGTGCTGCATATCGAACATCGCCCCGGAGTGGTGCGCGAGCGCGGATGTCACACAGCAAAGCGCGAGGCCCACCGCCAAAAGAGCCCGCACCGAATATCCTTGCACGTTAGGAGCCTTCACCAGAGCGCGGTCATCCTGCGGATGTCTAACGGGAAGCGCGATCGCCTATCCCCCAAACCTTCAGGCGTGACCTAAGTTATGATGCCACGCCTCTCACCTGCCTTGCATCCTTTTTTCGTGTGCCCGAAATAGACCGCTAGAAGGTGTACTTCAGCGCAAACTGCATCACGCGCGGGTCATTGATGGTTTGGTTCAGAGCGCCCAAGCCTGCCGTATTGGCCGCCGTAGGCTGACCGAAGTTGGGCAGAACAAAACCATCCTCCGGGGGATACAAGTTCGCGTGGTTGGCAAAGTTAAAGACCTCCCACCGAAACTCGAGCGTTTGGCCTTCGGTAATCGGGAAAAGTCTCGCGAGTCCCGTATTGGCGGTGACAGCCCCGGGACCAAACAACGCATTGAACTTCAGGGGGCTGAACGTGTACGGGGCAGGCGGAGCAAACGATTTGGGATTCCACCAGCAATTTCGCCCCTTCGGCTGGCAGTAAGGGCTATCGCCCGGTATCAAAACAGGGCGCTGCGTGAGGCCGTTACCGCTTCCGGAAAAGTCTACGATATTGATGGGTTGGCCATCCAAGCCGGACTGTACGAGAAAGCCGAGAGAAAACCTCCAATTGCTCAAGAAGATTCGGGCCCACTTGTCTGAGAAGTGGGGTGTTTCGGCTACCAAAGACTCGTTGAAGATCAGATGCGTGTCCGCGCTCGGGCAATTGCCGCGGTCGTAATTCTTGTTATACGGCATCGCCTGCGTCGCCAAGAAGAAACCGAGCGTCGTCGTGTAGTTGTCGGAGATGCAGTGCGACCAAGTGAAGTTGGTGGTGGAAGTGAAATGGTTCGCAAATGGATGCCGAGCCGTGAGGAGCAGACCGTTGTAGTTGCCCGTTAGATTCTCCTGCAACAGAAGCGTCTCCCCGTAGCAGGAGGTTGTGGCCGAGCACAACGAGCCGAAGTGTTGGAGCATGCGGTTGTTGTTCAGCGCAGCAAACGGAAAAATCGCGCCGCAAACGAACGGGGGAAGAGTTGCCAACGGGCCCGAGCACGGACCATTCGGGACGTGGTTCGGGGGCGTGCCACAGGAGACACCCGGCGGGAAGGGATAACCCGGCGGGCAGGGGCCCTGCGCACTGGGATTGGATTCGTTGTTTCCCCAAAGATTCCGCTGCTGGTTGCCGAGGTAGCCGACCGAGAAAACCCAACCCTTCACTTGCTGCTCAACCGTGAGGTTGTATTGCATGATGTACGTCGGGTGGGTGTATTGGGGGGGATAGCTAAATACCAAGGCACCCGGCAAGTATGCTGCATTCTTGGGACCGGTCCCGACGTATGCCGGAAATGGGTTCTGGCCGACGTGGGCATTGCCCTGTTGATCGGTAAAGCTAAAGGGATTCGGTGCCCCCGGGAGCGTTCCCCATGGATCGGTGAGGCAAGTCGTCGTGCAGACACCCAGGGCGCCGAAGGCCGGGTTGTTTACCGCACCTCCGTAGGGCTGTTCAAAACCGAACTGATCATAAGAGAAATTTGGGAAATCATAGAAGAGCCCAAAGCCGGCGCGAATCGCCGTGCGACCATTCCCCGTGGGATCCCAAGCTATTCCGATGCGAGGGCTCCATTCGTTGAGCGCGTTGGCCGAAAGCTTGTTGTTGCTGGGACCGCCCGGATCGCCCTGGAACAGGTAGCCGGCAGGCGCCGTTGGATAGATTTTGCTGTGCACATTGTCGATGATGTCGTTCAGCGAAACCGTGACGACATCTCCGTTGGGAACCGTGTGACCGAAGAAGGGATCCCAGCGAAGGCCCGCTGTAATTGTTAGCTTTCGAGTCGCCTTCCACTGGTCTTGCGCAAAGAGCGTGAACACGTTCTGGCGCTGCAGGGAGGGAATCGGAGCGTCCTGACTCCAACCGCTCGTTATGGAGGTGTAACCGAGCAGGTAATCCGCGAGACCCGAACTGGCTAGTTGGGAACCTGTGCGCGAGCCATCAAAGGCGAACGAGCCTTGATTCAAGAGGTAATTATGGGCGAACGCCCTTAGGTTGATGTAGTTCGTGCCAAAGGTGATCTGGTGAGCGCCGTGCGTAAGTGAAAAGTTATCCCAGAATTCGAGGGTGTTGTAGGGTTGGATCGAGGGCGTGGAGTTGAATAGACCGAAAATGCCTACGCCCGTGAGATTGAAATCGGCCATGTAGTTAGGGAAGAATTTGCCGACACTCGGTCCCAGCTGATAGATGCTTCCGATCTCGCTCGCAGGAATCCCTGCCTCGGTAAACAATTGGTTCAGATTGAGCGTGGAGTTCTGCACAGTAAGGTTGTTCGATCGAGTAAAGGTAAAGCCTGCGTCGTTAACCTTATTCGTGCCGAACAGGTACGTATCGCCCAGCGTGAAGCTCTGGACAGAATCGGACGCGCCATCGATGGTTGCTATGAAAAGTCCACCCTCAGCGGGGGGAAGATTGGGATTGCCTGGTTTTTGCTGCCAATCCGCGATGAAGTAGCGCCCAAAAATCTTGTTGTGGCTGCTCTGCTGAAAGTCGATCCTCGCGAGACCCTGGTACTCATTAAAGTTGACGGGAGTCAGATAGTTGTACAATCCGCACGCCGTCGCCGAATCGACCGGTCCACCGCCGGGTGCTACCGGCAGATGAGTCTCGAGCGCCGTGACAACCGGGCTAAATAGGGCCGGGTTGATTTGGTTGGCTCCAGCACCACCAGTCCCGTACGGCGCACCCAGAAGGGCCTTTGTCCCTAGGCAGGGTTGAAAGTTTCCGGCAAGCATGGCGGCCGTCGGGATTTGCGTTGTTGCCGGCGTGGACGATCGCTGAACCGTCTCCTGGAAACCCAGAAAAAAGAATAGCTTATCCTTGGAGATCGGGCCGCCAAGGGTGCCGCCAAATTGGTTGCGATTCAAAGGGTTGCGCGTGTTGGTCGGCAGGGTTCCGCCCGCAAACGCTGTGTTGCGAGCATCCAAACCGGTATTCCGGAAAAATTCGAAGGCGTCGCCGTGGAAGGCATTCGTGCCAGACTTAGTTACTACGTTGACCGCCCCCGCAGGAAGAACTCCGTATTGTGCCGGCAGCGAACTCGTCTCTAATTTGAATTCCTCGACCGTATCGGGAAACGGGAGGGGAAGGTTCTGATTACTCAAGGGATCGAGGTGCGTGCCACCGTCCAACCAGTAGGACACTGTGCCCTGCATGCCTCCTGCGACCGAGGGGACCGCGGAAGAAGGGTAGGAAGCTCGGAAGGATTGGCCTTGTCCGACCGCAGGTGACAGAGCGAGCAAGTCGGTCACCTGACGCCCGTTGAGTGGCAGGTCTTGCACTATCTCGGGGGCCGTGACCTGCCCAACTCCAGGATTCAGTAGATCGACTCTGGCAGCTTGCGCTTCCACGGTTACTTCCTGCGTCACCGCGCCAACGGTCAGCGTGACATTGATCGTCGGAGAAACCGCCACTTGCAAGACGATGCCTTTCTGCTCATATTTGCTGAAGCCTTCCTTTGTGACTTCGAGATCGTAAGTACCCACAGACAGATCGGGAAACGCGTAGGCTCCGTCGGCAGCGCTGGTGGTCGTACGCTGCTGGCCTGTGGAAGGTCGCATCAACTTCACGCTGGCGCCCGCCACAGCGGCGCCGCTCGAGTCTTGAATTATGCCTCTGATGTAAGAGGTGGAAATCGTCTGTGCTCGAAGGACACTTGCGGACAAAAACAGGCAGAGCCCGAGGAAAAACTTAGAACTCATATCCCTACCCCCCCTAGAGACCTTTTCCTCTAGTGCCGACCTTCTGCCGCGACCCTATAGCAAGCCCAACGGGCTCGTGTCAACGATAAGTTGTGCAGACACTGTTTCCGATCCGGACTAAGAGGAACAACCTGGCGGCAGCGAATCGAATCAGGCTCCGTACCGGTAGAAACCGCGGTTGGACTTGCGGCCGAGCCAGCCCGCCGCCACATACTTACGCAGCAGCGGGCAGGCACGGTACTTCGGATCGCCGAGTCCCTTCTGCAGGACGTCCAGAATTTCGACACAGACGTCGAGGCCGATGAGATCGGCCAGTTCGAGCGGGCCCATGGGGTGGTTCATGCCCAGTTTCATGACCTCATCAACGGCTTCCGGAGTTGCGACTCCCTCCAGTACTGCGAACGCCGCTTCGTTGATCATAGGCATCAGCACACGGTTTGAAACAAAGCCGGGCGCATCGTTGACCGCGACCGGCGTCTTTCCAAGCTTCTCAGAAAGCGACACGGTCGTTTGAAATGTGGCATCGCTCGTCGCCAGGCCGCGAATCACTTCGACCAGCGTCATAACGGGCACGGGATTCATAAAATGCATGCCGATGAAGCGGTCTGGACGCGAAGTCTGTGCGGCCAGTTCGGTGATCGAAATCGACGAGGTGTTGCTCGCAAGGATCACACTGGGGCCGAGCATGGCGTCCACTTCCTTCAGCACGCGAATCTTAAGGTCGCGCTGCTCGGACACAGCCTCCACGACAAAGTCCGCGCCAACCAGAGAGGCGTTGTCGGTGACTGGCTGAATGCGGGCCAAGGCCTCGGACCGATCGGCTTCGGTGATCTTGCCTTTCCGAATCTCCCGATCAAGATTCTTTCCGATCGTTTCGAGCGCCCGATCGAGAAACCGCTTTTCAACGTCCCGCAAAATCACTTGATAGCCGGCGCGCGCAAAAACGTGCGCGATTCCATTGCCCATCGTGCCCGCACCCAGCACGGCGACCGTTTTGACCGAATTGCTTGACATCGTGGCTAGATCATAGCGAAACCAGACGGATCGGAGAAGGGCGGGAACGAGCTATACTGCCGGCTCGCTGGGGCACACAGAAATGAACTCAAACCTGCTTCTGGCTCTCGCCTTCGCCATCGGGATCATCGCTGGTCTGCGCGCCCTGACCGGGCCAGCCGTCATTTGTTGGATGGCTCATTTCGGTGTCCTCCATCTGGAGGGCTCACGTTTGAGTTTCATGGGTACAACCGCCGCAGTCGCAGTGTTCACACTGCTGGCTGTGGTCGAGATTGTGAATGACAAGTTTCCGAAAACCCCTCCACGGACCGCGGCCGTGTCGTTCGGCGCACGGATTGTCATGGGCATTCTCGCGGGAAGCGCCCTCGGAATGGCGGGCGGTGGTTCGATTCCGGTCTGTGCCGTCTTGGGCGCTGCGGGCGCGGTCATCGGAACCTATGGCGGATACTTTGCTCGGACCAGAGCGGTGAGGGCTCTCAACTCACCGGACTTCGTCATCGCCGTGGTTGAAGACGCTGTCACGATTGTCGCCGCAACCTTCCTCGTGTCACGGCTCTAGCGCTCGATCGGACCGAGCGAGACTCGGCGGCAGAAAGCCAGGCGACCAAAGACGCGTATTTTTCATCCTGGGACCAAGGCGGGCCGAGCCGACGTCCCAGTTCGCGCATTTGGCGCGACAAGTCACGAAACCCGAAACCCAAAGTGCGAGCCGCGGAGTCGAGAAGATCTCTCTCCTTTACCTTCGCTGACAAAAGACCGCAGCGAGCCGTGGCGTCAAGAATGGCGTCGCGAAACAACTCACCGTCCGCGGCGTGAATCAACGAATGAGATGCTAGAATTCCAGCGAGCTCGGGCAGGGGCCGGCCGGATGCGAGCAGGAGCCCAGAGCTCGTGAGGCAGTAGCCCTCCTTCTCTAGCGTGCCCTTGAGCCTAGAAATCGTGCGGAAAGCAAGGTGCCTTGCTTCGGCTCGTACGCGTGATACGAACACCTCTCGATCGTCGGCTGGCATCGTTGCCGCCGTATGGTAGGGCTGACGATATTCGTATGTGAAGGTTCTTACCAAGTGCGCGCGTTCGCGCGCGAGAACCAAGGGTATGCCTTCATCAATCGCTACCGCCACGACGGCGGTCCAGCCCGAGTGGACGCGGAATCCGACAGCGGCGGGCTTCATGACATGCAAGTGATCTACGGCCGCTCGATCGCCAGGGCTACGGCATTCCCCCCACCAAGGCACAACGCGGCGATCCCGCGCTTCAAATTGCGGCGCTGCAATTCGTAGAGGAGGGTAACGAGAATGCGCGCTCCGGACGCGCCGATCGGATGACCGAGCGCGACGGCGCCTCCATTTACATTCACTTTGGCTGGATCCAGTCGCAGCTGACGCGTGACGGCGATGGCCGCGACTGCGAACGCTTCATTCAATTCATAGAGGTCGACATCTTTGTGGCGATCCCAACCCGTCTTGACCAGAAGCTTTTCGACCGCATCCACCGGCGCCATCATCACCCATTTCGGCTCGACGCCGCT
>Ga0187769_10001847_pt1 | contig 12227 bp, 8 predicted proteins | sample 0116_SJ02_MP02_1_FD_133140 | JGI IMG/M metagenome (GOLD analysis project Ga0187769, IMG submission 133140) | Tropical peat soil microbial communities from peatlands in Department of Meta, Colombia - 0116_SJ02_MP02_10_MG | ecosystem: Environmental > Terrestrial > Soil > Wetlands > Peat | place... | reverse complement strand
GTGTCCAATTCGCCGAAACGGCTCGCAGCCCCGTCTGCCAGGTGTGCATGTGGGCGTTCACAAGCCCGGGGATGACGATGAACGAGCTGGCGTCGAAAATTTCCGCGTCGCCGGAGCTGATGCCAGCGCCGACCGCAGCGATTTGGCCACCCTCGATGAGAATGTTGCCGGGCCGCAAATCGCCGACGAGCGGATCCATCGAGATTATGGTCGCGCCCTTGATCAGCAGCCTTCGCATTCCCGGTTGGCTCCGTTTACAACCTCGCACGTCGCGCCAAAGCGTACGAGGACAGGCGGGAACGACAGTATATCCCGAAAGGCACAAGCGGATGACACGGAGTCTTCGCGGATTCCGATTGACATACGTGAAGTATGGGGACTACCCTCCCGACCACTCTGGTTCCCACCAGAATCTCCGGAGGAAAAATGGAATTCAGAAAGTACATGTACGCATTCGCGGTTTCCCTATTGGCGACGTGCTCAGCGTTCGCACAAAGCAACCCCGGCAACATTGCGTCCATTGAAACGCAGACACCGAAGAACGGCATGACTCAACAGTACGAACAGGGCCGAAAGCAGAAAGCGGACTGGCACAAGCAGCAAAAAGATCCGCTGCCTCTGTACGTTTTCGAGGTCCTCAGCGGGGACGACACGGGATCCTACCTCGTCGGGAGATTCGATCAGCACTGGGCCGATATGGATAAGCCGCCGATCCCCGACACGGCCGACACGGAGGAATTCAACAAGGTCGTGGGAAGCTACGTGCAGTCGGTAACCGCTCGCTTCTATGAATTTCTGCCGAAGTTGAGCAACCCGGATACTTCGACCACAGGTCCAGCGAAGTACGACGAAGTGGTTACCTTCCGCGTCCGTCACGACAAGATCGGAGTGTTTCGAGGCGGTCTGGCGCGACTTTACGACGCGGTCCAGAAGACCAAGTGGCCGGTGCACTATGAGTTCTACGAACTTGCGAACGGCGGATACGATGGCACTTTCGTGCTCGCTGAGCCGCACGCGAATTGGGCGGACTTCGAAGAGAAGCCGGACGTGAAGCCCTTCCGCGACATGCTCAAAGATGCGTTTGGGCAGGCGGAAGCGGACTCGATTTACGAGCGCCTGGAGAATTCGATCGAAAGCGAGTACTCCGAAATCATCCAGTTCCGTCCGGACCTGAGCTACATCCCGGCCAAGTAGAAGGTCTCGATCAGTGCGCCAGGGGATCTGGCCGGATCTGGAAATGCACGACCTTTGGATATGTGCCTTTTCCAGTTTCGCTATGAAAGGGAGTGCGCGTACCCCATGTGGTCCACACTCCCTTTCCTTTCCAGCCGCTCTGATCGTCGTTGAAGCGGCCGTCCATACCCTTGGCAAAGAACCCCAACGGATACGGCACGCGCAGAATCACGAACTTTCCATTCACTAACGCGATCAATGAGTCGGACGAATTGCCCGTGATGATCGGCGTGTTCTTGCCCAAGCCGAGTGTGTCGAACCGATCCACCCAAACGTAGTAGTGCGAATCGGCGCTGCCCGAATCGGTGACGTTCTTGAATTTAGGTCCCGGCGTCTGATAGAGCGTCCAGCCTTCGGGGCACTGCTGTCCTGTTGCCTTCGGACCATTGAGAGGTCCCTTGCACTTCCGGCGGTCGAAGCTGGCGAGGTGGCCGCTCGCCAGTGCGACCCACACGACGCCATTGTCATCCACGTCCATTCCGCGCGGCGAGTAACCCCACACCGGCGCTCTCGAATCGTTCCACGGAAGTTCGTAATATTCTGCGAGAGCGGTTTCGGGCGGATTCGGTCCCGGATTTAGGCGCACGATTCCTCCCGGAAATCCCAGCACCGTTCCCCACACCATGCCGTCAGGGCTAATCCCGATGCCATAGAACGCCGCGTTGAGGCGCGTGTCCTTGGTCGGGTCCATAGCCGCCGCACTTAGGGCCGACGACATTCCCAAACTCTCGCCTCCCGGCGTGGTGGCCACGTTTTGTCCGGCGTCCGCGTACGCGTCCCGCTTGCCGTTGCCATTCGTGTCCAGCACCAGCGCGGTCCATCCTTGCGATTTGGCGGCGTCATGCGTCTGATCCCACATCTTTGTGTTGAGCCAGCCCACGACACCGCCTCCACCGCCACTGCTCGTCCACAGCGTGTCGTTGGCGTCCTTGGCGAACAGAAGGTGGTGGGTGCCGAAGCAAGTGTCGATCAGTGAGACTTGCTTCGTCGCAGGGTCATACACCGCCAGTTGCCGGCCCGACCTTGCGACCGGAGTGAGCTTGGCCGACACCAGGTCCGATCCTTCCTTGCAGAAAGCCGGATTGTCGGCAGCGCGGATTCGTGCTGTGATCCAGACGCGCCCTCGCTCGTCGAACATCGGATTGTGAACTGTCGTATGGCTGTCCCAGATTGCTTCATCTCCCCACACGTTGGAAGGTTGCAGCGGTTTTGGCTGACCGGGGGTATCGGGGTCGCGATAGGGAACCGTCACGCGGCTGGTTGTGTTGTGTACCGGGTCGAGCACCGGAAGATAATCGCGACTCTCCTCAGGAGAACCGTAAATCAGTCCATTTGCGTTGACATGAGGGTCGCGTTTGTCGGTCGAGATTTCATCGTGAAGATAAGCCTTGGGATCGGCCCAGTCCCACTGCGTGATCACGACATTGCGCTCGACGCCCTGGGGCCGCGGAGGGGCCTCGCTCGGCAACTCGCCATTCGCGATTCGGGTCGTCCAATCGCCGAACTGCTGCGTTGCTCGCTTCGCTCCGAGCTGCGTCAGGCCGCCGAGCATGATTGCGCCGGCCTGCCCGGATTGCACGCGGCGCATCCAGGCCTGCGCTGGATCTAGATTGCTAAACATTTGCGGAATCGTGCGCGTGTATGCATTGCCAAGCTGATGGCAGGATTCGCAACTGTCGGTTTTGACCAGGTGAATCCACTGGCCCTGCGTCTTGATTCCCGGCGAAATGCCATTACCGTTGGCGCCGGTGCCGGGGAACTCGCTTTTTTCGGGAACGGTCAGCAGCGCATACCAGTAGTTGGCCGGATAATATTGCGCCGCGGACTTCGCGTCCGGAGCCACGGATGGCTTGAGGTCGACAATCTTTCCCGGCTCCGCTTGCACTTTCGGCGAATCGACAAGCCCGTAGCCGCGGGCCCACACCGTATAGTTGGCTTTCGGCAGGTCCGGAATTAAGTAGCGGCCGAGGTCGTCGGTGACAACTTCCTTGATGTAGCGCGTGGGCAGATCCGTGGTCTCCGCGATGACCCAAACTCCTGCTTCGGGGCCCTTGCCGCTGGAGACCACGCCGCCGATATCGCTGGAGCCGACTCGCACGGAAGCGCTCTGCTGGGCGTGGACATCGTTTCGAGAAATCACGGCGCAAACGCCGATCGCGAAAGTCAGCACGCAGCCCAAATATACAGTCTTGCGATTCGGCATCGCACTCCTCCCCAAGCAGCTTGATCGGCGCACTTTTATGCCATCGAGGTTTCGGAACGGTCGCGCCTCGACGACTTCTTATACACCGCGACACCATTCGGAGGGAAATGCAATTGGGCTGTCAGACGGAATGTCGGAAGTGGATGTTCACCACGGCGGCGAAACTGAAAGCAAAACGGGCCCGAAGCATCGATGCGCTGCTTCGGGCCCGATTGTGCGATGCGAAACTTCTAGCGGTGTGCCGTGTCCTTACTTGCCAGGGCGGAACTATCCTGCTTCCCGACTTTCTTGGGTTCATGGTACCGCGTCAGGAACGGCAAGAAGGGCGTGACCTCAAACGGCATCTTCTCGCGAGCCGAGTGAAGCGCCACGGCCTTTGCCCGAAGCAATTCGACGCGATCGCTCCAAGGATCGACTTTGACTCGGCCGCCGATCGGCAGCGCGGCTATCTGGTCGAGCTTGTCGGCTTGCAGCGGCGGACCCAGCGCCACAAGGGCGGAGCTGAGCTGGACTCCGTTCCCCAAACGAGCGCTGATTAGCGCAGGCAGCGCCTGCGAATCGGCCGAAAGCTGCTTCAGGAAAAGCGCGGCGGTCCCGAGCTTATCCGCGTAAGGCGAGTGCTTCAGCAAGTCGATCGCCTTCTTATTGGCCATATCGACTTCCGCCGGCGTGGCTTTGAATGAAAAGCGCGAGAGCGCCTCAGCGGTCGTGACATTCGTCGTATCGTTGAATCCCCACTGGTCCGTCGACGGCTTCGTGATGATGATGGCGGCGAGTTCCTGGGAGAGCATCGTCGCGAGACTCGCTTCATCTGGGAGAACATCGATCAGCCCGCGGCTCAAGACGATCGTGTGACCGATGGAGAAGGATTCCAGAGTGCCAGTCAGCATCACGCGGCAACGGATATCCGGTTCGATATCGAGATTATTCGTCACTTCCAGGTTGTTGACGACGGTCTCGAGAACCTTGTCCACTTCACCGCGCGGCGCGAGCAGACCGATCCGCTCGAGTCGATCGATTACGTTGGCTTCCGCATGCTCCTGCCATTCGCGCTCAACCTCGATCGGCGACTTGTCGCCCTCTTGCGCACTATCACTGCCGCCCGCGGGCGTCGGCGCGTCGAGGGTCTGCTGATTGAGCGCCGCTTCCCGGGCGACGGGCGCTAGATCGTAACCCCACAAGCGGGTCTGCGCTTTGAATCGCACGCCGTTGCCGGAATTCCTGAGATCCGAATCCTGGCTGAAGACAAACGCCGGCAGCCACAGATCGGGCTGAAGATTCAGCCTCCAGCTGTCGAAGTGAACGTTGTACCCGTCCGATTCCTCGCCGGACTGGGTAAACATGCCGTTGAACCGAACAATCGCGAAACCCTGGTCCTCGGCCCAGATTCGGCCCGTGAAACGCCCCTTTCCGGTTTTCGGCAGCGGAGTGAGGTCGAATACGACGCAGCGCACCTCACCGAGGAACTCGCGCCCGACGTAATCAAACTCGTAGTGCTGGCGGTCAAATCCGTTTGTATCGATGTAGATCATTTGCAGGAATCCTTGGGGAACGTACGAGCCGCCCGAGGACCCGCCGAAGTGTGAGAGCGGATTGAAGTCCTCCGCCTTGCTCTTCTTCTTTTTTTCGAGCATCGAGTCGTCCACGATGCCATTCGCCAGGCTCGCCTGGCCAAGGTAGTAATGATCCCGGAAGGGCACGATGCCCATTTCCTGGTCCGCCTTCATATCCTGAACGTAGGTCTCGACGATCGGGTCGTAACGCCGAATCACCGCAATTTCGTCATGCTCGCGGGCGATGATGCGATCGATGGCCTCGTTCACGGTCGTGACGGGCGCCACAGTCGAGCTGCCGGCCTGTGGTTGCGTCTGGTCGGCGGTCTGCGCCTGCGCCGAGGCCGACACAGTGAGACTACCCGCCAGAACGAATGCGAGAGAGAAGCGATTCCACGTACGCATGGGACCCCCTAAGTTCCAAGATGCAATTTGAGCTTTGGGTTTTGCCTATTCTTTAAAAGGGTAGCAGGAGCGGGCAGGGCGGGGGTAGTTCGATGCCCGGGCTGTGCTCAATCAATCAGTTAATCAAACGTGGCTACAAAACACCGGGGGGTTAAGCGCCACAGCTCTATCGAGGTCCAGTTGCTGGGCAAGGCTGCCCGCCACGCCTAGGCAGCCGTATCAACGAAGGCTTGAAGTGCCCGGCGGACCTGTTGGCGGAATCGAACCGGCCGAACGCCCAGGCGGCGCTCCCCGTACCATCGCAGTCCCAAGCGGAAGAATCCGAATATTATTAGGAAAGCGACTGCGCTCACGAAAGCAGCCAAAGACTCACGCTCGAGCATGAGGCTTAGCGTAACGGAGTCCTCCCAACCGGGCAAAACGTGATCGAGAACCGTGCGAATCGTTCCTCCGACGAAACGCATTCGCGCGATGCGAACGTGCGCTGTCCGATCGAACGTGTAGGTTGGGGAGTAGCCTGTTATGTCTTGCGTCGCGGCCGCCCAAACCGCTGGATTCGACAGTTCCTCGCGCGTCAGTAGCTTCCCGTTCGGGCCCTGAAGGATCACGCGATACGCAGGGTCAACCACAGCCCACCTGCCATCGACGTATACTTCGGCGACGACGTGTTTGGTCAAGCGGTGGGAATCGAGAAGAAGCAGTCGTCGAGCTGGCATGCCGGCGCTATTGGCGAGATTCACAAAGGCGTTGGTGGCCGAGCCGCACACCTGCAACAAGGACGCGTAGTTGAGCGTGTCGGTTGGATTACGATCAGATCCGGCCGTGTGAGGGTCCGAGTCCAGGCGGGCAGGACCATTCGACATCCACTGCAGGATCGCTGATATCTTTTGCTCGGTCGTAGACGACTCCGGGATGATCGCATCGGAAAATCCCCGCAGGTATCTTCGCGTCGAGTACTCCCATACACCTGAGTAGGCAGCTGCAACGACTGCGAGAATTAGCAAGACATTCGTGCTGTACCACAGGACCTTGAAAACAGTGTGCCGATCCTGCGTTGCCGCCGCTGGAGGATTGCTCGAGCCGTTCGTCAGACTGGACGCATCCTGGCGGGAGATCGACTTCGTGCGGGCAGAATGCGCGGCGGCTCCTTGGCTCATGCCGTGACACCTCTCCCAGCCACCAACGGCTCGGGGGCCGAGTGCGACGCCGCAGCGCCCCTTGAGAGCGCCGTGCTTTCTTTCACCAGGCGAAACGAATGGACGTTGCCGCCGTGATTCGCGTCATATTTCACGATGCGAAGACCCTCTTTCGCGCACCAATGCTCCACAGCATCGCGAGACAGAAACGCGACCCGGGGCGTGACAAAGTAATCGTAGAAGAGATTCCGCGCACCTGCCCACGTGCGCCGCCCTTTGGAGCGCACAAAATGAACCAGGAAATAAGGCGTCTGCGCGAAGATTGTGACGAGCACGCGAGTTAGCGGGTTGCGCAAGCCTGCCCGGATCACCGCACCCGGATATTTATAAAGCCACGGGTAGCGCCCAGACGGTTTATAGACCGCCAAATACATTTGTCCATATGGCTTGAGTATTCGGCAGTTTTCGTCAAACGCAGCCTGCGGATCTTCGGTGTGATGGATCACTCCGTCCGAGATCACTACGTCGGCACACGAGTCCGCGAACGGAAGCCGAAGATTGTCACCCACAGCGCCCGGTTTGCGGCAACGTTGCGTCGCCAAGCCGACTGAAACGCGGCTGCGGTCGATCCCCACACATTTAATCCCGCGGCGCGCAAGAACGCTCAGCACTCGGCCCGGTCCGCAGCCGACATCGATCACCAGCGAATCGGCAACCAAACCCTCGATCAGCTCAATCAGCGGGCGAGAAACGACCTTATGGATCGCCTCGGTCGAATCCGGCGCGACCCAGTCAAACGGATGCTGGTCGTAAAATGTAATCCGCTCAGCGGACTCCATTGCTCGTCGCCATCGCGTTGACGTAATGGCTTTCCATCTGTTCGGTTACGCGGCTCCAGCTCAATTGCTCGGCGACCTGACGGCACCCTTCCTTCAACCGCCCGTAGATAGCCCGATCAAAAAGCATCTGCCGTAGCGCGACGGCCAGTGAGTCCTTCTCGGGGGCGATTACCAGCCCGGCCCGTCCGTCCACAAGCGAGCGAATGCCACATGCATCCGAGATGATTACCGGAACGCCACAGCCGATCGCTTCTGCGGCGGAATTCGCAAAATTCTCGTAGCGCGACGGCAAAACAAAAAGATCCGCATCCGCGAGCAAGGCCCTTTTCTCCTCGTCGTAAACCGGGCCCACGAACAAGACGCGTGACCCCACACCGCAATCGTTCGCTCGCCTTTTGAGAGATGCGAGGTACCCGGGTTCGCCCTCAGGTCCCGCGATTACTAGTCGAGCGGATCTAGGGGCTGCCTCCGCAAAGGCTTCGATTAGCGTGTCTGCGCCTTTACGGGCGATAAGACGGCTGAGAAAAACGATGAGCGGTTGGTCGGCAGAGACGTTCCACTTTGCTCGGAAAGTACCGCGCGAAGGCAGCTTTGCCCAAGAGTCCGCATCGATACCGTTGTAGCGAACGACGATCTTTGCGGCCGGTATACCGTCTTCAAGGAGTTCCTGCTGCTCCATCTCGGATGTGGCGATGATGTGAGTCGCGCCACGCCAGAAGGCGCGACCGAGGCTCTGGTGCCAAACGGATTTCAATCGAAAGCTGCGGTCGATCGGACGATACATCCCCATCGGTTCGATTACGTAAGGAATTCGTTGCCGCTGACAATAGTGGCTGACTGCTGGGCCAAGCAAGTCGTAAAGGCCGTAAAAGTGGACCAGGTCAAATCTCCTCAGGGTGGACCAGCAGAATCGTATCACACGAGGATTCACGGTGAGAGCGCGATAGCGAAACCAGGTGGGCAAGTAGATGGTTTCCACACCATTTTCCGACGTCTGAAGTCCGAAGGCGGTCTCGTTAGCCACGAGGCGCGATGATTTCCATTCGGACGAGCCGAGGTTTGCCGTCAGCACCGTTACCGCGTGCCCCCGCTGCGCGAGGTTTTTTGAGAGCATGCGGACTTTGACGGGCCGTCCTCCCTCTGCCAGGTAAGGGAAGTAGGTTTGAGCCACGTTTAGGATTCGCAAGGCCGGCCTACCAGTGGACGAGAGGCTGCGTTTTCCGGATGTACTTTCTCCACCACACGTCAAAGATCATGCAAGCAAACAACTCATGCGATCGGTCACTTTTGCCCTGGTGATGCTCAGTTCGCAGTTGTTGGATGAATCCAATATCGAGAATTCCTTCACGCCAGGATGCGCCGACGTCCTCGCCTAGTTTCTCTCGCACCGGGCCCGAACGCCTGCCATGGATGTCGAAGTAGTCATCAAAGAGTCGTCCCACCCACCGCCCAAGCGGCGCATTGAACCCACGCTTTGGGGCGTTCCGGGCCTCGGAAGGAAAGAACTCCGAGAATGCGTCGAAAAGGACGGCCTTCGTCCGGCCATGTCGAACCTTATAAGCAAAGGGCGCATTCAATCCCATTTCGACGAAACCGCAGTCAAGAAGCGGGACGCGAACCTCAAGCGCCGTCGCCATGCTCATTCTATCTGTGTATTCCAGCACATTGTCGGCGAGAAACGTCTTGAGATCCATCTCCAGCACACAATTATCCGGCTCGAACAGACAGCACTGATTGAACGCGCTTCGCAAGATGTCTGCAGAAGGCTTCAGGCCGTTCCCGTTGACCTGTCTCCCAAGATCTCCGTTGAAGAGCTTATGTTTTTCGTCCTCATTCAGAAAATACGTCCATTGGCAGTACTGGATGAAAAAATCAGAGTTGAGACCGCGCAGGAATTTTCGGGCACGCCGCAGGCGGGGATTCCGATATGAATCGCGGAGAAGCGCCAGCGCCTTCCCGCCGAATTGAACAAGGGGGCGTGGTACCGCTTCCAGTTTCCTTGCCAGTCGCACGGCCGCAGATCTGGGATAACCGGCGAAGAGCTCGTCACCGCCAGCGCCGCACAGGGCGACAGTGATGCGCTCGCGTGCCTTCCTAGAAAGCTCGTACATGAGATAGCTGGTGGGATTGGCAAACGGCTGGTCGGAGAATTCGACAAGGTCCAGAATACTGCCTAACTCCGGCGCTTCGAGTGGCAACTCGAAGTGTTGCGTTCCGAGGTGCCTGCTGACAGCTCGGCCTTTAACCGCTTCGTTGTAGAAGCGGTATTCGTCGCCGGGCAACGTGAGGGTGTAGGTTTGTATGTCGGCTTTCACTTCTTTTGCCAATCCCGCCACGACGGTGGAATCGACGCCGCCGCTCAAGAAAACTCCCAGAGGCACATCACTCACGAGCTGGCGCTCGACAGCGGCTGCCAAACGTTTGCGGATTTCCGATTTCAATTGCTCGTAGGAGCAATGTTCGACTCCCTCGTTGCGCGCGACCTCCCAATAGCGTTTGATCGAGAAAGAGTGGTCGTGCAAGCGCAATTGGAGGGTATGCGCAGGTGGAAGTTGCGAAATTCCTTCGAAAGCTGTTTCAGGGCAGGGCACGTAGAGGAAGGTAAAGAAGTCAGACACTGCCTGCCGGTTCATCCTGGGTTCAATGAGTGAAGTGGCCAGAATCGCCTTGATCTCGGAGCCAAAGAGGAAACTGTCCTGCGTCGCTGCGTAAAAGAGCGGTTTTACGCCGATCCGATCACGGGCAAGAAAAATCTCGTTACGCACCAAGTCAAGAATCGCAAAGGCGAAGATCCCATCGAGCTCACTGACGCAGTCCGGACCCTTTTCCTCGTACAGATGGACGATCACCTCCGCGTCGGTGCGGGAACGGAAGCGATGGCCTCGCGCTTCAAGCCGCGGCCGGATTTCGCGAAAGTTATAGATCTCTCCATTGAAGGTGAGCCAAAGCGTGGCGTCTTCATTGCTCATCGGCTCGCGGCCTGCTTCACTGACGTCAATAATCGCTAGGCGGTTGTGGCCGAGCGCTAGACACTCGGTAGTTGCGGGCGGGGCGAAGCATTGCACGTAGGTTCCGTCCGGCCCGCGATGGCGCAGGGAACGCGCCATTCGCTCGGCCACCGGCCGGAGTTCGTCCGGCCTCAAGCGCCTACTTGCGATGCCTGAGATGCCACACATTTCTCACGTGGTTCCGGGCGACAGTTGACTCACCAGCAGATCCATCACGCGCACGGCTTCTCGCCCTTCCTCAGGGGACACGGGCGCAGGTGAACCGTTGTGGATGCTCTCCACGAACTCCCGCACGAGGCGCTCATGTGTATTTTCAAACGTCCCAATCGCGTAGCCCAGGCTGGTGTCCGCCGTCCCCAGGAGGATCTGGCCAGCTTCCTTGATGGCGGACAGTCCTAGCGTCACCGGTTTGAGGTCCGGACGCCCGTGAAGCACTACCGTCTGAGTTTCCAGATCGAATTTCATGTGGCCCTTGCTTCCCCAGAGATCGAGCTGGACGGCCCAGCGGTTCGTCGCGTATGTCAGAGTCACGCTGCTCGAGGCGGCATCTCCGATCAGCTCTACTCGATAGTCTTCATAAGGGGACCACGGAAACTCATTCAATTGCTTCCGCGCCGCCACTCGAACCTTACGAATGGGATTGATGAACGCAAGCGTCATATAAATGACGTGCGGGCCGGTCTCCCCAATCACACCTCCGGGCAGTCTGTGTGCCCAGTGATCGGGCTTAGACGTGATGTAATCTGCAGGAGTTGAAAGAAAAATGCGCATCCCCCGAAAATCCCCGATCGCTCCCTGGCTCAACAGTTCCCGCGCCCTCAAGAATGAGGGATAAAAAAGATCGGAGTGCGCGACGCAGATCTTGCGGCCCGTTTTCTGCGCTGTCGAAATGATTTGGTCGCATTCAGAGGTGCCGATCGCCATCGGCTTTTCGATCATGGCGTGAGCACCCGCTTCGAGCGAGCGGATCGCCACCTCCGCATGGGTCCGCGGCGGCGAACAAATATCCACGGCGTCCAAGTGCTCAGCCTTCACCATTTCCTGGAAATCGCGGTAGACCTTGGGGATGTCGTAGGCTCGCGCAACTTCCTCGGCCTGCGCTACCTGAGGGTCGCACAACGCCACGACCCGAGCCTTCTTCCCCATTTTCCTCCAGGCGGGTAGATGCTTCTGTCTGGCGATGAATCCCGATCCGATCAGGCCAACTCTCAACGCTTCCAAGAACCAAGTCCTCCGCGAAAGACAATACTACAATCACTCGCAAGCGATCTGCGTCTCAACTATCGGGTGTGACTTCGTAGAGAATCTTTTCAAGCGCGGACTGAAAAACGCCGAAGGCATATCTCCGGCGTACAATTTCGGCGCCGCTCCGGCCCAAGCGCTCGCGCAGAGAATCGTCGCGAAGCAACCGACCGAGAGCCCGCACCAGCCGCTGAAAGTCACCCGGCGGAACCAGCAGGCCGTTCACTTCATCGACGACCACGTCGGTCGTTCCACCGCAAGACGCTCCTATGATCGGCTTCGAAAAAGCCATCGCTTCCAAAAAGACGAGCCCGAACCCTTCGCCCGTGCTGGGCAGAGCAAACACTTCCGCGTGCGAATAACAGGCCGCGATTTCTTCGCGCGACAGATTTTCGAGAAAATGCACGCAATCCGTCGCCAGCATCTTATCGGCGAGGCGTCGTAGCCGAGGAAGGTCGTCCCCTCCGCCCACGGCTACAAGATGCAAGCCTGGAGTCTCCCCGCGGAGTTGCACGACCCCGCGGATCAGATCATCGGCGCCTTTATATCGCTCCGACGCGGCCCAGCGGCCGACAGTCAGAATCACGCGGCCCTGCGGAAACCCGGCT
>Ga0187769_10001846_pt1 | contig 12228 bp, 10 predicted proteins | sample 0116_SJ02_MP02_1_FD_133140 | JGI IMG/M metagenome (GOLD analysis project Ga0187769, IMG submission 133140) | Tropical peat soil microbial communities from peatlands in Department of Meta, Colombia - 0116_SJ02_MP02_10_MG | ecosystem: Environmental > Terrestrial > Soil > Wetlands > Peat | place... | reverse complement strand
TTCGCTTTGCCCACCGCTTGCCTGGTGTTGGCGCTGGTGGGGATTCCACTGGGCCTGTCTTCGAAGAAGAGCGGGAAGTCGGGCGGATTCGTGCTGACCATCCTTCTTGTGTTCACGTATTACGTGATTTCGCTGATCGGCGTTTCGCTGGCCAAGCAAGGCCGGGTTTCGCCGTGGTTCGGAGCGTGGCTGGCCGACCTGGCTTTCCTAGCGCTGGCGCTCTTCTTGCTGTGGCAGGCGGAACGGCGTCCGTTCGAGTTGGCCTCTTTTCGTTTTTCGTGGAATCGGGCTGCGGCTTCGCAGCAGACCATAAACAGCCGCACCCGGGAGAATGTTTTTGAGCGCGTCTCGACTCGGCGCCGCGTCTTCAGCGCAAGCTTCCCCACCTTGCTCGACGACTACGTACTGCGCGACTTTTTTCTGTATCTCGGGATGATCCTCTCCACCTTCCTTGTGCTGGTACTGGTCTTCACACTGTTTGAGCTGCTCGGCGACATTCTCCGCAATCAGGTTCCGTTCATGGTGGTCGCGGAGTATCTGTTGAACGTCACGCCTTATCTGCTCTACAACGTCGCTCCGCTGGTCATGCTGCTCGCCGTACTGGTCACGTTCGGGCTGATGCAGCGCTCGAACGAAATCACGGCGATCAAAGCCACGGGAGTCAGCATCTATCGCATCGTCGCGCCGGTGATCGCCGCCGCCGCCGTGCTGGCCACGGGATTGTTTTTTGCCGATCAACTCTACTTGCCTCATACCAACAAACGCCAGGAAGCGCTGCACAACCAGATCAAGGGCAAACCTCCGCAAACTTATCTTCGCCCTGATCGCAAATGGATTTTCGGTCAGAACAACGACATCTGGTACTACCAATTCTTCGACCCTGACAAGGACACTTTCGGCAACGTCACCGTTTTTCAACTCGATCGCCCCAGTTTCACCATCACGCGCCGCATTCACGCCGACCGCGCCCACTGGGCCGACAATCTGAACAAGTGGGTCTACGAGCAGGGATGGGATCGCACCCTCAACGTCTCCGCCATCCTGAACTACCGGCCGTTCGACGTGGCCACGTTCGCCGACCTGGGCGAGACGCCTTCGTATTTCAAGAAGGAAGTGAAGCAGTATACGGAGATGAATTACGAGGAGCTGCGCAGCTACATCCACGACCTGCAGCAGAGCGGCTTCGACGTGGTGCGGCTGCGCGTGCAGCTGCACAAGAAACTCTCTTATCCGCTGATCACTCTGATCATGGCCGTCCTGGCCATTCCCTTCTCGCTGTCGACGGGGAAAAAGGGCGCGGTCACTGGAGTCGCCGTTGCGGTCGGCATCGCCGTGTTCTACACAGTGGTGTCGCGCCTGTTCGAAGCGATGGGCGACCTGAGCCAACTGCCTCCTGCCATGGCGGCGTGGTCGCCGGATCTGATCTTCGTGCTGGTGGGCGGGTATTTGATTCTAAAAGTGCCTACGTAAGGCAGGGGCTGGAGGCTAGGGACTAGAGTCAAGATTTCCAGCCCCTAGTCTCTAGCCCCTAGTCCCTGCTTTCACTTCACCGCCACTCCCCACGGATAGTTGTCCGTGGTCGTCGCGGGCAGGGGCACGAGGGCACCGGTGCTGGGCACGACGGCGAATTGCGACAGGGTGGGGGGATTGAAGTTGGTCACGAACAGCCAGCTGTCATCGCTGCGGATGACCATTTGCTCCGGATAGTTTCCGACGTTATACACCGACTTGCCGGAAATGCTCCCACTGACCGGGCTGATGGCCAGGGGCGAAATCGTATGCGATAGCTGGTTCAGGACGTACAGGTAATTTCCCAGCGCGTCCACGACCAACGGCCCGGGGCCTTCGGCGTTACCTGTCAAGCTAAAGGGCGAGCCCGTAACGGGCACCAGGCTGCCGTCGGGACTCTTGGGACAGTTGAGGGACGACTGCGTTGCCAATCCGTTGCAAATCGTGTAGGCGCTGATCTGGTTCGTCTGCCAATCTGATACGTAGACAAAGCGGTTGCAGGGATCGACCACAACCCCCATCGGTATTGCTCCGGTCGTAAACGTCAACACTTGGCCGTCGCCCGGAGGATTCTGCAGCGCGCCGGTGGACATATCCACCGCATATTCGTAAACGGCATTGTTTTGGGAATCCACCGCATAGAGAAATTCCTGCGTCGCGTTGGGACTTCCCGAGCACACGGCGCTGGAAAAATTAAACGAAATCGGAGTCGTCGTCAGTGCAGCGATGTTCGGCGTTAAGAAACCCGTCGGGCGAACAAAAGTGAAGGTGCCTGGCACCAACGTCAGATTCCCGCTACTGATCGCATAAGCGTTTACCAAGCCCTCGTTCCCCTCCGCCACAAACAGGTACTTCCCGCTCGGATCCATGGCGATCGCGACCGGGTTGGGATCGGTGGTTACGGTGCCGCTGTTGGGAATCGTGCCGTTGGAGTTCACCACAAACGACTCAATGCCGGTCTGGCTCCCCGGACATGTGCCGACCGAGTTGATGATGGCGAAAGCGTAGGTTCCCGCCGGGTTCAGCACCAGCGAACCGGGGACGCCGGCAATCTGGCAGGTTAGGTTCGCCGTTGCGCCAACCGAGTTGCTGACGTCAGCGATCGAGCCGCTGGAAAGATTGAAGCTGAAGGTCTGGATCAATCCCGAGCCCTGGCTCGCGACCAGCACCAATCCATCAGATGCAGGGTTGTAGTTGCTGCCGCACGCCAGCAGAACTCCGATCATGACCAACGTCCCCAGCCCGAGCAGCCACGCCAATTTCTTCGACATTCTCCGCCTGATCTCCTGGTTAATCTAGCACCTGGTTAATTAGCACCTGGTTAATTTGGCGCTTTCGCGCGCATACTCTCCCCGGAGCACCGTCCGGGAGGCTTGCGGTCTCAAAATGCGGGAAAAACGCAACCCATTTATTTATCAGGAAATGCGCCGGAAGAGCAAACTCCAACCCCGATCTGGAGCCTATGGTTGGAACCAGAATAACAGCCGCCGAGTTGCCTAAACCGCAATTTGAAAGAAGGATGGCGGTTGGAGGGCGACAAGGAAACTCTGATTAAGTCTGGCTTTGAAAGGGACGGCCTTTCAGGCCGTCCGGAAATGCAACAAAATAATCGCGACTTTAGTCGCTGAACGATTCCATCATGACTTAATCAGAGCTTCCCTACGCTTCCTGCCCCGACGCCACCGCTTCCGGTTGCTCCTTCACAAGCGGACGCGCGGAAATCAACGGGAGGCGAATCTCAACCAGCAGCCCGCCCTCCGGACGGTTCGATGCCGATACCCGGCCGCCATGAAACCGAACTGCCCTTTCCGTAATGGCCAGGCCCAAACCAGCTCCGCCGGTGAGGCGTCCGCGGGAATCGTCAAGACGGTAAAAGGGTTCGAAAAGCTTTTCCAGGGCATCGGAGGGGACGCCGGGCCCCAAGTCGCTGACCCTGAGCACGGCCTCCCGCCCGTTGGGCGCCTCCACGCTCGACAGATCCACATCGACTGTCGTTCCTTCCTGCGTGTAGCGGATGGCGTTGCGCACGACGTTCTCGACCGCGCTGTGCAGCAGCGACGCATTGCCGCGCACCTTCCAGTCGCCGTCAGCCATCATGGCGCGGACGTGGCAATGGCGCGCCTGCGCCTCGAACTCGGCATCTTCTGAAACGCTGGCCACGATTTCATCCAGCGCCACCGGAGTCTGGGGCACACGCTGCTCACCGTCCTCCAGCCGCGCCAGGGTCAGAATGCGCGAAATCAATTCGTTCAAACGGCTGGCTTCGAGCTCGATGCGATCGAGCATGTCGGCGTTTTCCACGCCTTCGCGCAGCCGGGCCAGGCCCAGCGCCACATTCAGCCGCGCCAGCGGCGACCGCAATTCGTGGGAAATATCGTTCAAAAGGCGCGACTGAGCCTTGACCAGTGTCTCCAGCCGCTCGGCCATGGCATCAAAATCGCGCATCAGGCCGGCAACTTCATCGCGGCGACCGGACGCTGGCGCGCCGCTGCGCGCAGCCAGATCACCGGCCGCGAGCTGGCGCGTGGCCGTGCGCAAACGCACGATCGGTTTGGTCAGGTACCACGACAACCCATAACACACCAAACCGGTGCAAATAACCGCGATCATCAACCACCGCCATGGCATTCCGCGGGGGCCAAAAAATACGCGTGGCCCCGGCGGCAGACCCATCACGATGGTGTAACGATGCAGTCCATCCGAGGACGAACGGGAGTCCCGCTGCACCGGAGGAGCGGGGATCATGAATCCGTCACGCGAAATCCGCGGGCCCCCGGCGGCGACTCGAATCGCCCAATCGGGAGGTGTGCGGTGCGAGAGCTCCGTCCCCTCTTCATTGAAAAGATACGCCCGCACGTGTTGGGTGGCGTCCAGTTCTTCGAAGTACTTGCGCAGCACTGCGTCTCCACCCTGTTCGTAAGCGGTGACGGCGTCGTTCAGAGCGGTCGCGCGCAGCGACTCCCAGGTTCCACTTCGCGGCCGCAGGGCAAGAGTCAGGAGCACTGCCGCGGTGATAATGAGCGCCTGCGCCAGCCAGAACGACAAAAATATCCGGAGAAAGAGACTTTTCATGACGTGGCCCTAGGACGTAGCCTTCGACTTCTCCCTAGGCCGGGCAAAAATATAGCCTACACCACGTACCGTCTTGATGTGCTCGTCACTGTCACTGTCGCCCAGCTTCTTGCGCACTTTGCTGACGTGCATGTCGATGCTGCGGTCAAAGGGCGAAAACTTTCGGCTGAGCACTGCGTTCACCAGCCGCTCGCGCGGCACCACCCGCCCCGCCTCGCGCAACAGCACTTCCAGCAGGTTGAATTCGACTGAGGTCAGATCCACAGGCTTGCCGTCGAGATGCACCGTGCGGGTTGCGGGATCCAGTTCCACATCCCCGACTTTCACGACTTCGGGTGTCGAGGGCACTCCGCTGCCGTCACGTGTGCGCCGCAGAATAGCCCGGATGCGCGCCAGCAGTTCGCGCGGATTGAACGGCTTGGGAAGATAATCGTCAGCTCCGATCTCCAGCCCAACGATGCGGTCCACATCTTCGCCCCGCGCCGTGAGCAACAGCACCGGCAGCCGCGACGTAGCGCGAATCCGGCGCAATACTTCGAAGCCGTTGATGCCGGGCAGCATCACATCGAGCACGGCGAGCAAGTATTCTCCGGCCGTGGCCTTCTTCAGCCCAGTTTCGCCATCATGCACGTAGTCGATGGCAAAGCCCTCCGCCCGCAGATATTCGCCGACCAGGTGGCAGAGCTCCACGTCGTCGTCAATGACCAGGATCCGTTCCATGGCTCCCGTTTTCTGTGCTCCCATCTTCTGCACTTCCATCATGCACTGCTCCCATCATTGTGCATCACCGCGTAAGGGGCCAGAAGTAAAGAATTGTCAAAGGGAGGCTGCTTTCATATGTAACTGATTGGCTTTAACAGCTGTAAGGCCCCTGAAAATCCTGCACCTCGCCTGCTAGAATTTCATCTACTGAGCTTGCATGTTTCCCCAGCGCCTGCGCCCGCTCCTGCCCTACATGAAACGCTACCGCTGGGGCTATCTGATGGGCGTGCTGTGTGTATTCCTGCACAACGGCATCTGGATTCTCTTTCCCAAGGTGCTGGGCACCGCCGCCGACATACTTCATGAAGGAGTGGCGCAACAGCGACAGAAGCTGTTGCTCTATGCAGGGTTGCTGCTCGCTATCGGCCTGAGCAAGGGCATCTTCCAGTTCCTGACGCGCTGGATCGTCATCGGGATTTCCCGCGACATTGAATTCGACCTGCGCAACGACTTGTTCGCGCACCTCGAGAAGCTCTCTTACTCGTACTATCAGCGCTATCGCACCGGCGACATCATGGCGCGCGCCACCAACGACCTGAGCGCGGTGCGCAACCTTCTGGGACCGGCGATCATGTACTCGGCCAACACGATCGTGCTGACGGTTGGCGCGCTGGCTTTCATGATGTCGATCAGCCCGCGGCTCACGCTCTACACCTTTCTGCCGTTTCCCATCGCCAGCGTTCTGATCCAGTATTTCGGGCGGCAGATTCACGATCGCTTTGAGCGCATTCAGGCCATGTTCTCCGACATTTCCGCCCGCGCACAGGAGAATTTTTCCGGCGCCCGCCTGATTCGCGCCTACGTGCAGGAAGAAGCCGAAATCGGCCTGTTCGAAAAAGAGAACAAGGAATACATCCGCCGCAGCCTGAAACTCGTGCGACTCATGGGCATGTTGTGGCCCACGCTCGAGTTCATGCTGGGCTGTGCCATCGTGCTGGTGATCTGGCTGGGCGGGCGGGAAGTGGTCGGCGGCCGCATCACCGTAGGACAGTTTGTTTCCTTCAACTCTTACATGTTGCAACTGATGTGGCCCATCATCGCGCTCGGCTACGTGATCAATCTGTTCCAGCGCGGAACCGCATCGCTGGGACGTTTGAACGAAATCATGCAGGAGCAGCCTCAGATTCAAGACACGCCGGCTGCGAAGGACCTGAACATCGACGGCGGGATCGAATTTCGCGGGCTGAATTTCAGCTACGACGGCAAGCCGGTTCTCCATGATGTGAACCTACGCATCCCTGCCGGGAGCAGCCTGGCGATCGTTGGTCCGACCGGATCGGGGAAGACGACACTGGTGAGCCTCATCCCGCGTATTTATGATGCCACGCCCGGGGCGATTCTCATTGATGGCCGCCCCGTTCGCGACTACTCACTCGCGTCGCTGCGCCACAGCATCGGATTCGTGCCGCAGGAGACGTTTCTCTTCAGCGACCGCATCCGCGAAAACATCGCGCTCGGCGTCGACTTTGCCACCGACGCTGAAATTCACGCCGCAGCCGACGCCGCCAACATTGCCGCCGACATCGAGAGCTTCCCCGAGGGCTACGAAACGCTGGTGGGCGAGCGCGGCATCACGCTCTCCGGTGGCCAGAAGCAGCGCACCGCCATCGCGCGCGCCCTGATTCGCAATCCGAAGATTCTGATCCTCGACGATGCGCTCTCAAGCGTCGACACCCACACCGAAGACAAAATTCTCAATCACCTGCGCGACCTGATGCGCGGACGCACGACCATTTTCATCTCCCACCGCGTCTCGACCGTGCGCAACGCCGACCGCATCGCCGTGCTGCACGGCGGCCGCGTGGTCGAACTCGGCACCCACGATGAACTGCTTGCCCTGAACGGCTACTACAGCGACCTGTACAACAGGCAGTTGCTGGAAGAAGAGTTGGCGGAAGTGTGACGGGGGCTCGCTTCGCTCGCCGGGCGGACGAGTGCGTCCGCCCCTACACAAGCATGTAGCCCCGAAGCGTGTAGCCCCGGACGCATTCGTCCGGGGTTGCGCGCGCCAGCGCGCAATGAAAACTCCTTGACATCTTCCTGACAGCCACCACCGCCCAATCCGCTACACTCGTCTCAATCATGCGCCGCGTCGTGACCCAGGAAATTCTCGACTCGCCCGATTGCCCTCCCATCGAGGTCGAGAAATCGCTGCGCGATCTTTCCCGCATCAATCGCTGGTTCGGAGGCGTCGCCACCACCCGCAAATTGATCGAGCGCGTGGCTGCCGCGACCGGGAAGAAGCATTTCTCTCTGCTCGAAGTGGCCGCCGGGCACGGCGAAGTGCCGAAAATGGCGGCGCGTCAACTGGCACGGCAGGGAATCACGCTGGAACTCACGATGCTTGATCGCATGCATTCGCACATGCTGTCAGGAAATCGTTTATCAGGAGATCACTCGGTCGTCGCCGATGCGCTCGCGCTTCCCTTCCCTGACAATTCGTTCGATCTGGTCAGCAGCAGCCTGTTCGTGCATCACCTGGAACCCACGGGGGTTACGCTCTTTGCAAATGAAGCCTTGCGCGTGAGCCGCGTTGCCGTCTTGATCAACGATCTGATCCGGCATCCGCTGCATCTGGCGCTGGTCTACGCAGGCTGGCCATTGATGCGAAGTCACGTCTCGCGCGTGGATGGAGTAGCGTCGGTGCGGCGGGCGTATGTTCCGGACGAAGTGGTCGCGATGATGTCAAAGGTCAAACCCGCCGCCAAGGTTGCCGTTTCGCGGCATTACCTGTTTCGCATGGGAGTGGTTGTCTGGAAATCGATTCCGGGGCGCCGGTAAGACTCCGATTACGCGGCATGCCTCCAACAGCGGCTCTAACCTTGTTTACCCAAGAGCGGAATACCTTTCATCCACGAATGGAAATGCGTGTCCAGACGAAGAAACGGTGGCAGCCTCAATTCTTTTGCGGACTTGTCCACCGGTACGATTATGTAAGAAGAACCTCCGCCTGCTTGCCACGCCAGCCTTCCCATTCGCCGGCCTAGGATGTCGGTTCTGTTGAGCCTGCGGGACGACACCCAACTCCGAACCGCGATGCCGTCTTCGTAGAGAATGACTCGACGATGATTGAGGTTGCACAGTAGCACCGTGTAAAGGGCCGCGATGAACCCGGCAACGAACAGGTCAATCCCGCTGACGGGCTCAGCCATAGGGACCGCCAGTTGCAAGATTGAGAAAGCGATGACTAGAGCGAGCGGAATAGTGGCGGCTGCATCGAGTCCGCGCAGGGTGCTGGCATGGACCGAGTATGTACGCGGATATGGCTTCGAGCCTTCCACAGGTCAACTCTTAAGCGGCAGGTTTATTGGAAGCTGTTGGCACGGGACTGCGCAAGTGACCGGAGTGCAAAAGGGCACCCCGTCCCAGCTCAATGCCCAGCCGAGGGCTCAATAAGTTGAGACGGCGAGATTTCGACAGCTATCGAGAGGACATGGGAGGCCGGTGTAAAACGATAGCCTGCTTTTTCCCAAAGTTCAGCTCAATCACGCCGTTGCTCGGGTCAGGAGTCGTCAAGTCTGCGGTATCGAGCGCCACGCCATTCTTATCGCGCAGGACCACCTGAATCAGGCGTGGAGCGCTGTTACAGAGGTCGCCGTTTTGGTTCCTCGCTGCGAAAGTTGAGTACGCACCACTGACGGTGAATGCCTGTCCCTGTGGATGTTGCGGAGATGATGACTCGACCCGCTTGCCTGAGTAAATAAACTTCAGGAGCAGTACGTCCCCGTCCTGAATTTCTCCGGAAATTGTTCCCCGCGCGGTGGTTAGGATCGGCGGACATTCTGCCTGTAGGCTGTGGCAGCTGATAAGCAAAACCGCTACAACTGTGCCAATCAGCGAAGTTTTCATGCGGTAGGCATCGCTAGAGCCTGTAGAGCAACACTCGCCTACCTCACCACGAGCACTTCCCTCACATTGTCCCTTGCCAGGAAGAACTTGATGGAGGCGAAGTCGCGGAAGAGGGTTTCGATGTGGCGGTTGTTGAAGACGCGCTGCAGGCGGAAGCCGTCGCTGATAGCGGTGTGAACCGCGCCGGTCGGTCCGCGGCGCGCTTCGCGCTTCAGCACAATGCGCTGCATTTCGAGCGTGTCCCGGCCCACGATGTGGAAGCGGAAGCAGGGAGAATCCGGCCCGGCGTCCTTGGTGTGAAAGAACGCGAGCAGCATGCCGCCGGGCTTCAGCACCGACCACAGGCGGCCCATCACCGGCCGCACAAGGCTTTCATCCAGATAATCGGGCAGGTTCCAGCACAGTACGACGTCGAAGTGCGCCGCCGGGTACACCAGGTTGTCAGCCAGGAATTGCCGGCTGTCGAGAATCGCTTTGCCGTCTTCGTCCTTGGTGACGAGGCCCGGCTCGGTCGAAGCGACTAGCAAGTCTTCGCTGTAAATGCGGTGGCTGCGCTCAGTGAAAAATCGGATATTGGCGGCTGAAGTCGAGCCCAGATCGAGTACGCACAGCGGAGTCTCGCTCTCCCATATGCGCGCCAGTTCGCCCAGGCTGCTGGAGCGCCGCGTGAGCTTCTGCGGCACTTGCGGAAGCGCCGGCCCTGGCCCCGATGAACCGCGAAAGAGCTTCATGAAATTATGCGTGACTGACGCCATCACTCTAACCTGACAGGCCGGGAACTGCGAGTTACTTTCCTGCGGCCTTTTCCGCTCTGCCCTGAATGTCGACCTTTCCCTTCAGGAAAGCGCCTTCCTCAATCGCAATGCGCGCCGTGCTGACGTCGCCGCTCACCACCGCCGACTTGCGCAACTCCACGCGATCGCTCGCCTGCACATTGCCCTCAAGCTTGCCCTGCACCACAATGGCCTTCGCCTCAACACTCGCCTTCACCTGCCCGTTGGGACCGATGGTCAACGCGTTTCCCTTGAGCTGAATGCTGCCTTCGACGTGGCCGTCCACATAGAGGTCTTCGCTGCCCGACAACTCGCCCTTGATGACTACCGACTTGCCAATCTGCGCCAGATCGCCCGACAACGGAGCACTCATGCTGTTCTCCTTCAAGGAAAGCGGAATACTTCACGACCATGACACGAGGTAGGCCGGGGTACCAACGAGATGATACCGGAAGGTCCGCTTTGGACGACTATACCCAACGTGCGAGCCGGCAGCAAGGGCGCTCTCGCCAAAAGGGGATGAACGAACGTAACCAAAGTAAACCGGCGGCCAGCATTGTTAAACTAACCTTTAGGATGATCCGGTTGGGACAGGAACTACTGATTTCGCGGTGCATGAGATGGTTTCGCAGCGCAGGTCTTGTTTTCCTGCTGGGCTGCGCGGCCGCTCAGGAACCGAGCCAGCCCACCATCCCCGCCGGCGAACTGGTGCGACTGGCCGTGAAGAATGAAGTCGCGGACGCCGAGCATCCCACCGCCCGGCATTTTTTCCGCTCGCGCAAGCAGACTCCCAAGGGCTCGCAAACCCGCCTCTACGTCGAAACCAAAGACGCTATGGCTGGCGTGCTGATTGCCGTCAACGATCAGCCGCTCACGCCGGGTCAGCAACGAGCCGAAGCGAATCACCTGAACTGGTTGACGAGCAATCCCGATCAGCTGCGCAAGAAGCGGGCACACGAAAAGGAAGACGAGGACCGCACGCTGCAGATTGTGAAGGCGCTGCCCGACGCGTTCTTGTACGAATATGCGGGGACGGAAAGGCCAAACGCCGACACAGCGCAAGCTCAAACAAGCGCTGCACCGCAGATACCGACATCGCTGCTCCGCCTCAACTTCCGGCCGAACCCGGCGTACTCGCCCCCGTCCCGCGTCGAACAGGCGCTCGAAGGCATGCGAGGGTATCTCGTGGTGGACACCAATCAGCGCCGCATCGCCCGAATTGACGGCACGCTCTTCAAGGATGTGACCTTCGGCTGGGGAATCATTGGCCGTCTCGATAAGGGAGGTCACTTCTACGTGGAGCAGGCCGACCTGGGCGACGGCACCTGGGAAATCAGCGAAATGAAATTGAGCTTAACCGGAAAAATTCTTCTGTTCAAGACTCTTACCATGGTTTCGGATGAAATCTTCGGCGACTTCCGGCGCGTACCCGATACGTTGACCTTTGCGCAAGGTGCACAGATGCTCGAGGCAGAGCAGGCAAACGTGGCCGCACCTACAAACGCGAAAACAACTCCCCAGTAACGGTTTGGCTTGTCATTCCGAACAAGCGTTCTTTGCGCAGTGAGGAATCTGGGCGATCCGCGCGAAGCGCCGCGTCCTATGCGGCGCAATCATCGCGCGCTTGGATCGCTTCGTTATAAAACTGCACTACTGCGCCCGCAGCGTTTCCTTGCGGACCGTCAGCTTCTCGATCAAATCCGTTTTGACGCGATAGCCCCTGCCCGGCTGATCGTTGACCGCGATCATCCCTTGCGGCGAAACCTCCACTTCCGGGTCTACGATGTCTTCTTTCCAATACCGTTTCGACGCGGAGACGTCGCCGGGCAGGCTGAAATTCGCGAGCGTGGAGAGAGCGATGTTGTGGGCGCGGCCAATGCCGGTTTCGAGCATGCCGCCGCACCACACCGGAATTTTCTGTGCGTGGGCCACATCGTGGACACTGATGGCTTCGCTGAAGCCGCCCACGCGGCCCACTTTCACGTTGATGATGCGGCAGGCGCCGATCTCCACCGCAAACGCGGCGCTGCGCGCGCTGACAATCGATTCGTCCAGGCAGATCGCCGTGCGCAGTTCCTTTTGCAGCCGCGCGTGATAGTAAATTTCGTCGTCCCACAACGGCTGCTCGATCATCAACAAATTGAACTGGTCGAACTTGCGCAGGTGTTCGACCTGGTCGAGTGTGTAGGCCGAGTTGGCGTCGCAGCTCAAAGTAATGTCGGCCCAGCGCGAGCGGATACGCTCGAGCACGTTCACGTCCCAT
>Ga0187769_10001845_pt1 | contig 12236 bp, 11 predicted proteins | sample 0116_SJ02_MP02_1_FD_133140 | JGI IMG/M metagenome (GOLD analysis project Ga0187769, IMG submission 133140) | Tropical peat soil microbial communities from peatlands in Department of Meta, Colombia - 0116_SJ02_MP02_10_MG | ecosystem: Environmental > Terrestrial > Soil > Wetlands > Peat | place... | reverse complement strand
GAGCAACTCGACAAAGCCACGAAGGCGCAACTTGCGCGCGGCCAGCGCTTGACCGAATTGCTCAAACAGGGTCAATTTCAGCCGATGCCGGTGGAACAACAAGTGCTTTCCATCTTTGCCGGAACGTCTGGGTTCCTCGACGACGTCGAAGTGGCCGACGTCCAGAAGTTCGAGAAAGATTTGCTGAAGTTCATCGAAACAAAATACGGTTCGCTCCTGGCTCAGATCGCGGCCAAGAAGCAGATCGAGGACTCCGTGCGTGAGCAGCTCAAGACGGCGCTCGGCGAATTCAAGGAGCGCGTCCGCGCGGATGCGGCTCGCTAGCCGCCCCAACCCGAATCCCATATGCCCACACTGCTCGATTTTCGGCGGCGCATCCGGTCGGTGAAGAACACGCAGCAGATCACGCGCGCGATGAAGTTCGTCGCAGCGGCACGGCTCCGGCGCGCGCAGGATAAAGTGATTGCCCTGCGCCCTTACGCCAAGGCGCTGCGGGAAGTGCTGCGGTCGGCAGTGTCTCGGGTCGAGGATCCGTTACAGCACCCGTTGCTGGCGCGCCGCCCCGAGGACCGGCTGCTCGTGGTGGTGACGGCGGGCGAGCGCGGGCTGTGCGGCGCCTTCAACGCGAACATCCTCCGCCTCGCGATGGGGTTCCTCGCGGAGCACGGCGAGAAATCAATAGAAGTGGTGACGCTTGGCAAGAAGAGTCGCGACGCCTTGAGCAAGACTCCGCAGAAGATCGCCGCCGAATTCGCGGACGTCACGGCGCTGGCGGACTGGACCAAGGCGCGGGAAATAGCCCTACTCTTGATGGCGCGATACGAAGCGGGCGAAACCGACGCGGTCTATTTGATTTACAACGAGTTCAAGTCCGTGCTCGCCCCGACCCACCGCATCGAGCGGCTGCTGCCCATCGAGGCCGAGCGCGATTCGGCCGCGGCCCCGCAGGTGGACTATCTCTACGAGCGGTCCGCGGCGGAGATCTTTCGCACGCTCCTGCCGCGCTATGTGGAAATGCAAGTCTACCGGATGCTGGCCGAATCTTCCGCGGCGGAGCACGCAGCGCGAATGACGGCGATGGATTCCGCCACTAGGAACGCCTCGGACGTGATTGACCAGCTTACGCTGTACATGAACAAGGTGCGACAGGCGGCGATCACCAAAGAAATCATAGAAGTCATCAGTGGTGCCACTTCGTCGGATTAGGGCGCGTGAAAGAAGGAGCTAAGGATGCCTGAACAGAAGAAATTTACCGGCCGCGTCGTGCAAGTGATTGGGCCGGTCGTGGACGTGCAATTCCCGGAGCATCACCTGCCGGAGATTTATAACGACGTTCGCATCACGAGCGAAGGTTTCGACGTGCCGGAGCCGCTGGACATCCATGCTGAAGTCGAACAGCACTTGGGCGAGGGACGCGTTCGCACCGTGGCGATGAAACGGACCGATGGCGTCGTGCGCGGGATGATCGCATATGACGAGGGTGGGCCGATCTCCGTTCCCGTGGGCCGCGGGACTCTCGGGCGCGTAATGAACGTCCTCGGTGAGCCCGTGGACAATCTCGGGCCGGTGACCTACGAAAAGCGATACCCGATTCATCGCGCCGCGCCGTCGCTGGCGGACCAGTCCACGCAGCTCGAAATGTTCGAGACGGGAATCAAGGTGGTCGATCTCATGGAGCCCTACCTTAAGGGCGGAAAGATCGGCTTGTTCGGGGGCGCGGGAGTGGGCAAGACCGTCATCATTCAGGAATTGATTCACAACGTCGCCATGCAGCACGGCGGCGTTTCCGTGTTCGCGGGCGTTGGAGAGCGCACGCGCGAAGGCAACGACCTGTGGCTCGAAATGCAGGAGTCGAAGGTTGTCGTCGCCGGCGATACGGAAAAATCGCGAGCCGCGCTGATCTACGGCCAGATGACCGAGCCGCCCGGAGCGCGGCTGCGCGTCGGCCTGACCGGGCTGACCGTCGCCGAATATTTCCGCGATGAAGAAGGTCTCGATGTTCTCCTCTTCATCGACAACATTTTCCGCTTCGTGCAGGCAGGCTCGGAAGTCTCCGCGCTGCTGGGACGCATGCCCTCCGCGGTCGGGTATCAGCCCAACCTCAACACGGAAATCGGCGAATTGCAGGAGCGCATCACCTCCACCAAGAACGGCTCGATCACGTCCGTGCAGGCCATCTACGTGCCTGCCGACGATTACACCGATCCCGCTCCCGCCGCGACGTTTTCGCACCTCGACGCGACGACGAACCTCAGCCGTCAAATCGTCGAGCGCGGCATCTATCCTGCCGTGGATCCCCTCGCGAGTTTTTCGCGCATTCTCGATCCGCGCATCGTCGGCGAGGAACATTACAACGTCGCGCGCGCGGTGAAATCGGTGCTGCAGCGCTACAAGGACTTGCAAGACATCATCGCCATCCTCGGAATCGAAGAGCTCTCCGACGAGGACAAACAGACCGTGGCGCGCGCGCGAAAAGTCGAAAAATTCCTGTCCCAACCGATGTTCGTCGCCGCACAGTTCACCGGGCTCGAAGGCACGTACGTCAAAATCGCGGACACGATTCGCGGATTCAGGGAGATCGTCGAAGGCAATCACGACGGCGTGCCCGAACAGGCCTTTTACATGGTGGGCACGATCGAGGAAGCGCTCGAAAAGGCCGCCAAAATGGCCGCCGCTGCCGCCTGATAGGAGAAGTGAGCTGAAATGTTGCCCGATCACATCCAACTCGAAGTCGTGACGCCGGATCGTCTGGTCATTGGCGAGAACGTCACGGAGGTTCAGATTCCGGGCCGCGTCGGCTATCTCGGGGTCCTGCCGGGTCACACGCCCTTGCTGACTGAGCTGGGGATCGGCCAATTGAGTTACCGGAAGGGCTCGCAGACGTTTTACGCAACGGTGATGGGCGGGCTGGCGGAAGTTCTTCCCGATCGCGTCATCGTATTGGCGGACGCTTCCGAGCGGGCGGAGGAAATCGATGTGGCGCGCGCCCGCGCTGCGGCCGAGCGCGCGCGCAAACGGTCAGCCTCGCCTTCCGGCACTTCGGTGGATTGGGAGCGGGCGTCACGCGCCGCGCAACGCGCGGCGACACGGCTCGAGGTGGCGGCCCACGTTACTTCCGGGGCGGGTGCCGCGGTGGAAACCCAGGGCGCGAAGTAGCCGCGGAGCGCTGCGCCCTCTCGCGATCACACGCATCGAATAGGTGGGAATGACGCGCCCCGTCTGAGCCCCCTCAAATCCCATGTCGGAGATCATTCTTTACACCACTGCCTGGTGTTCCGATTGCCGCCGCGCGAAACGCTTCCTGCGTGAGCGCGGCGTCCCCTACCGTGAAGTGAATATCGATGAAAATGTGGAAGCGGAAGAACTTGTTTTGCGCGTGAACGGCGGCCGCAGAAAGGTTCCGACGATTCAGGTGGATGACCGCTATTTCGCCTGCAGCCCCTTCGATCCCTACCGACTTTCCGAAGAGCTCAAGATTCCTTTGAATCCCTGAGTGGGGATTTTTTAAGAAACCCACTCGCCGCGCACCATCACTCGCGCCACATTCAATTTGTCGTCGAGCAGCACCTGGTCCGCATCAGCGCCCGCAGCGAGCGTTCCTTTGCGGCCCTCGATTCCCAGCACGCGCGCCGGATTCCATGTTGCCATGCGCACTGCTTCCGCCAGCGGGATTCCTAGCCTCGCCATGTGGCGCACCGCGCGATCGAGCGTCAGCGTGCTGCCGGCGAGCTTGCCCTCCGCGTTTCGGCAGACCCCGCCGCTTACGTTCACTTCAAATGTTCCGAGCCGATAACGGCCGTCCGGCATCCCCGTTGCAGCCGTGCCATCGCTCACCAGCACGATTCGGTCTGGGCCCTTTGCCGCAACTAGCAGCCGGATCGCCGCGTCGTCCACATGCACTCCATCGGCGATCAGTTCTGCAGTCATATCGCGCGATGTCAGCACCGCGCCAAGCACGCCCGTCTCCCGGTGCGAAAACGGCCGCATCGCGTTGAATACGTGCGCGGCGTGGCGCGCGCCCGCGTGAATTGCGGCCATCGCATGGTCGAAGGTTGCGTCTGTGTGACCGAGCGACACGACCACTCCCGCGCGCCTCGCCACAGGGATCAAGTCCATCGCGCCGGGAAGTTCCGGTGCCATCGTCAGGATGCGCGCGGACCCTCGTGCGGCTGCGAGGAAGCGATCGAGCAGCGCCGTGGATGGCGCGGCAATCCATTCTGTGGGATGCACGCCGCACCGAGCCGCGCTGATGAACGGGCCCTCAAAATGGACGCCGAGAATTTCGGCTTTCCTCAAGCCCTTGGTCGCGAATTGCGCCTCCGTCCAACTCGCAATCGCTCCCACGCTCCCACACGTTTCCTCAGGGCTCGCCGTGACGGTCGTAGCTACTAGCGAGGTCGTTCCAAAGCGTGCGGCCGTCGCAGCCACAATCTCGAGGGAGCCGGTGCCCGCGTCCATGACGTCTTTGCCCCCGGCGCCGTGAATGTGCACGTCCACAAAGCCTGGGACCAGCGTGCCAGCGGGCAGCGTCATCTGTTGCGTTCCCCGCGGCAGCGCGATCTGCCCGCGCATCCCGACCGCGGCGATCCGCGCGCCATCCACCAGCACAACGGCATCTTCAATTTCTTCGAGCGGAGTGATCGCGCGTTCGGCGTGGAGGGCGAGCATGATTTGTCGCGCAACATCCTACTGGAACAGGGGCGGCTTGCGCCACAGGGTCTCGCGCTTCTGGGAGAAGTCCGGGAAAACGGGAACGGAGCTTCAGAAAATGGAAGGAGGGCCCCTAAGGGCCCTCCTTGTCGGTCGGGTTGAGGAAGGAAGCCGTCGTTAGTTGCCGGGACTTGCGGAAGCGGTTGTGGAAGGTTGTTCGGGCTTCGGCACGCTCAAGTAGCCAGAGATGCGATCCTTGCCAATTTGGTTGACCACAAGCTCGAGTGGCGTCCGCGCTCCCTGCGTGATGAAGTAGATCGGCTCGCCCAGCGAGCGGTTGTTCTTGTCCAGCCGCTTGTCGTCAACGACGAGGGTCACGCTATACGCGTTGTGCTTTACGTTTGTACTGCGCAGTTCGATCTGCAATCCGCCGAGGGTTTGCTTCGCGCCCTTCGAGGTGAGCGTGAACTCGTAGTAATCGCGCTCGCCTTGCCGGCGCAGTTGTTCGACTTCCTCGTGGTTGCGCGCGATCAAGGTCCCGAACTGGTCGCGGGTGCTCGCCAAGCTAGTCTTCGTCGCCTCCAGGTCGGTCTTGACGCCATTCACGTTCGTGTTCAGCGTGTCCACATCGCCTTGGTTCGCCTTCGTCTTCAGCTCCGTGTTGACCTGATTGAGCTGCTTGTTGTAATCGTCGCGGGTTTGGCGCACTTGCTTGCGAGCCGCTTCCAGCTCGCCTTGGGTGATCTGGAGCTTGCTGCTCACGAGATTCATTTCGCCCTGTTCTTGCGCGTTCGCCTCTTCCGCTTGCGAGAGGCGCTGGCCCAGCGCGTCTTCGTTCTGCTGGAAGCTCTTGGCTTGGATCGCAAGATTCTGCTCGGCGTTCCGAGCGTGTGAGGTGGCGTTCCATCCCACGCCCAGAGAGACAAGCGATACCGCGGCCAGAGTGGCCACGGCCAAACCGATCCAGCGCGGCGTGCCTTCGGTGGATGGAGTTGTCTTGCTTTCTTGTTCCTCAAACATTTGCGTTTCTCCTTTTGCCTTTTGCCCCTTGCGCCCAGTCAAGGGTGCACGCGATGCGCCAAAATCGGCCGTAGGGCGCTTCCTTGGAATAACACTTCTGTTTGCAATAACTTAGAAGCAGCCAGAAGATTTGTGTGGTCTCGGGAAGGAACTCTTAACCCTGTAAGGATTACCCGGTGCGGCGAATTCTATGTGTTAACTCATTGGCCAAAATGTATGCCTGCGAACACAAATTCTTTTTGAGAAAGGTCGTCGGAAGCAATGAAAAAGATTAAACAGGAGGATATAGTACTGAAGAAAATATCTAGCGCCCGTGCGCTTCGCGCGATGCGGAACTCTCAGGCCACTTGTTGACGCGGGCGCGCGGGTTGCGCTACCCGGTCGAAGTAAACCTCGAGGGTCCGCTCCGCTGCTTCCAGCACGACTTTACAATTCTGGCAGCGGTCGATGTGGTTCAGCATTTCCCCGGCGACTGGCGGAGCCAATCTCCCTTCGAGGTACTCGCAGATGAGGCGAATTGTGTCTCTACAATTCATGACCCGGATCGGAACAGCACGACTGTCCCCGCCCACCAGAATTAATACCATGCAAGCCCCTAGCCATCCTCCAGCAGAGTTCAATTTGTATCTAGTTGTAAATAAATAGCTTACGAAATCAGAATTTCGCGGCTATTAAGGTAGAACTGGCTTCGGTGGGATATATTTTCCCAAATGGGCATTCTTTTCCATTTGCCCCCATCACGTTCCATTTCCGTCTGCAGCGAAGTGACAAGCCGTCGCGCCGGTTGAGCCCCCAAAATCGGCCTGGCATTACCGGCTGAGAGTCATGTTTTTGAGGGCCTCGATCCGCTTCTCGAGCAGAGGATGCGTGCTGAATAGCCCCTTCATCAGCTGCCCGGGACTCAGTGGCGCGACGATGAAGAGCGACGAGGTTGTCGGAGACGATGGCATGGGGATTCGCTGGTTATAGGCTCCTAGCTTCTCCAGCGCGCTGATCAGGCCGTACGGGTGACCGACCATCTTGGCGCCGGCCGCATCCGCGGCGAATTCGCGTTGGCGCGAGATCCCAAGCTGTATCAGCATCGCCGCAAGCGGAGCGACGATGATCATCAAGAGCGCAGTCAAGCCGCTGCCGCGGCGGCCGCGCCCGCCGTAACCGCCAAAGATCATCGCGAATTCTCCCATGCGCGCGATGAAAAAGATCGCGCCCGCGAGCGTTGCCGCAATTGAGGTCGTCAGGATGTCGTAGTTCCGCACGTGTGAAAGCTCGTGCGCGATGACGCCTTCCATTTCGTCGTCATTCATGAGCTGCAGCAGTCCCGCAGTCACGGCCACGGATGCGTGGGCCGGATTGCGCCCGGTTGCAAACGCGTTCGGGGCGGCCTGAGGAATCAAATACAGCTTCGGCATCGGCAAGTTCGCCTTGCCGCATAGTCGCTCCATCACCTGGTAGAGGCGCGGCGCTTCCTCGCGGGAAACAGGAAGCGCTCCGCTGGATTTCAGGGCGATCTTGTCCGAAAAGAAATAGGCGAAACCGTTCATCAGCACGGCGATCCCGAGCCCGAGCGTCATTCCTCCGCGCCCGCCCCAGGCTTCGCCGCCCGCCACCAGCACCAGCGTCAATAGCGTAAGAAGGAAAAGTGTCTTGATGCCTCTCATCGTCCTTGCTCCCTTTGCCGTTTGCGGCAACTTCCAGTCTAGGCGCGGGCTACGTTTCCGTCAAATGCACCCGTTATCGCGAATGCTTTGCGGCGCGCCGCCCCCCGGCCGTCTCCGGGTCGGGTTCGGACGGCGGGGATCCGGTGCGCTCGAACTTCATTTTGTCCGAATTCGGATCCGCATCCACGCGCACCGTGTCCCCCGGCAGGATGCGGCCTTCGAGGATTTCAAGCGCCAGCGGATCCTGCACGAGCCGCTGGATAGTCCGGCGCAGGGGCCGAGCTCCGTAGGCCGGGTCGTACCCCTCACGCAGCACCCTCTCGATTGCCGCTGCACTCATCACGAGTGTGACGTTGCGCTCGGTCAACATCTTGCCGACCTTCAGCAGCTCCAGGTCGACGATCTTCGCGAGCTGTTCGCGGCCCAGCGGCTTGAACAGGACGATATCGTCGATCCGATTGAGAAACTCAGGCCGGAACGCCACTCGCAAAGCTTCCATCGCTTCCTTTTGCGCGCGTTCGGGATCGCTGCCCGTTTGCTCGAACAGCGCGGCCGAGCCGACGTTGCTCGTCATGATGAGGACGGCGTTGCGGAAATCCACCGTGCGGCCCTTGCCGTCGGTCAGCCGACCGTCTTCGAGGATTTGCAGCAGAATATTGAAAACGTCCGGATGCGCTTTCTCGATTTCGTCAAACAGCACCACCGCGTACGGATGCCGGCGGATCTTCTCCGTCAACTGTCCGCCTTCATCGTGGCCGACGTACCCCGGCGGCGCGCCGATCATGCGAGACACCGAATGTTTTTCCATGTACTCGGACATGTCCAGCCGGATCAGCGCCTTCTCGTCGTCGAAGAGGAATTCAGCGAGTGCCCGCGCCAACTCCGTCTTCCCGACGCCGGTCGGCCCCAGGAAAATGAACGAGCCAATGGGCCGGTTCGGATCCGAAAGTCCGGCACGGCTCCGGCGAATCGCGTTGGCCACGCGCGCCACGGCAGCGTCCTGCCCCACGACGCGCTGCTTGAGCCTGTCCTCCATCGTTACCAGTTTCTTCGCCTCTCCTTCCAGGAGCCTGCCGACCGGGATGCCCGTCCATTTGCTTACGATCCTGGCAATGTCCTCCTCGGCCACTTCTTCCTTCAGCATTCCTCCATCCTTCTGTACTTCGGCCAGGTGCTGCTGCCCCTTCACCAGGGCGCGCTCCGCCGCGGCCAGTTTGCCGTAGCGGATTTCGGCCACCTTGGCCAGCTCTCCCGCGCGCTCGAACCGCTGCTCGTCAGCTTTCAACTGTTCGGTTTCCGCCTTCAGCTCCCGAATCTTGTTGATCGCGGCTTTTTCCACCTCCCACCGGGCCTTTTGGCTGTGGGATTGTTCGCGCAAACGCGCCAGTTCGCTTCCGAGCCCTTTCAGCCGCTCGCGGGAATGCGCGTCGGATTCCCGCAGCAGAGCCTGCCGCTCGATTTCAAGCTGCAGAATTCGCCGCTCGATTTCATCAATCTCCAGCGGCAGCGAATCCATCTGCATGCGCAGGCTCGCCGCGGCCTCGTCTACCAGGTCAATCGCCTTGTCCGGCAAGAAACGATCCGTGATGTACCGGTTCGAAAGCGTCGCCGCGGCCACAATCGCCGCGTCCTTGATCCGGACGCCATGGTGAAGTTCGTAGCGGTCCTTCAGACCGCGCAGGATCGCAATCGCATCCTCCACCGAAGGCTCCGCGATAAAGACCGGCTGAAAGCGCCGCTCCAACGCTGGGTCCTTTTCGATGTACTTGCGATACTCGTTGATGGTCGTGGCGCCGATCGCGCGCAGCTCTCCGCGAGCCAGCGCCGGCTTCAGCATGTTCGAGGCGTCCACGGAACCTTCCGCCGCGCCGGCGCCGACCAGAGTGTGCAGCTCGTCGATGAATAGAATGATCTGTCCGTTGGACTCCGTGATTTCCTTCAGCACTGCCTTCAGGCGGTCCTCGAATTCGCCCCGGTATTTTGCGCCCGCAATCAGCGAGGCGAGATCCAAAGCCACGATGCGTTTCGGCCGGAGCACTTCGGGAACGTCGCCTGCGACGATCCGCTGCGCCAATCCCTCCACCACGGCCGTCTTGCCGACTCCGGGCTCGCCGATGAGCACGGGATTGTTTTTTGTGCGGCGGGCGAGAATCTGCATCACGCGGCGAATTTCATCGTCTCGCCCGATCACCGGATCGAGCTTGCGCCGCCGTGCAAGCTCGGTGAGGTCGCGCGCATATTGTTCGAGCGCGCGGAATGTCGATTCCGGATTCTGCGACGTCACGCGTTGGCTCCCCCGGACGGCAGCCAGGGCTTGCAGCAGGGCTTCGCGCGACGCGCCCAGGCGTGCCAAGAGTTGTCCGGCGGGATCGCGCTCTTGGGCGGCAATCGCCAGCAGCAGATGCTCGGCGGAAACGTATTCGTCCTTGAAACGCTCCGCTTCATCGAAAGAGCGCTCCAGAACCTTATTCGTCGCCGGGCTCAAGTGTTGCTGGGCCATCCCCGTGACTTTCGGCAGGCGGCCCAAAGCCGTTTCGATTTCAGGTGCAATTGCTTCCGGACGCACCCCCAGCCGGCTGAGTAGAGGCGCGACAATTCCATCTGGTTGCGCGACGAGGGCGGCCAGAATATGCAAGGGCTCGATCTGCTGCTGGTCGTGACGCGCAGCGATGTCGTGCGCCTCTTGTACGGCTTCCTGTGCTTTTGTCGTCAGTTTGTCGAAGCGAAGCATTGTGTTTCCTCTTCCTGGTGCTTAGATGCGACGGGGCCGGCAATCGCCGGCCCCGCAAACGTTCCCCTCGGTTGCCGGAGACCGGCTTAGTGGTTGTTTGACGTAACCTTCACCTGAATCTGCTTCGGCTTGGCCTCTTCGCGCTTCGGAAGATGCAGGGTCAGCACGCCGTTCGCGTACTGCGCGGATATCCCCTCTGTGTTTACCGTGTTCGGGAGCGTGAAACTGCGGCTGAACGAGCCGTAGGCTCGCTCCACGCGGAGATAGTTTTCTTCGGAGATGTTCTTCTCGAATTTGCGCTCCCCGCGAATCGTCAGCAGATTGTTCTCGACGCGAATGTCGAGGTCCTTCTGGTCGATCTCAGGCACGTCGGCCTTTACGACCAGCTCGTTCCCGTTCTCGTAAATGTCCACGGCCGGCGCCCAGGCCGTCAGACCTGACTCGGTATGAGAGCCCCGGAACGCAGCATCCTCGAACAAATGATTGACCTGGTCCCGTAGCGCGTTGAAAGTAGAATAGGGGTCCCAGCGGGTTATGGTCTTCATGGTTCTAAAGCCTCCTCCTCATCGTACTGTGTACTGTGCTCCATTGACTGCGCACAAATCATAAAATATTAGTCTACCGCTGTCAAGATTTTTATTGAGCTGCTTCTTCACGCTGAAACATCTGATATATCATTTGTTTTCAGCATTATATAGGTCTTCTGGAAAGATTTGAGTTCTTGGCCCTTCTGGTACACAATACCACTTGATGCTTCGTTCTGATTTTGATTACGAGCTGCCCTCGGACCTAATTGCTCAGCGGCCACTGGGGCTCCGCAGTGATTCCCGGATGCTCTTGCTGGAACGGGCGACTGGGGTATGGGTGGATTCGCTGATACGGGAATTCCCGGACGTTCTGAATGGAAACGAATTACTCGTGGTGAACAATGCGCGCGTGATTCCCGCCCGTTTGCTTGGTAAGCGCGTGGGCTCAGGCGAGCAGGGTCGTGCTAGGGTTTCGGCTTCGCCGCGTGGACACCTCTTGTCGCAGATTGAAGTTCTGCTGACACGGCGGATTTCAGAAGACGAATGGGAGGCTCTTGTGCGTCCGAGCCGTAAGCTGCAGGTCGGCGAGAGAGTCGCATTCGGCGGAGGCGAGCTGACGGCTGAAATCATCTCCTCTGGGGAGTATGGGCTGAGACGCTTACGCCTGTCGGGCCCGGGGATGATCGAGTCGGCGCTGGATCAACTGGGCCATATGCCACTTCCGCCCTACATTGGCCGCGAGGATGACGTGTCCGACCGTGAACGGTACCAAACGATCTTTGCCACCCGGCCCGGTGCTGTGGCAGCCCCAACTGCGGGACTCCATTTCACGCCCGAACTTGTGGAACGAATTCGCAGGAGAGGGGTGGAAATTGCGGAACTCACGCTTGATGTTGGGCTGGGGACATTCCAACCGATTCACTGCAAGCAGGTGGAAGATCACCAGATTCATTCTGAGACCTACGAAATCCCCGAAGAAGCCGCCGCCTCAATTCGCAAGGCGAGGCATGACCGGCGTCCCATCGTAGCGGTGGGAACTACCGTCGTTCGCGCATTGGAGGATGCCGCGCTCAAAGCTGAATTGGAAGCGGCGAAGTCATCTCCAAACGCGGCGCCGACGATTAAGGCTGGGCGGGCGGAAGGGAATATCTATATCTACCCAGGACACACGTTTCGTGTCGTGAATGCTTTGCTGACGAACTTTCATCTTCCGCGGTCGACATTGCTTGTTCTTGTTTCCGCTTTCGCTGGCCGCGAGCGCGTTCTTGCGGCGTATCGCCACGCGGTGAGTGTCGGATATCGTTTCTACAGTTATGGCGATTGCATGTTCATTCGTTGACCGGCGCGGGGCGCCGGCTATCTGTCGGCGCGGCGTGAGGGGCGGGCATCGTCTATAATCATCCGGCCGGGGCGATTCGGCTCGAACATGCGCTTCCTCATCCTGAGCGATATTCACTCCAACTGCGCTGCGCTGGACGCGGTGCTGGCGGCGGCGAAAGGCCGTTGGGAAAGAGCGGTGTGCCTGGGCGACGTGGTTGGCTACGGGCCCGATCCTAACGAGGTGATCGGCCGGGTACGCGAACTGGCGCCCGTTCTGGTGCGGGGCAATCACGACAAGGCGGTGGCTCGTCCAACGAGCAGCGATGATCT
>Ga0187769_10001844_pt1 | contig 12239 bp, 12 predicted proteins | sample 0116_SJ02_MP02_1_FD_133140 | JGI IMG/M metagenome (GOLD analysis project Ga0187769, IMG submission 133140) | Tropical peat soil microbial communities from peatlands in Department of Meta, Colombia - 0116_SJ02_MP02_10_MG | ecosystem: Environmental > Terrestrial > Soil > Wetlands > Peat | place... | reverse complement strand
GGGAAATAAGTTTTGTCACCCCCACCCTCTCCCTCCCCGTCAAGGGTGATGGGAAACAATTCTCTTACAACGGTTTTCCCACTAAACGTTCATAGGCTTCGAGGTATTTCTCTCTAGTCTTCTCAACGATTTCTTCCGGCAATTGCGGAGCAGGCGGGCTTTTATCCCACTTAAGAGAAAGCAGATAATCTCTTAAGAATTGCTTATCGAAACTCTTCTGCGGACCTCCGGGCTGATAGCCATCCTTTGGCCAGAATCTTGAAGAGTCAGGAGTAAGGAGTTCGTCGACCAGGAGAAGCTTTCTATCTTTGATCCCAAACTCCATCTTGGTATCTGCGATGATGATTCCTCTTCCCTCCGCAAAATTTCGTGCCTTTTTGTAAATTGCCAACGAGAGAGATCGCAGTTTCTTTGCGCGGACTTTTCCGACGATCTTTTCCACTTTCTCAAAGGAAATATTCTCATCATGGAGTCCCATCTCCGCTTTAGTAGCTGGTGTGAAAATGGGCTCCTCCAGCTTTGAGGACTCCAACAGCCCTTTTGGAAGTGGAATGCCGCAAACTTCTCCTGTCTTCTTATATTCCTCCCATCCCGAACCGGAAAGGTACCCTCTGACCACACACTCGATGGGAAGGACATCCGTCTTCACCACTAACATAGAGCGATCTTTTAGCATCTCCCCATAGAGACGACACGCCTCCGGGAAATCCTTTACCTCTGTTGAAATGATGTGATTGGGAACGATCTCTTTTGTCAGATTGAACCAGAATTTAGATAGTTGGGTCAGTATCCTCCCCTTATCCGGGATCGGATCAGGCATGACCACATCAAAGGCCGATATCCGATCGGTTGCAACGATCAGGAGCCGATTTCCGAGGTCATAGATATCCCTCACCTTTCCCCTTCCCTTCAATTTTAGGTTCTTAAACTCTGTTTTAGAAATCACAGGTGACGACATAGATCCCTCCTCAAATCTCCCTTCCTCCCCCTTTGCCATTTTCATTGACTTTTGGCTCAAAAATGTTATTTTGAGTTAGATTTTTTCCTTGTTTCAACGGCCTGAAAGACATGATCGGCGATAAAATTGGGCATCGATTTGACCCCTACCTTTACTCTCTTCTCAAAATCATTTCCAGAGGTCACAGCAACCCCAATTTCTTCACCTTATTAGGTTTTTTTGCAACCCTTACGGCCTCCCTTCTTATATTCAAGGGCGTCTGGTTCTTTGCGGGATTGGCCATCATCCTTTCCGGGCTTTTCGACCTCTTTGATGGCGTAGCCGCCAGAAAGTTGGGAAAGGCAACAGCCTTAGGGAGTTTCTTGGATTCAGTCTTGGACCGATATTCGGATCTTCTACTTCTTCTTGCGATCCTCATATACTACTTAAAAAAGGGAGAATCGGATATCGTCATCCTCACTTCTTTTGTCAGCATGGGCACCGTCTTGATCCCGTACATCAGAGCCAAGGCAGAGGCATTGCAAGTTCCCTGCAGTATCGGGCTCATGGAGAGAGCTGAACGCATTATCCTCCTCTCCGCAGGAGCCATCTTCCAATGGATGGAGCCCGTTCTCTGGGTCCTGGCCATCTTCACCCATTTCACCGTACTTCAGCGAATCTACTATGTCTGGAAGAAACTCAGAAATTCCTAAGAACACACGTCCATGTCCCTGCTTACCGGCAGGCAGGCGTGATCCGTGTCGGCTCTCTACATTTGTCTCGCTATTTCCTGGATTTCTTTTAGCAACACCGAAACAAAATCTTTTTCTTTCAGCTTTCTAACCACTTTCCCTTTTCTGAACAGAACGCCTACCCCTTTTCCTCCGGCGATGCCGATATCCGCTTCTTTTGCTTCCCCCGGACCGTTCACCACACACCCCATAATCGCCACGGTCAGAGGAGCGGAGATCTTTTCAACACCCCTTTCCACCATTTCTACAAGCCGGGTGAGATTAACCTCGCAACGGCCACAGGTGGGACAGGAAATGATCTCAACACCCCGCCTGCGAATATTCAGGGATCTCAATATTGCATAGCCAACTCGGACCTCTTCCACGGGGTCTCCCGTCAACGAAACCCTGAGCGTATCTCCAATTCCTTCACTCAGCAGGAGTCCGATGCCGATGGAGGATTTGACAACGGCTCCCGAACCTTTCCCCGCCTCTGTCACACCCAGATGGAGTGGATAATCTGATTCCTTCGAAAACAGGCGGTAGGCCTCCACTGTTCGCAAGGCGTCCGAGGCCTTCAACGAGATCTTGATCAGATGAAAACCGAGATCCTCCATCCATTCGATGGTTCGCAGGGCACTTGAGACCATCGTCTCTGGAGTGACTCCTCCAAATCGCTCTACGAGGTCTTTCTCTAAAGAACCGGAATTCACTCCAACGCGGATGGGAACGGAACGCTCTCTCGCCTGTATCACGACCGGCTTGAGGCGGTCCCTTCCTCCGATGTTTCCGGGGTTAATGCGAAGACCATCCGCTCCTGACGCCATGGCCAGCAGGGCCAGCCGAGAGTGGAAGTGGATATCGGCGATGAGGGGAATTCGAATCCTTCTCTTAATTTCAGCGATCGCACGGGCTGCTGCTTCGTCCACCACGGCAACCCGAATGATCTCGCAGCCTGCCTCTTCAAGACGTCGTATTTGAGCGACCGTCTTTCGGATATCCCTCGTATCGGTCTTCGTCATCGACTGGACGGAAAGGGGGGCACCCCCGCCAACCTTGATTGGGCCGACAGAAATCTGACGTGTCTTTCTTCGCTCCATTGAATGTGAGGCGTGGGCTTTTGGGGAAGCTTAGGTGCCCTGTTCCCAGGATGCCAGATAGTGCGCTTGTTCTTTGGTCAGTTGATCGATCCGGATACCCATCGAAAGAAGTTTAATCCGGGCGATTTCTTGATCAATCTCAAGAGGAACGGGATAGACTTTTTTCTCCAGGGTTCGATGGTGCTTCACCAAATATTCCGTGGCAAGGGCTTGGTTTGCAAAACTCATATCCATCACACTGGAGGGATGGCCCTCCGCAGAAGCGAGATTGATCAATCTCCCCTCGCCCAACAGATAGACCCTTCGCCCCTGTTTTAGTTGAAACTCCTCGACGAAATCACGAATTTTTCTCCGGGAAACGGTCACGTCACGGAGCCCGTCCAAATCGAGTTCCACGTTAAAGTGACCTGAATTGGCGATGATGGCCCCGTCTTTCATCTTCAAAAAATGCTCCTTCCGGATCACGTTGACGTCCCCGGAGACCGTGCAAAAGATGTCTCCTACTTCAGCCGCCTCCGCAATAGGCATGACCCGATATCCGTCCATGACTGCTTCCAGAGCTCTCAACGGACTGACCTCGGTAACAATCACGTTGGCCCCCATCCCTTTTGACCTCATCGCCAGCCCTTTCCCGCACCATCCGTATCCCGAGATGACAAAGGTGGCGCCGGCCATCAAACGATTGGTGGCCCGGATGATCCCATCAATCGTGGACTGCCCTGTGCCATATCGATTATCAAAAAAGTGCTTGGTCTCAGCGTCGTTGACGGCGATGATTGGGAATCGTAATACCCCTGTCTTCTCCATTGAACGGAGCCGGATCACACCGGTCGTCGTCTCTTCCGTCCCACCGATCACCCCCTTCATCATCCCCTCCCTTTTTGACGGGGGGAGACTCTCTGCCCACTTTCGAACCGAGGGCGAAAGCTCTTTCCATTTTCTCAGAGCGATGAAGTGGAGCGAGGAGACCAAATCCGCTCCGTCATCCATCGTCAGATTGGGAAAGTGGGCTAAGGCCATTTGGATGTGAGTATAATAGGTCTTGCTATCCTCCCCTTTGATGGCAAACACCGGAATCTTTAATTCTTTAACCAGGTAAGCCGCCACGTCATCCTGGGTGCTCAACGGGTTGGAGGCACAAAGGGTCAACTTTGCTCCTCCGGCCAAGAGAATCCTCATTAACACCGCCGTCTCAGTGGTCACATGGAGACAGGCGGAAAGACGCAGCCCCTTCAAAGGCCTCTCCTTTTCAAAACGGCTCCGGATCAATTTCGAGACAGGCATGGCCATCTCTGCCCATTCCATCCGAAGCCGGCCCTTCTTTGCTAATGAAATATCCTTAATGTCGTAACCCATATTTACTCCTAACGATTCAAATTAAGGGTTCGTGGATTCGAGGGTTCAAGGGTTCGAGGAAAAGACCCAACTTTTAAATTGTTAAAAGCTTTTCACTTGACCTCTTGAATCCTGGACCCCTTTCCCCCTTTATTTTAAAGCCCAGCGGCCTTCCTCAACTCTTCTGCTCGATCGGTCCTCTCCCATGGAAACCCCGGTTCATTTCGACCGAAATGACCGTAGCAGGCCGTCCTCTTGTAGATCGGTTTGAGGAGGTCGAGATACTTGATGATCGCCTTCGGCCTCATGTCAAAATGTTCACGAATGATCTTTGCGATCTTGTCGGGAGATATCTTTGAAGTTCTGGATGTATCGATCATCAAGGAGACCGGCTCTGCCTTCCCGATGGTGTAGGCAATTTGAACTTCGCATTTTTCGGCCAGACCCGCAGCCACCACGTTCTTAGCAATGTACCTGGCCATATACGAGGCGCTTCGGTCCATTTTCGACGGGTCTTTCCCCGAGAAAGCGCCTCCTCCGTGACTTCCTACTCCTCCATAGGTATCGACAATAATTTTCCTTCCCGTCAGGCCACAGTCCGCTTTCGGGCCTCCCACGACAAAGCGTCCTGTTGTATTGACATAATATTTCGTATTCTTATCGCGAAGGTTCTCAGGAATGGTTTTGAAGATGACTTCTTCGATGATTCCATCCCTGAGCTTCTCATAGGCAGCGCTCTCTGAGTGCTGAGCAGCGATCACAACGGAATCCACACGGGTCGGCTTCCCCTTGATGTATTGGACGGTCACCTGAGACTTTCCATCGGGCCTCAGAAAGTCGAGGATCTTCTTCTTCCGCACCTCGGCCAATCGTCGCGTCAGGCGGTGGGCGAAGATGATCGGCATGGGCATCAACTCAGGCGTTTCATCGCAGGCATAGCCGAACATCAACCCTTGATCCCCGGCCCCCTGTTCGTGATCTCCAAATTCATCCACCCCTTGCTTGATATCGGATGACTGCTCATCAATAGAAGTGATCACTGCGCACGTCTCCCAATCGAAGCCCATCCCCGAGTTGTTGTAACCGATCTCTTTGATCGTTTCTCGGACGATGGACGGCATATGGACATAGCAGGAAGTGGTAATCTCTCCTGCAATAATAGCCATTCCCGTGGTGACCATCGTCTCGCAGGCCACCCGAGCCCTGGTATCCTGAGCAATGATCGCATCCAGGATGGAATCTGAAATCTGGTCAGCAACCTTATCGGGATGACCCTCGGTGACCGATTCCGAGGTGAATAAGAAATCTGTCATTGCCATGGAATATTTCCTCCTTTTCGACCTTTTTAGGCTTCTATCTCCTCTGGATAGCGTTCAATGACTTCTTCAGGAAATCGTTTGGCCATCCAGTTTCGTATAAAACACTCAATCTCTGAGGCCGTTGAAAATTGGAACAGTTGTTCGACCAAAGACCGGGTCTCCTCAAATCTCGACATCCGGAGTACTTTCTTCACTTTGGGAATGGAAGCCGGGTTCATACTGAATTCATCCAGGCCCAACCCTAATAGGACGACGGCATAAGTCGGCTCTGCCGCCATCTCTCCACAAATGGCCACTGGAATCCCGGCTTGATGACCTGATTGAACGACCCATCGGATGATTCTCAGAACAGCGGGATGAAGGGGTTCATAGAGATAGGAGACGTGTTCATTGATCCGGTCGACCGCCAGTGCGTACTGGATCAGGTCGTTTGTTCCGATACTGAAAAAATCCACCTCCTTGGCTAAGATGTCAGCAATGTCCGAGGCAGAGGGAATCTCGATCATGGCCCCAATTCCTATTTTTTCGTCAAACGGAATTTTTGCCCTGGCCAAGCTCTTTTTAGCCTCTTCTAAGATGGCCTTCGCCTGCCGGATTTCCTCAATCCCCGAGATCATGGGGAAAAGGATTCTCAGCTTTCCATAGGCGCTGGCCCGCAAGATCCCCCTCAACTGGGTCTTGAAGATGTCAGTCTCCCGAAGGCTGAACCGGATCGCTCTTAATCCTAGGGCCGGGTTCAACTCGTTGTTCTTCGAATAATTTGGAAGAAATTTATCGCCACCGATGTCCAACGTACGGATGGTTGCGGTGGCCGGGGAAATATCTTCAACCAGGCGCCGGTAGGTCTGGAAATGCTCCTGCTCCGTGGGGAGGTCTTTCCGGTTGAGATAAACGATTTCCGTACGATAAAGCCCGATCCCCTCTGCACCATGCACCTTGGCAGAGGAGATCTCCTCCACCATTTCAATGTTGGCCTGAAGGCGGACACGAACTCCATCTCGGGTCTCTGCCGGCAAAGAAGCGTATTTCAGAATCTCACGCTCGATCAGTCTGGTCCGACGCTTCCGTTCGAGAAAGGACTTTGAGACTTCGTCCGTGGGATTAATAACCACTTCTCCTGTCTCTCCATCGATGATTAAGAGATCTCCTCCGTTAATCAGGGAGGTCGCTACCTGGACTCCGACCACTGCCGGAATGCCAAGAGACCGGGAGAGGATCGCCGTGTGGGAAACCTTGCCGCCGATATCCGTGATGAACCCTGCCACATGCTGCAGGTTCATCTGAAGGGTATCCGCAGGAGACAGGTCGTGGGCAACCACAATCACTTTCCCTTTAATCCGGGTGATGTCATCGTGCTTCTTTCCCAATAAGTTTCGAAAGATCCTCGCCGCCACATAGTGCAGGTCGCTGCGCCGCTCCCTCAGATATTCGTCTTCGATGGTCTTGAAGGCCGCGTCCAGCTTCTCTAGAGTGAGATCCAAAGCCCATTCCGCATTCACTTCTTTCTTTCGGATCGCATCCACGGTATCCTGAAGCAGCATCTCGTCGTTCAAAATCATCAAGTGGACATCGAGGATAAAGGAATGCTTGCGCACTTCCGGGTCAAGAATCTTTTCTTTGATCTCGGATAACTCATTCTGTGATTCTCGAATCGCATTGAGGAACCGGTTGACTTCTTCTTCTACCCCAGAGAGGTCGATTTTCTTCTGAGGAAGACGAACCTTAAGTCGTTCAATCAGAAAGGCCTTCCCAACGATGATCCCGGGAGAAGCGGCGATTCCTTGGACAAATTTATTGATCTGCTGCTGAACGGCCATTCCTATTCCTCGCCGAATCTATTCTCAATCAATTCACCCAGGGTCTTAACCGCTTGAACGGCGTCTTTCCCTTCTGCTTTTAGCGTAATCTTCGAGCCCTTCGAGGCAGCCAACATCAATATTCCCATGATCGATTTTCCATTGACCTCCAACCCGTCTTTCTCGATGGTAATCTCCGAAGCGAAATGATTGGCCGTTTTAACTAAAAGAGCGGCTGCCCGCGCATGAAGCCCTAGGCGATTTCGAATCGTAAAGGTCTGAATTTCCATTTCGACTTTTATGAGCACTGTGCTGAGAACACAGCGCAAGGCATTTAACATCTCAAATTACAAATTCCAAATCCCAAATAATCTCCAATTTCCAATCTCAAATGACCAAAACAGATTTTGTTTCGAATTTCGGCGATTGGGATTTATTTGAAATTTGGTGCTTGGGATTTGGTGGTTCTGTATCCCTTTTTCTTTTGCACTCTAAACTCTAAACTCCAAACTCTTAATTCTTCTTCTTGTCGACCCTTTTCTTAAGCACCTCGCTGGCTAGATTGATATTTCTTTGACCATAATCGGTGATGAAAGCGGCCAAGGCCTCAAGATCCATATTGTTCTGATAAGTCGCCAATTTCAGCAACATCGGGAGGTTGACTCCCGTGATCACTTCTATCTTCTTCTCTTCCAAGAAAGAGAGACTGATATTGGAAGGGGTCCCTCCGTACATGTCCGTCAGGATGAGGACCCCTTGTCCGACATCCACTTTCCGAATGGCAGCGATGATCTTTTCCCGGATCTCTTCGCTCCCCTCCTTCGGGTCGATTGAAACGGGTTGAAATTGTTTCAACTCCTCTCCCACCACCAACCGTGCAGCACAGATCATCTCCTCGGCTAAGCGGCAATGGGTCACCACAACCACTCCAACCATTTCTCTCCTCATCCCTTCTCCGCGTCGCGGTGTTGTACAGACAGAAATACTGCCCGCTCCGCCAATTCATCCCGGAGCATCTCTGCCAATCGGTTAACGATGACGACCGAACGATGTCTCCCACCGGTACACCCCACGGCAATCGTCAGATGTGTCTTCATCTCCTTTTCATACAGGGGAAGAAGAAACCGGATCAACTCTTGAAGGTGCCGCAAAAATTCTTTTGCCTCTTCCCACTGGAGGACATATTCGGAGACATTTGGATGATCTCCTCTTAACCGTTTCAACTCTTCCACAAAATAAGGATTGGGTAAGAAGCGAACATCCATCAAGAGATCCGTTTCAAAAGGAATCCCGAAACTGTATCCAAAAGAAAGGAGGACGATTGTCATCTGGCCCGGGCTTCTTCCCTCCTCGGCATACTGTTGGACTCTTTCTTTCAGCTGATGCACATTTAATTCTGACGTATCAATGACCTGATTGGCCATATCCCTGATGGCTTGAAGTCGTTCTCGTTCCAATCGGAGCCCCTCTCGGATAGACCCGCCGACCGCCAATGGATGCTGACGCCGGGTCTCGCTGAATCGCCTCATCAGAGCGGGGTCGGAAGACTCCAAAAAGAGGATTTCGATGGGATATCCCTCTTTCTTTAAGTCTTGGATGATCCTTCTCGAATCTTCTAAGAAATCTATTTCCCCCGCTCCTTCCCTCAACTGCCCTGACACATGATGGTCTGAGGCTCGCCCTGAACCAGTCGCGCCGCTCGGGGGATTCGGAACCTGCTGGGAAAGAGGATAGGAAGCTTCTCCCCGGATATCCTCCACCACGGCCACCTTGGAGATCTTTCCACCCGACTGCACACAGAGTTCTATGAATTTGGGTAAAAGGAGTATGGGAAGGTTATCGACGCAATAAAAACCAATATCTTCTAAGGCTTTAATCGCCGTAGTCTTGCCCGACCCGGAAAGACCGCTGATGAGAATGACTCGTATATTCTTCACTCCACTTCGCCCTCAACCTCAAATCCATCCCCGTCTCTCCCTTCCATCTTGCGTAGGAGTTTCTTCTCAAACTCCAACGCCGAATCGTATCCCATCACCTTCAAGAGATGATTGCGAACAGCCACTTCGATGATGGTCGTCAAATTCCGAGCGGGCGTGACGGGAATTCTCAACATCGGAAGCTCAACGCCCAGGACGGAAAATTTCTCCTCCTCAAACCCCAAACGATCGTACTCCCGGTGGGCGTCCCACTCCATCAACTCTAGGATGAGCTCGACCTTCTTCTTCTCGCGAATGGCCTCCACACCAAAAAGGCTCCGAATGTTGAGGATCCCCAGTCCTCGGATTTCCATGTGGTGCTGGATCACTTCGAAACCACTTCCGATCACTGAGGACGAAGACCGTTTCCGAATATGAACCATGTCATCTGCCACCAGCCGGTGCCCTCGAAGAATCAAGTCCAGCGCACATTCACTCTTCCCAATCCCGCTCTTACCCAAAAGGAGGAGGCCCACCCCAAAGACATCCATGAGCACACCGTGGAGGCTGGTCGTCGCGGAAAGTTTCTCCTCCAAGAATTGGGTGATTCGCTCAATAAAATCGAAAGAGCGGATGCTGGTCCGAAATACAGGGATGCCCTTCTCGTCGGCTTCCCGGAGGAGGAGTTCGGGAATCTCCAAACCCCGGGTGATAACCAGACAGGACAACGGCAGGCTACAAATCTGGTGGATCACCTTCTCCTGCATCCCGGGTGTCAGCGTGTTGAAATAAGCCATTTCCGTATTTCCGATAATCTGAAGACGTTCCGGGTTGATGAATTGGATAAAACCCGTCAGGGCCAACCCCATCTTCTGGACTTGCGAATGGGTGATCATATTCTTGAGCCCTTTTTGCCCGGCCATCAGGGTCAGTTCCAAATGGTGCTCCCGGCTCTGCTCCAATTCTTGTACAACGACACCATTCATCGACTAGTATTTCTCATCCTCTTCGGAGATGATACGGAAAAGCTCTTTTTGCGAAGGAGCCTCTGTTAATCGCTTCTTGAAGGAAGGCTCTTTGAGCAGGGTGACGATTCGACCGAGAAGCTTTAAGTTCTCGACAGCCGAATTCTCCGGGGCCAATACTAAAAAGAAGAGCTGGCTCGGTTTCCGGTCGATGGAATCAAAATCCACCCCCTTCGGGGAACGACCGAAAGAGATGAAGAATCTTTTCAACTTTTTTATCCGACCATGGGGGATGGCAATCCCTTCTCCAATTCCCGTCGATCCCAGTTTCTCCCGGTCGAGGAGCACTTGAAGCATTTCTTCAACGGAAGCGACTTGGCATGGCTTTACCAAGACACTTGATAACTCCTTGAGAATGGAGGGCTTGTCCGTTCCCTTCAAGTCCGGGATCACCGACGCCTCATCCAGATAGTCCATGATTTTCATCATTCCCTCTTGGGTGCCTCGGCTACTTGGGATGAGGTTCCACCCACCCGTAGCCCCCTTTTTTTGACCGGTACACAACGTTCATCTGCCCGGAATCCGAATTGATAAACACCAAGAAATCTTCTTTTGAAAGGGTCAATTGAGATAGCGCTTCCTCAAGAGACATGGGCTTGGCAATCGTACGGTTCCTCCGGAGAAGGGCAGGGACCTCTCCCTCTTCTTTGCCCTCCTGGTCTCCTTCTCCCTTCGTGGAAGAAGCCTTAGAAGAGGAGATCGCTCTTTTTTGTCTCACCTTCTCCCTTCGTTCACGAATCTGTCGCTCCATTTTATCCACCATCTGATCGATGGCGGCATAGAGATCGTTGTCCCTTCCCTGGCTATTGAGAGATCTTCCGTTCCCGACAATAGTGATTTCGGCTATATGCCGGAATTTTTCTACCGCCAAAACGACATGAATCTCCGTTGGATTCAGGATATATTTTTGAAGCTTCTGCACCTTGTCTCTTACGTAGACCTTGACGCCCTCGTCCGTCTCCATATGTCGAAATGTCACTGCAACTTGCATTGGTCGGCTCCTACGCTTCAACAAAGTTCGCCGGTTCACACCAAACGGTAGAGGGGGAACGACCCATTAGACTAAGCAATCTTCCTCCGCTCGTTGGAGGAGAGGATCTTCATCATCTCTCGATATTTCGAGACGGTTCTTCGGGCGATATGGATGTTCATCCCCTGGAGAATCTGGACCAATTTCTCATCGCTGTAAGGTTTCCTTGGATCTTCTTTAGCAATGATTTCCCGAACCAGATTCTTGACGCTTTCCGAGGCCATCGTCTCCCCCTGTGTGGAGGTGATCCCAGCGTTGAAGAAGAATTTCAATTCATAAATCCCTTGGGGAGTATGAGCATACTTGTTATGAGTGACTCGGCTAATCGTGGATTCATGCATCTGGATATCTTCGGCCACATCTCGTAGCACAAGGGGCCTGAGGGATTGGATTCCTTTGTCCAAGAATTCCCTCTGGAATTTCACGATGCTTTTGGCCACCTTATAAATCGTCCTTTGTCGTTGGTGGATGCTGCGGATCAGCCAGAGGGCGGACCGGAGTTTGTCCTGGATGTATTTTCGGTCCCCATCCGGAGCGTGACGGCTGCCGTTGAGGATATTCCGGTAAAGAGAATTGATCTTGAGTCTCGGAATTCCGTCATCGTTCAGATAGATGACATAATCTCCTTCCACCTTGTAAATATAGACATCGGGGATGATCTCTTGGATCACCTCGCTTCCGAATGCCTTTCCTGGTTTTGGATCCAATTTGGAGATGAGAGACGCAGCCCGGTTCACTCGATCCAAAGACACCCCTAACCGTTTGGCGATCGCTGGGTAATTTCGATTTCTCAGAAGAGAGAGATGGTCGGAAACAATTCGTTCCGCCACGGGATCTCGGGGACTTATTTGCTCCAGCTGGATCAAAAGACATTCTTTCAAATCTCTCGCCGCCACTCCTACTGGATCGAATTGCTGAACCCTCCGCAGGACCCTCTCTGCCCCCTCCATCGGAAGATGGGTTTCTGAGCTGATCTCTTCCAGGGAGACCTTCAGATATCCATCTTCATCCAGATTTCCGATGATCCACGTCCCGGCCTCATGCTCTTCC
>Ga0187769_10001843_pt1 | contig 12244 bp, 8 predicted proteins | sample 0116_SJ02_MP02_1_FD_133140 | JGI IMG/M metagenome (GOLD analysis project Ga0187769, IMG submission 133140) | Tropical peat soil microbial communities from peatlands in Department of Meta, Colombia - 0116_SJ02_MP02_10_MG | ecosystem: Environmental > Terrestrial > Soil > Wetlands > Peat | place... | reverse complement strand
GCGAACGCCCTCGTCCTCGCACCGCATCGCGGCGCCCGAACGAGCGGGTAGAAATTCGCGTTCAGTCGGAGTTGGACTTCTCGATCTCGGCGAGCGAGCGTGCCCGACCGCAAACCGCGCTGGTTCCTGTCGCTAGCCTCGCCCGCCGACGCTGGGCAGGGCTGATGGACACGCTTTTCTTGGGCTTAACATGTGCGGGATTTCTGGGGTTGTTCCGCTCCCTCGGCGGACAGATTGCCCTCGACAAGACGACCGCCGTGATTTACCTCGTCATCCTTTATCTCTTCTATGCGCTCTATTTCTCACTCTTCATGACGCTGGCCGGAGCGACTCCCGGTATGCAACTGATGAGGCTCTCGGTGGTCCGCCTCGATGGCAGCCTTCCCGACACGCGACAGCTGGTCTGGCGCAGTTTTGGGTACCTTCTTGCCGGCGCGACACTGACGCTTGGATTCATTTGGGCCTTGTGGGATGACGACCGCTTTACCTGGCAGGATCGCATCTCGCAAACCTACATCACCGCGGCCGTTCCGCTTTCCGACGCCGATTTCCTGAGCGTTTCATCCCCGCGCACCCTCGTGCACAAGTAGCGGAGGTGGTTCGCCGCCGGCCTGGTGCTATAATGACAGGCGTCGCGCGGAGCGGCCAGAAAAAGCAACTTCCCAACAGTATCGAAGGACACAGTATGAGTTCTCTCACCAAGAAAATTGTCATTGTGCTGTCGGCGGTCGTCTTCGGATTCGTGGCCGTCGGTTACGTCCGTGGCCGTTCCTCGGATGAAAAAGCCTTTCGCGCTCTCACCGTCTATAGCGAAGTTCTCGAGCACATCCAGCGTGACTACGTGGACGAACCGAACCTACACCAGGTAACGAATGGAGCCCTTCACGGCTTACTCGATTCGCTCGATCCGCAATCGAGCTATCTGAGCCCGCTCGAATATTCCGACTACAAGCAGAAAAGCAGCACCGGCGACAAGGCCGGCGCGGGACTGGCGCTCACCAAGCGCTTCGGCTACATCAGCGTCATCTCCACTTTGCCGGACAGTCCGGCGGAGAAGGCAGGTTTGCATCTGGGCGATGTACTGGAAAAGATCGCGGGTTTCACGACCGGACAAATGGCCATCGAGCAGGCCCAGCTTTTGCTGAGTGGCGACCCGGGTACAACCGTGAAGCTCTCGGTCATCCGCCGCGGCAAGACGGAACCGCAGGAGATGGAGCTCACTCTGGAAAAGCTAGCTCCTCCCAAGCAGGTAGAGGACAGACTCGAAGGCGACATCGCCTACCTACACGTTTCCGCTTTCGAGCCAGGCGAAACGAAGGAGATTCGCGATCGACTCGTTCAACTGGATCATCAAGGAGCGCACCGGTTGATGCTGGATTTGCGCGATTGCGCCTTGGGCAATGATCAGGAAGGAATCGCCACGGCGCAGCTATTTCTTTCCTCCGGGACCATCACCACGCTCAAGGGGCAAACCATTGACCCGCAGGTTTCCTCCGCCGATCCCTCGAAAGTTGTCTGGACCGAGCCGGTCACCGTGCTGATCGGCAACGGAACGGCCGGGCCGGCCGAAATTGTTGCCAGTGCCATCGCCGATAATCACCGAGGCGAGACAGTGGGCGACCGCACCTACGGAACGGCGTCTTATCAAAAACTGATTGAGCTCGATGACGGTTCCGCGCTTTTCTTGACGCTCGCCAATTACTACACGCCGAACGGCAAGGAAATTCCGATCGAAGGCGTCACGCCGACCGTAGAAGTTCGCTCCCTGCCGGAGGATTTGGCGGAGTTGGGCGAAGCCAATCCGCCCGCTCCCTCCAGTTCGGTCAGCGACCCTGTCGTGAAAAAGGCGGTCCAAATTTTGGAGGCAGGGTCCGCTGCGAGGAAAGCTGCGTAGACGATCTTCGCGCTGGGAGCTGCTGTGCGCAGGTTTTGTCGTCGCCGCTATACCCATCACAGGCTGCGGAAGAAAACTTCTCAGCAAGTCAGAAATCCGCTCGGTCACCGCTGAAATTGTCGCCGCTGCGCAGCAAGCGACCGATCACCAAGCGCAGATTACGATTCGGCCAGAAATCAGTCAAACCACACCGACCGGGTCGGCGAACCCCTTGGTTGCCGACAACATCTACGTATCGCTCCGCGATCGCTCCCAAGCCGGCGGCTTCGAGCAGAGCCTCGAGACCATCGCAAAACGCCACAAGCTATCGGTTGAACAAACGGCAACCAACGAAGTGACCCGCTTCCATCTCACCTCGAACGGGGTGCGTACGCATACGATCAATCTGATCCTCCCGCTGCCCGCCCGCTCCGATTCGCGGGCGAGGGTCCCGGAAACAGCACCTCAACTTGCGATCATCGTCGACGATCTGGGCCACGATCGAGCCGCCGCAGATTCTCTGCTCGCACTTCCCTTTCCGATTACTGTCTCCGTCTTGCCGAATTTGCCGCTGTCTTCTGAGGTTGCCGAAGAGGCTTACCATCGCGGAGACCAGATTCTCCTGCATCTCCCGATGGAATCGGAAAGGGAAGGATCCGAGGGTGCCCCGCCGGAAGCGGCCGAATTGCGCATAGGCATGACTCCCAGCCAAGTAGCGTCGGCTGTGGACGCGATGCTGGAAACGGTACCGCACGCAGCGGGAGTGAACAACCACCAGGGGTCCCGCGCGACGGCTGATCGGACGCTGATGCAGGCCTTGATGCCTGTACTGCGGGAACGCAACCTTTTTTTCATCGACAGCCGCACGACCGCTCTGACGGTTGCCTATGACGCGGCCGAAACCTCCGGGGTCCGAGCTGCTTCGCGTAAGGTGTTTCTCGACGACACGGTTACCCGCGAGGCGGTCTTGGCCCAACTCGACCTGGCGGCTCGCGACGCGGTGCGCGACGGCTCGGCAATCGCCATCGGCCATCCTCACCCCGCGACCATGGAGGCCCTTTCCGAAGGCGTCCCCCGTCTGGAAGCCCGTGGCATCCGGCTCGTTTTTGCCTCTGACCTCGTCCGATAGGGCCGGTTTCGCTCGCGAAAGAATCGACATTTTTTCGCCTGTCATTTCGGCCAGGCGCACGGACTGGAACGAAATCTGGCCCCGCGATCTATTCCTACATGCACTCGCCCACGCTAGTTTTTCTTTAGCGCCCTGCCACGAACCGGCGGTGCAGGGTACGGAAGGAGCCTATGTCCCACTGGATTGGAACCACCTCCCCGGCAGATGCCGGCATGAGTGACTTCAAAGAATGTCTGAAGTGCCTGCGAGACGGAAATCCAAATGATGCCCTGTTGGCGGCGCGGCGCGCCCTCGGAGTTTCCCCCAAGAATCCCTTTTACCTCTCCTACACCGGCTTGCTGGCCGCCATTGCGGAAAGGCGCTACGCCGACGGAGAGTCACTGTGCTTGGAAGCACTGGGGATGCGCCACAACCACGCCCAACTCTACCTGAATCTCGCCGAGGTCTATCAACAGTGCGGGCGAACCCAGGACGCCATTGCAGTGCTGGAAAAAGGGCTGGTATCGGCGGGCCGCGATTTTCGTATCCGCCGAGCTTTGCAAAGGATCGGCACGCGCCGCGAGCCCGTGCTGTCGTTCTTGCATCGCAGCCATCCGGTGAATCGAACGCTCGGCAAGCTGCGGCACCAGATCACTGGGCCGATCACAGCCGTCTGAGCCGAGCAGCCGTAGAAACGAGCTTCCCCTGCAATACCCCGGGGCGAGCTACCCGCGAATTCGCGCCGGTGCCACCCAGCGGCGCGAATCAGGCTCGTCCCGGTCCCCTTCACCCGCAGGCAATCTTCCGCCCGAACGCAGGCCCTCCTTACCCGCTCTGCCCCAGCGGAAGGAAATACTGTGTGCCTTTGACCGGCTGTCTGAGTCGTCGCAGCAGTTCCTGCAAATCCTGGTTGCGCTCGACGAAGTCGATCTCGGTTGTATCCACGACGAGCAGGTTCGAAGCCGAGTAACGGAAGAAGAAGTGCTCGTATGCGTGGGCCACAGCCTCAAGATATTCCAGCGAGACTTCCCTTTCTGCAGGATGGCCCTTCTTCGACACGCGCTTTCTGAGCACATCGGGTTTGGCCTGCAGATAGATCACCAGATCGGGGGCGGGAACCGATGGCGCGAACCAATCGAAATACCTTTCGTAGAGTTTCAGCTCTTCGTTGTCCAAATTGAGATAGGCAAAGATTTTGTCCTTTTCAAACAAAAAGTCGCTCACGAACGGGGTTCGATGGGCCTCGATTTCGGTGAGCCGGCGATGGCGTTCGTAGAGAAAGTACATCTGGGCGCGAAAGGCCGCACCCGGTCTCTCATCATAAAAATCGGAGAGAAACGGATTGTCCTCGCAGTCACACACGCGGCGAGCATGCATCTGCTCGGCAAGCACCTTGGCGAGGGTCGATTTTCCGACGCGAATGGGCCCTTCGATGGCGATATAGCGCGGCGGTTTGAACCCGGGCTCTCTCGCATTTTCCCTAAGCGGCAGCTCGGCCATGGCGCGCGATTATAACAAACGGCAGAGGTCGCCCTACCAACTCTGGGCAATGACTTTTACGATGCGGGCGAGCGCGTCGACGTCCCGCGTGTCGATCACTTCACCGGGCGAGTGCGAATAACGGAGCGGCCAACCGATTGCGACATCCACTGCGCCGTAGGGAACGAACATCGCACCGTCATTGCCGCCGCCCGTGATACCGATCTGAAAAGGAATCTGATTGCTGCGGGCGAGCTCGGCGAGGCGATCCACGAGCCGGCGGGGATCGATGTTCGAATTGTCGATTGCGCGGATCGCAAAACCTTTCCCGAGCCGCACATCGGCAAAGCGCTTCGACTCAAGCGGTGAGTCGGACGAAACCATCGTATCGACTGCAAAGACGTAATCGGGCGTGCGGCCTTCGGCGGCAAGTCGCCTAGCGAGCGCGCCAGCACCGATCAGCCCCAGTTCTTCGCGGGTGGACCAAACGAACGTGACATCACGATCCGGGAGCCGACCCCCGAGCGCCCAAACGGCGGAGATGAGTGCAGCATCCCCCACTCGATCGTCGAAGCTCCGGCCGTTCGCGCGGGCCCCCACGAGCGAGCGATACTCTTTCGGGATGGTAACGAAATCACCGACTTGGACGCCCAGCTTGGCAACGTCATCGGGATTGTGCGCACCTACATCGACGCGGATGGTCTCGGTTGATTCCGCGGGCCATTTGAAATTCGGCTCGTCCCATCCGTTGGGCAATTCCATGACGGCGTCCCGATCGCCCCGGGAAGTGTGCACCAGCATCGGGTGGCCTTGGTAGTAGCTCAGCTCCATTCCGCCCAGCATTTCGGCCTCGAGGCGGCCGTCGCTCGAGATCGATTTGACTTCGAAACCGATCTCATCCATGTGGGCGATGAGAAGAATTCTCGGGGTTTTCGGTCCGGACGGCGCTGTGCCCAAGTGGAGAATCAAATTTCCGGCGTCGTCGGTCTCAGGCTTTGCCCATGCCGGCAGCAGGTGGTTAATCGAAGCAACGACGTTCTGCTCATGGCCACTGGCGCCGTAGACGCTCACCAATTGCGCAAGAGTTTCCGTTAAAGAGGGCGGCCTGTGTTCGGTTGGACGGGGGCGCTCGATCAAGGCCTGTCTCTTATCCCCGTCAACCGATGAACCTACCGCGTAAATCTCTAGCAGCCTCCTCAGATTCGCCAGATCGGCTGAGGCCAGTGTCTCTCCCGGAGTGTCGGGCCACGAGACGGAGACGGCAGCGTGCGCCCACCTTGCAGGAAAAACTGGCGCAGTGCGAGCCATGACATCTGCGGAATAGTCGACAGTGACGGGAATCCTATGGGAGTCGGCGAGCTGTTTTAGATCGGCGGTCAAACCGGACAGCGTGTCATTGGTTCGCGCGAGACCGAACAACACACCGCTGCCCGGCTCACGGCGGGGGGCACGATGAACGCCCTCCATTCCCGGTATCGCACCGCCCGGAAGCAGGCGTCCGACGTAGATCATTTCGTCAAAGGAGTTCGTGCTCAAAACGCGTTCCAGTCCGCGCGCGCCCGTGCGCCCTTGGACGAAAAAGACTACCGTTAGCTTGCCCTGAACCTTCGCTGGATCGATCTTCCGCACCAGATCGGCCAATGCGGCAGCACCGAATTTATCGCCAATGGATGCGCCAGCCATCCTGTCGTCATTCAGATTGAAAAGGCGTCGGTTGATAACGACTGGACTTAGAAGATCCACGCCGTTCTTTCGCACTTCCTCAGCCGAGCTTGCCCCGATGTCGACGTACATATTCTCGATGTCGCCCGATTCGGGAGGATTTGCGCGCCGTGCTTGCAAGTGGACCGAGAGCCCGGCCATCACACCGTCCACCCACCTCCCGCTACCGGTTCCAATCCGAACCGGTTGCGCGGAATAGAGCTTGTTGAAAATGGGCGGAAGGCCCGACTGCGGCAGGCGCTCAAGGCGCAGGTAACCGTCCTCGGTGATGTTGCTGACGACAAAGCCAGGTTCGTCGATCGGCGTCACGATCAGCCGACTGGGCGTCCCACGGCCGAGGGTAACGATCACGTCGCCAAGGTTGTCGGTGACGGGGTGAAGCGGTGCTACCTTGGCTTGAATCTTTTCCCCCAGCGCACTTTCATAGCCAGAGACCGAAGGCGTTTCGACGAATTCGCGGAGGTTGTCGGCAAGGCTGTCGGGAACCGACGGGGTCTGCCCGGCGGCTGGGCATACCGAAATGCAAAATAGCAAAAAGATGGCCACCATGCGCCGACGAGCGGGAAGGGCCTTGCCGTGCGCCCTGCGAGATGCGCTCGCGTTCGCCGGTTTCAAATCGCGTGCGAGCAATGCAATCGGGCTCGGGTTGCGAGGTAGAATGGCACGGGGGAGCATTGTCATAGTCACCGCTAAGCTAACACGACCCAGCGAAGCTTGGCGGAACGTCCTGGTGAAATCTTGCGTGCCCAACGGCCACCGTAACCAGCCGGCGCTGCCCTCATAATGTAAGTCCGGAGGCTTCGATGAAACCGAAGTTTGCTCGAGCGCTGCTCCTGCTTGCAGTTCTGCCCACGGCATGGGCGCAAAGTCGCGTCTCTCCTCGGCCAAACGAGACGGGGCTGGTCGGGCGGGTGGGCGACACGGGATTTGTCAAGGTGACGGCTGACAGTTTCCGATCGCTCGATCTGAATGAGCAGGCCCTCGCCTACTGGCTGGCACAAGCCTCCATCGCCATTGATCCCATCATCTACGATCAGCTATCGCGTTACGGACTGCGCGAGAAGCGACTGCTCGAGGAAATCGTTGCGCATCCGGCAGGCATTCCGCCCCAAATAATGAGCCACATTCTGGATTTCACGGAGCTTTTCTGGGCCAACCGGGGAAATCACGACGACGAAACCTCACAGAAGGTTCTGCCAAAGTTCACGTTCGACGAATTCAGCCAAGCCGCCCGAATTGCACAACAGAATGGCGCGATGAAAACGGCCTACGGCCATCTGCCGCCGATTACGAGCCGCGAGGAGCTCGACAAGGAGCTCGAGGCGCTGCGCCGACCGCTGTTCGATCCCGACTTCGAACCAATGGATACGGCCAAGAGCCCGCAGGGCGGTCTCGACATTATCCAGGCCAGCTCGAATTCGTTTTACGAGGGCGTGTCGCTCTCCGATCTGAGGGATTTCCATGAAGAGCATCCTTTGAATTCGCGCGTGGTAAAAGACGCAGACGGGCATCTACGCGAAATCGTGTACCGTGCGGGCACGCCCGACGGCACCATTTCTCCGGGCCTGTACGCGGTCTACCTAGAGAAAGCGATCGGTTATCTGGAAAAGGCTCGTGCCCTGGCCGATCCGGCGCAGGCGCAGGTGATCAGCGATTTGATTCGCTATTACCAGACAGGAGATTTGAAGGATTGGCTCAAATTTGATGCCGATTGGGTACGAAACAACGCCACGGTCGATTTCGCCAACGGATTCATCGAAATCTACCACGACGCGCGCGGGGCGAAGGGCAGTTCGCAAAGTTTCGTCTCTGTGACAGATAAGCCGCTGAGCGACAAAATGGCCGCGCTCGCCGCCAATGCGGCGTACTTTGAACAGAAAGCACCATGGGAGGCGCAGTACAAGAAGACTTCGTTCACTCGACCGGTAGTGAAAGCCATTGAGACGGTGATCGAGACTGGCGATTTCCACGTCAACACGATTGGCGATAACCTGCCGAACGAAAATGAAATCCACGAGAAATACGGCACAAAGAATTTCCTGTTCACCAGCAGCACCCGAGCCTTGAATGAAGCCGTCGGGAACAAGACCATCGATGAGTTCGGCTCTTCGCCGGAGGAGATCGCGCGAGATCGCAACTATCGCGACGAAGCCGAAGACTTGATGACGGCGTTACATGAAGTGATCGGGCATGGCTCGGGTAAACTGAGCGACCGACTCAAAAATGGCGCTGAACCCGAGCTGAAGGAGTATTTCTCAACGCTCGAGGAAGCTCGCGCCGACCTGATGGCGCTCTGGAACGCCTGGGATCCCAAACTCAAAGAGCTGGGGCTGGTCGGCAATCAGGACGAAGTAGCCAAGGCCATGTATGATTCCTCGGCGCGCGTTGCACTGATCCAGCTAGAGCGAATTCCCAAAGGAGACACCCTCGAGGAAGATCACGCGCGAGACCGCCAACTCATCGTCCGGTACATCATGGATAAAACCGGCGGCATCGAGCAGTTCCGGCGCGATGGGAAGACCTACATTCGTGTAAAGGATTACGCGAAGATGCGCGAGGGTGTTGGGATGCTGCTTCGAGAGTTGATGCGCATCAAGGCCGAGGGCGACTATGCCGCAATCAAGGCTCTGGTCGACAAATATGCCGTTCACTTCGACCCGGCTTTGCGCGATGAGGTTGTCGCGCGCTATCAGAAACTCGACCTGCCGACCAACTGGGCCGGCATCAATGCGGACCTAATGGCGCGGTTCGGTAAGGACGGCGAGATCGAAAAGGTGGAGATCAGCTATCCCCACGATCCCGCGAGCCAATACTTGCGCTACGCCGAGATGTATGATCAGGGCCTACAGGCCGCCCAACCCTAGCCGAGCGAGAAATCGCACGTCTTCAGTATCGCGCCCCGATAATGGCAGCCGCCTCCGATGGTATACTCTCGCGACCTGAGGCGAATCGGAGGGCATACATGAGTGAAGCGGCAGTGGCAAAAAGCAATCTCTTGGATCCGAAGCTGTTTAGACCCGAAGCAGTTTCTCCGCAAATATCGGCGGCCAACGAGGAATTCAGGAAGCTTCTCTCCTCTGGCCCCGACTGGTGGGATATCGGAGCACCGGCGTATCGCGCGGCGGTGGCAAGCGGGCAAGGGCCGTTTCCCCTTCCGGAAAGATCGCCCCGTGGGCGTACCATCCAAATCGACGGCAAGGGTGGTCATAAAGTCTCACTGCGGGTGGTCGCGCCCGAAAACGCGAAAGGCATCTACCTGCACTTCCACGGCGGCGGGCTGGTTTTGGGCTCCGCCGAGGCGCAGGACATGATGCTTGAACGCGTGGCTCAGAGTACGGGTATGGCTTGTGCCAGCGTGGAATACCGGCTGGCCCCAGAGAATCCCTACCCGGCGGCCTGGGACGACAGCGAATCCGCGGCCCTATGGCTCATTAAGAACGGAAGGTCGGAGTTCGGCACCGATGTGATGACGATCGGTGGCGAATCGGCGGGAGCGACTCTTTCCGCCGCGACGCTGCTGCGCATGCGCGACCGCCACGGCTACACGGGCTTTCGCGCCGCGAATCTGGCATACGGAGTTTTTGACTCGTCGATGACACCCAGTCAGCTCCTGTCACCGGATCGGGGGATCCTGGTAGGGAAACTGAGCATCAAGAAATTCTCGGAGGCCTATTTGCCGAAAGGGGTCGATCCGCGGAATCCCGATGTCTCCGCACTGTATGCGGATCTTCGGAACATGCCGAGGGCCATCTTCACCATTGGAACCATCGATCCGTTGCTGGATGACACGCTTTTCATGTACTCACGCTGGATTGCAGCGGGCAATGAAGCGGAGCTGGCGGTGTATCCGGGCGCGCCTCACGCCTTCAATATCTTCCCGCTACCGCAAGGGCCCGAGGCGAATGCGCGAATTGATACATTTCTGAAACGCGCGATTTCCTAAGCGTCCTCAGGAACGCCGGGGAGAAGTGGCCGCCTAGGTGCGACCAAGCTCCGCGATCATGCTTTCCTCCCGGCGGATGGCGACGGCGTCGATGCGGTTCAGCGCATAGGAATAGCCGCAAAGGGCCAAGCCCGCAAATACGAACAGTAGGACCGTAGCGACCCACGCTTGGTGTAGCGAAGCGGCGAGCAAGACGGCAACTCCCACCAAACTCAAGGTCCCAGCTTGGACTCCCAGAAATGCGAACCCGGTCACGGCGGCCCCCCGCTGCTTGCCGAGAGCTGCCCAATCAATCTTTTTCGGCGCGTAGAGAGACATCCAGTTTCCGACGGTGAAGGTCACAAGCACCACGAAACACCCGCCGAATAGCGTGGCCAGGGTGATGCTGACCGATGGCGGGTAGAAGAGAAGCGCCACGCCAATCCATACCAGGACCATTTCGAGCAACAGAACCGTACCTTGCGCCAAATTCTTCCCTAGCAGAATTTCGCGAAAGCGTGCCGGCGACATGTAATAAAACTGGATGCCCGCACCTTCCGTTCCAAACGAGTTGTAGCAGAAACTACCAAGGACGAGGAACGCGTAGGCCACCCCGGCGGGGAACGCGAAGCCGGCGTGCGTTCGAAGGAAAAAGGAGCCGTGCCGAGCGTTTGCCAGGCCGAGCCGAAAAATCACCAGGATTACAACCGGCATCACCAAGGGAAAGAGCATGGGCCCGCTGCGAGAAAGATAGTGAAACTCCTTTTCGAAGATGGCCGCGACAGGCCCTGAGAATCCGCTTAAGTCCCAACCGGCCGAGACGGTCTGCTTGCTCTTCGTTCGCACTCCGGCAAGTGCGGGGGACTCACTCAGGTTCTCTCCGCGGTACTGGGCGAGGAGGCGGACGTGGAGGACCACCAGCAAGGTGATCGTATAGATCGACAGGAGAGCCAACGCGCCGAAAGCCAAAGCGAAATCGTTCCGAAGTGCCCGCGACACCGCAGCGGAGGCTAGGCCTGGCGGCAAAAACCGCTCGACGGCGGCCCATTCGAACGCCGGGGCAAGCCGAGAGGGGCGGCTGAATCGGCCGGAGTGGTGAAGGTAGTAGTTCATTAGCGGTGAGGTAAGTTGCACGCCGATGATAAAGAGAAAGAAGAAAAGGCCCAGAATTTCGCGGCTCTTACGGCGCGCAAGCCAGCGCTCAATCCAGGAAAAAATCGCACGGCTCAATGAGACATTGAAGGCGGCAAACGCCGCAAAAACCATAAACGTCCACGGCAAAAGGCGCGGCACTCGAGCACTGATACCCGCCGCCAGCCCGGCCAGCCACAGGACGGCGACAACTGTGGTGGGATCGAGTGATCCGTACACCAACCGCATCAGGAAGTACGAGCGGTAGCTCAGGGGGAAGCGCAGAAAGTTCTGAGCGTCGAAGGTGCCCACAAATGCTGTCCCCACGACCGGAAAAAGTTGCCAATAGAGCAAGATGCCCCAGAGCGGAAGCGCCAGCCATTCCAGGTGATTGTGCGAAACAAGGTACCAAGCTCCGACGCCGAGGCCAATCGTCCCACCCATCCCGATGATGGAGTAGCCGATGCCAGCAAAAAGCCGCGAAACCAGCTCCAACCGACCGCTAAGGGTGCGAAGCGAATTGACAAAAATCTGCCAGCGAAGCTCCGCGACCGCGACGAACTGCTCGCGCAGAGCGAGCCCGGAATCTAGCCCAGCCATGAGAGCTCCTGTTCGGTCAGGCGCGAGCCCCCCACAATGCTGAGAAAAATCTCCTCGAGCGTGAGTTTTCCCCCAGCCGGTGCCCTCGCGGCGTCGGGCGCGGGGTGCGCTTGAACCCCCGCACGCAATTCTTCGATCGATCCCTGCGCGACAAGCCTACCCTGATGGATGATGCCTACGTGACTGCAGAGCCGCTCGACGATTTCAAGAACGTGCGATGTCAGAAAAATTGTGGCGCCGTGGGCGATCATCCGCTGCAGCATGGCTTTCAGCGTGCCGGAAGCGATGGCGTCGACGCCCTCAAATGGCTCATCCAGGAAGAGAACCTTGGGGCCGTGGATGACGGCGGCGGCGAGGGCGAGCCTTTTCTGCATCCCGTGCGAATAGTCGGTGATGAGCGTTTTCGGCT
>Ga0187769_10001842_pt1 | contig 12247 bp, 10 predicted proteins | sample 0116_SJ02_MP02_1_FD_133140 | JGI IMG/M metagenome (GOLD analysis project Ga0187769, IMG submission 133140) | Tropical peat soil microbial communities from peatlands in Department of Meta, Colombia - 0116_SJ02_MP02_10_MG | ecosystem: Environmental > Terrestrial > Soil > Wetlands > Peat | place... | reverse complement strand
GACCGAGGCGAGGGCGTCGGCCACGTTGTCGGGCGCCAGTCCTCCCGCGAGGACGAACTTTCGGCCCGGGTTCGCGTCGACGATCCGCGCGCAGGTCTCCCAGCTGGGCCGGACCCCACTGCCCCCGGGCAGCGCCTGGCCGGCGGCATCGAGATGCACCCGCGGATAATGTTCCGCGGGCGGTACTTTCGGGTCCTCGCCGCCGGTCGGCGTCGGGGGGATCGGCATCGACGGCACCAGGTGATGAACCTCGAGGAATTCGAGGCCATTCGGAATCTGCCCGTAGACTTGGACCCGGTCGACCCCGACCTCGTCGAACAGGCGGTGGATGAGCTCGGCCGACGGGTCGACGACCACGGCCCAGACTTCCGCCTCGGTGGTCACGTCGGAGATCAGCGCCGCGGCGCGCTCCGGGGAGACGTTGCGCGGGGACGCGGGAACCCCGATCACGAACCCGCCCGCCCCCCCGGCCGGGACCTCGCGGGCCGCCTCGCGGTCCTTGAGGCCGCAGAACTTGACGAACGTCCTCATGGGGAACCCCCCGGAGCCGGACGGACGAGCGTTGAGAGGAATCCGGCCGGGTCGGACGCCCGGGCGACGGAGGTGCCGACCAGGATCCCATCCGCACCGTGTTCCCAGAACCGACGGGCGTCCGCGGCGGACTCCACGCCGCTCAGCCCCAGCAACGGGTGCAGCCCCTTAGCGTCGGCGGCTCGAAGCGTCGCCTCGGCCGTGGTTCGGTCGATGGAGAGGCTGTCGAGGTCGCGCGCGTTCACGCCGTACACGTCCGCCGCCACGTCGGTTCCCCGACTTAATTCTGACCGATGGTGAAACTCGAGCACCACCTCGAGCCCGAGCCGATGGGCCTCTTCCGCGAGCGACGCGAGTCGCTTCGTCGGGACGCCGGCCTCGCTGAGACGCGCGATGAGGAGGATCGCGCTCGCCCCCGTGCGGGCCGCGACCTCCACCTGCCGAGCGTCGATCACGAAATCCTTGAAGAGCACGGGTCGGTCCGTCGCTCGCACGAGCTGCGCGACGTCGACCGGGCTCCCGCGGAACCGGGGGGACGTCGCAAGGCAGCTGTACGCGGTGGCCCGGGCCCGGGTCGTTTCGACGAACGCACGGACCGTCCGGGTCGGGAGTACCGGGGCTGCCTGCCCGGGCGAGACCCGCTTGTACTCCACGATCAAGCCCCCGGGGCCCCGCGCCGCGAGGAGCGCTCGACGCAGCGACGGCCTCGGACGCGCCGCCGTGCTGGGAACGCCAACTCCGTAATCCGGATCGGTCACGGTCTCGCGCAGCTCGGAGAGGATTTCGTCGAGGAACGGCACGGTTCTCTATCCCCCCGGGTCCCGACGGAAGCGCCGGCCTATCGTCACCAACTCGTGCAAGATCGCCTCGGCGCGACCGGAGTCGAGCGCTTCCCGAGCGAGTTCGACCCCGCGCGGAAGGCCCGGTGCGCGCCCGGCGATCCAGAGCGCCGCGCCCGCGGTCAACAGCACGGACCCCCGCCGGGCGCCGCCTCCGCCCGCGAGCACTCTCCGTGCCTCTTCGGCGGCTTCCTCGGCCGGGAGGGCGCCCCAGCTCCCCCGGCGGTCCTCCGCCGGGAGGAGGTCACGGGCGTTCACCGTCAGCGCGGAGAGCGATCGTCCGTCCCATACCACCGTCCGGGTCGCGAGCTGGGGGGAGAACTCGTCACACCCCTCCGCGGAGGTCATGGCGAGTGCGCGCCGACGGCCAAGGTTGCGGAGGACCTCGGCCGCGCACCGGGCCGTGGTCCGGTCAGCGACTCCGACGATCTGGTAGGAGATCCGCGCCGGGTTTGAGAGCGGCCCCAGTTTGTTGAACACGGTCGGGATCCCCACGACCCGACGCGCGGCGGCGACCGCGCTCGTCGCGGGATGGTAGAGCGGGGCATGCAGGAACGCGAGGCGGACCCTTCGGTAGGTCGCGCCGCCGAATGCCACACTGTGGGTCACCGGAAGCCCGAGTGCCTCGAGGAGGTCGCTCGACCCGCACAGCCCCCGAGAGCTCCGGTTGCCGTGCTTCACCACCGGAACACCGGCCGCAGCGACCACGAACGCGCTCACCGTGGAGACGTTGAACGACGGGGTACGGGCGCCGCCCGAACCACACAGGTCGACCGGTCGGTCGCCCGCCGGCACCGGGAATGGTCGTGCCCGCTGCTGCATTTCTCGAACGAATCGGGTGAGCTCCCCCGCATCGGTCGGTCGGTGCGCGAGAGCGAGCAGGATCGCCACTCGCCGAGCGTCGTCGGAGCGCGGAGAGAGGAGCGTACGGAACGTCCTCCGGACGTCGCGGGGCGCAAGTGCCCGCGGATCCTCAAGACGGCGGAGAAGCGCGTCGGCCGTCATCGTCGGACCTCTCGAAGGAAATTTCGAAGGACGCGGGGACCCGAGGGCGTCAGGTACGACTCGGGATGGAACTGGACCGAGCTCACGGGGCGTTCCCGGTGACGGAGGGCCATGACCAGGCCCCCCCGGCCCCGCGCCGAGACCTCGAGGACGTCCGGAACCGAACCCGGGTGGACGACGAGGGAGTGATAGCGGGCGACCCAGGTCGGGGAAGGGACCCCCAAGAAGAGCCCATGCCCGTCGTGAGTGACGCGAGCGACATCGCCGTGGACCGGTGCGGGAGCGCGCACGACCCTCGCGCCGTAATGCTCCGCGATCAGCTGGTGTCCGAGGCAGACCCCGAGGAACGGTCGTTCGCGGTCCCACCGCTGGAGGAGGCTTCTCGAGAGACCCGTGAGGCGCCGGTCCGAGGGGTGGCCGGGCCCGGGGGAGAGTACGACCGCGTCCGGGTCGGCCCGTAACGCCGCCCGAAGCGGAACGGTCGAGCGTAGGCAGTCGACCCGGGCGCCATCGGCGCGGAGCGCCTGCTCGATGTTGTGGACGAACGAATCCTCGTGGTCGATGAGCAGGATCTTCATCGAGCTCCTCCCACCAGGGTCGCTTCCACGTGTTCGAGCTTCGAGAGCGTCTCCGCGAACTCCCGGGCCGGCTCCGAGCGGTGGACGATACCGGCGCCGGCCGCGGTGTACAGTCGATTCCCGGCAACGAACGCCGACCGGATCGCGAGGGCGAAGTCGGCTTGGCGGCCCGGCCGGAGCAGGGCGACCGTGCCGGCGTAGGGTCCCCGCCAGGTCGACTCCTCCCGGCGGAGCAGCTCGGTCGCACGGATCTTGGGAGCCCCGCTCACGGTTCCCGCGGGGAAGGTCGCCGAGAGCGCTTCCCACGCGCCGACGCCCTTCTGGAGATGGCCATGGACCCGGCTCACGAGGTGTTCGAGGCGAGCGAATCGCTGGCGTCGCTCCTCCCAGACGAGTCGGACGCTGCCCGCCCGCGAGACCGACCCGAGGTCGTTGCGCGCCAGGTCGACCAGCATGCGATGCTCGGCGAGTTCCTTCGGGTCTCGGGAAAGGGGAAGGCGCGCGCGGCCGGCCGATCGGGTCGGCAACGTCCCCGCGATCGGGTTCACGTAGGCGTGGTCGCCGCGCAGCTCCACGACCGATTCGGGGGAGGCCCCGACGATTTCGCGGTCCCCGAACTTGAGATAGTAGAAGAACGCGAACCGTTCGGTGGCGCGGAGCCGGGTCGCCCGTTCGAGGAGGTCGGAAGGGCGGGACCACTCGCGCCGGTGGGCAAGGACCACCTGGAACGCCTCGCCGGCCCGGATCGCCTCGACCAGATGGCGAACGGCCCGGCCGAACGGCCGCCCGGAAAGGGAGTCGCTCACCGGACGACCGACCGATCCCGCCGGTCGGGACCGCCTTGGCTCGAGCCGGGTCCGCGCGCTTCGGACCTCGCGGACGAAGGCGAGCTCGCCCAGCGGGAACGGGCCCGTCGCGGGGAACTGTGCCAGGGCCGGCTCGAACAACCCGACCGCGTCAAACCCCAGGTACCCCACCACGGCGGACCGGGGGGAGCTCAGGAAGCGGTCGGTGGTCCGGTCGAGCTCATCGAAGCGACTGTGCCGGTCGAACGAGAGGACTTGGTCGGCCCGGTCGAAGGCGACCGCGAGCCCGGGGCCGTTCCCGTCGGTCGGGGCTCGCTCGAAGTAGCCGGCGACCTCCCGATCCGGCGCTCGGAACCGGAAATCGTCCCAGAGGGTCATCGAGGGCCCTCCTCCTCCACGAGCACCCGGTGGAGCTCGCGCAGCACGTCGGCTCCCCGTGCCTCCGGCACGGCGAGGGAAAGGGCTCTCGGCGTCGCGCTAAACCCTTCGGCCCCGCGAACGGCCTCGGGGGGGAGCCGGCCCAGGTCGTCCAGCACGCCGTCCCCGATCACCGTCACGAGGGCGACCCGGAACGGACCGTCCACCATCGCCGCGGCCTCTCGGGTCACCGGGGCGAGGGCGCGGATCGCCGATACGACCTGCGGAGGCTCCAGGACCAGGCAGAGGAGCGCGGAGGAGGTGAACAGCTGGACGAGGTTCACGCCGGCCCCGGCGAGCTGGTGGGAGACCTCCGCCACGATTCCGGGGCGCTGTCTTCCTCCCGGGACCCGGATTCGCAGGAGGCGAAGGTGGCGAAGCATCGTGAGCGCGCGGTTTCGGCGACCGGGGCGCGCCGGCGCGATCGTGGTGACTACGCCCGGGTCGTCGAGCGAACGCACCTTGAGCACCATGCCCTCCGCCCGCGCGGGTTCGATGGTGAGCGGATGGAGCACCCGCGCCCCGAACTGCGCGAGTTCCTCGGCCTCCTCGTACGAGAGCTCCGGGATCGGGCGTGCGTTCGGGACCTCCCGGGGGTCGGCGGTGAGCACCGCGACATGCCGTTTGATCAGCTCGACCCGGGACGCCCCGAGCAGCGCGCCGATCGCCGACGCGGCGTAATCGGATCCGCCCCGGCCCAGGGTGGCGACCCGTCCCTCTAGGCTTCGCCCAAAGTAGCCCGTGACGACCGGCACCTCCCCCCGAGCGAGGCGACGGCCGAGACCCCGGCGGACGGCGACCCGGGACCGGTCGAAGAGGACACAGGAGGCGCCGTAGGCATTATCGGTGATCAGTCCCAGGTGGTCGGCTTCGACGGCGACCGCGGGGACGGCGTGCTCTCGGAGGCGGGCGGCCAACCAGTGGACCGCGAGCCGTTCTCCCTGACTCAGTACCCGATCGGAGAGGGCCGGGTCGGCGTGGCCCTCCGCTTCGACGCCCGCGAACAGCCGGCCGAGCCGGTCGAGATGCCGGCGACCGACGGCCGGGAGACCCGGATGGTCGCGGCGTACCGCGTCGAGAATCGCCCGGTGGCGCTGGGGGGAGCGAGGGTGCGCGAGTCCGTCCGAAAGGAGGTCCGTCACCCCTTCCCGCGCGGAGGCGACCACGACCAGCGGCGTACCATCCTTTCGGGCGCACGTCACATCGGCTTCCACCCGGCCGGGGTCGGCGAGGGACGCGCCGCCAAACTTCAGGACCACCGGGGCGGCAGTCCGGGTCACGGGGCATCCTCCGCCGCTCGGCCGAGGAGACCTCGAGCGAAGGCGAGCTCGGCATTCAGGACCGACGCGCCCGCCCCGCCGCGGACCGCGTTGTGCGAGAGGACGAAGAATCGAAGGAATGGCGGAGACCAGCGAATCCGTCCGACCACCGCTGCCATGCCGCGAGCGCGGAGAGGCGACCCCGCCCAACGGTCGCGGAGCGGCTGGGGCCGGTCCGCCTCGCGCCGAAGCTCGATGGGCGGGCACGGGGCCGTCGGCAGCCTAAGGTCGTGGAGCGGGTCAAACTGCTCCCACGCGGTTTCGAGCTCGACGAGGCTCGGCCGCCGCGTCGCCTCGACCGTGACCGCTTCGAGGTGACCCTCGCGCGTCGCCACCCGGACGCAGTGAGCGAGGAACGCCACGGGCGAGGGGACGATTGCGCGACCCTTCCGGCGGCCGAGAATCCGGGCGCTCTCCGCCTGGATCTTCTCCTCCTCGTCCCGGATGAACGGGACCACGTTGTCGGCGATGGAAAGGGACGGCACTCCCGGATACCCCGCGCCGGAGAGGGACTGATACGTGGCGACGTGGACGGCCCGCGGCGCGAGGAAGTCGCGCACCGGAGCGAGGGCCAGGACGAGACCGGTCGTCGAGCAGTTCGGGTTCGTGACCAGGACGGGACGGGGCCGCTCCCGAGAACGCACGAGCTCGAGATGGTCGGAGTTCACTTCGGGAACGAGCAAGGGCACGTGCGGGTCCATCCGGTGGTCCGCAGCGTTCGAGAAAACCGAGACTCCCCGACGCACGAGCTCCGACTCGAGGCTCCCCGCCGTCCCGGACGGGAGGGCCGAGAACGCGACCCGGGTGCCGGTGCGAACGAGGGACGCCGCCGTCCCGGCCACCAGCCTCGTCTCCGCGAGGTTCGCGGGGGGAGCCTCGGCGAGCTGCCAGAGGTCCGAGAGCGTCCGGCCCTCGGAGCGTTCGGTGGCGACGAGCAAGGGTGGGGCGAAGGTCGGGTGGTCCGAAAGCAACCGGGCGAAGTGTTGTCCGATGTATCCGCTCGCGCCGAGGATCGCGCAGGGAATGCGCTCGTCGTTCACGGAAGAAATCCTCCCCGAAGACCGAGGTCCGAGAGCGCGATCGCCGTCACCGCCTCGAGCACGACCACGGCCCGCGGGACGATGCACGGGTCGTGCCGACCCGTGACGGTGAGGGTCGTCGTGCTGTGGTCGGCGAGGTTGACGGTGCGCTGAGCTCGGGCAATCGATGAGGTCGGCTTCACGGCGGCCCGGAACACGAGAGGCATGCCGGTCGCGAGTCCCCCCAGGACCCCGCCCGCATGGTTCGTCTCGGTCCGGACCTCCCCGTCAACCCACACGAACGGGTCGTTGTGCTCGCTCCCCTTCATCCGGGCGGCGCGGAATCCGGCTCCGAACTCGATCGCCTTCACCGCCGGTACCGAGAAGGCGAGATGCGCGACCGCGCTCTCGATCGAGTCGAAGAACGGCTCTCCCAGTCCCACCGGCAGTCCCGTCGCCCGAACCTCGATGACCCCGCCCAGGCTGTCGCCTTCCCGCCGTGCGGCGGCGATCGCCTCCTCCATCCGTACGGCGGCGCCGGGGTCCGGGCATCCGACCTCGTTCTGGAGGGAGCGCTCCCGGAGCGTAAGCAGCGGCGCGTCGTCGGGGACGTTAGCGTCGATTTCGCCGACGGACCTTGTGAAAGCGACCAGGTCGACCCGTCGCTGCGCAAGAAGGGATTTACCGATCGCCCCGGCGATCACGAGGCCGACCGTCATTCGTCCGGAGAAGATCCCGCCGCCCGAAAGGTCGGCGTCGGCGCCGTAACGAACGCGGGCCGGGTAGTCCGCGTGCCCGGGGCGAGGCGTGTCCCGCATCCGGTCATACGGGCCTCGGCGGACGTCCTCGTTCGCGACGTGCGCTCGGAACGTCGAGCCATCCGACCGTCCCCCCGTCCAGCCCGAGTCGACGACGAGTCGGTCCTCCTCCTGTCGGCGGGTCGCGAGCCGGCGGCCCACCGGCCGGCGCCGATCGAGGTCGCGCTGGACCTCCGAGAGTTCGACCCGCGTCCCGGCGGGAATCCCCTCCACCTCCACGCCGACCTCGGGTCCGTGGCTCGAGCCGAACAGCGTCACCCGGAACCGCTCACCGAAACGCATCACCATCGCTGCCGCCCCCGAGAAAGCTCCGTAAGCGAGTCCCAGAAGCCGGGGAACGACTTTCGGACCGATTCGGCTCTTCCGACCACCGAGGCGTCGTCCCCCGCGAGCGCTCCCACGGCGGCGCTCATGACCATCCGGTGGTCGGTAGCGTTGGGGATGGAGATCGCTCGGGGGGATGCGGTGCCTTCAATGACGAGACCCGACTTCGAGGCCCGGACTCGGGCCCCAAACTGGCGCGCGAGTCTCGCCGTGCCCACCCGGCGGTCCGACTCCTTGAGGACGACATGCTCCGCCCCGGCAAGCCGGCTCGTGCCGGGAGCGGTGGCCGCGAGAACCCCGGCGAGCGGATAGAGGTCCGGGGCGTCGGTGAGGTCCACCCGAAACGGGGTCCTCTTCCCCGCGGACACCGTGGCGCCGTCCGGGGTTCTCCGGACGTCCGCACCGGTGGAGGCCAGAAGGTCGAGCACGGCCAGATCCGCCTGCGGCCAGCCGGCAGGTATACCTCGGACCCGGACCGTGCCTCCTCCGAGCGCCGCCGCGGCCCAGAGATAGGCGGCCGACGATGCGTCGCCGGGAACCCGGAACCGGGACCGGCGGAAGCGCTGTCGGCCCGGGATCCGGAATCGCGTCCCGCGTCGTTCCACCCGGACCCCGTGATGCGCGAGGGCCGCGAGCGTGGCGTCGAGATACGGCTCCGAGACCACCGAGCCCCGGAGCTCGAGGGTCGAATCCTCGTCCCGGGTCGGAAGCACGAGGAGGAGTGCGGACGCGAACTGGGAGCTCTGCGACGCGTCGAGGGAAACGGCGCCCCCCTGGATCGGGCCCCGAATCTCGAGCGGCAGTCCTCTCGTTGTCAGGTGACGGCACCGCGCTCCGAGGACGGTGAGCTCGCGGAGCAGTTCGTCCATCGGCCGCGCGGCGAGGCGGCGAGAGCCGGCGAGCACGATGGGCCGATCGGCGAGGGCGGCCAAGGCCGCGACGAAACGAAGGGTAGTCCCGGACTCGCGACAGTCGATGCGGACCGGAGCCGCCCGGCGTCGCTCGGAGACGGGTCCGAGTCGCCAAACGTCTCGGCCGCGGCTCACGGGCGACCCGAGGCGGGCGACCGCGTTCGCCGTGGCCCGGGTGTCGTCCGCGTCCAGGGGGTGCCGGACCTCGAACGGTCGCCGCGTAAGGTGGCCGATGACGAGCGCGCGGTGTGTGTAGCTCTTCGAAGGAGGGGCGCGGACGGACCCCAGAACCGGCCCCGGGCGGATCCGGACGGCGGTCATGGTAGCCGCCCCCCGCACGTCGGAGCCTCAAGGAAGGAGACGAGCCTTCGGTCCGAACCGTCGTCCGGGAGCTGTTCGACGAGGCCGGACAGGCGGGCCTGGGGCGCGATCGCCGTGAGCGTGGGTCCGAGCCCGCTCACTCCGCTCGCGAGCGCGCCGTGTTGCTCCAACTTGTTCCGCAGCGGCCGGTACGAGTACCCCATCGTTCGTTCGACGAGCTCGGTGTTGAGCCGCATCGCTCTCGCCCAGTCCCCCTCGAGGACCGCTTGGGCCGCCTGTTCCCCCGCGGCGCGCTCTCGGGAGAAGGCTTCCGCGAGCGAAGGGGAGGGCGGATGGGGTTGGACCGGGATGTAGAGGAGCACGCCCCAGTCGGGGTTGACCGACGAGCGACGCAGGACCCGGTCGTGTCGGTTATCGGTGACAACGAATCCCGGCTCGAGTCCGGCGAGCGCGTCATCGAGAGCGCCGGTCGCGCTGATGCCGACCTGGCGCCCGACCTCCGCGGACCGGCGGCCGATCTCGATCGGGTCGGGCTCGACTCCGACCGCCCGGGCGACGGCCAGGAACACCGCGGTGCTCACGGCGCTCGAACTCTTCAGACCCCGAGCCACCGGAACTTGGGACCGGAGGGAGACCCGTGCGACCGTCCCGGGCTGGGGACGGTAGACCCTGAGCGCGACACGGAGGGATTGCTCCACGATCGGGCTGCGGCTTTCGGGCGAAAGTTCGATCTGCGGGGGGTCGTGCGCCCCGTCGAACGTGAGCGACACCTCGACGTCGACCGGCAACGCGACTCCGGCCGCACATCCGACCCCGGTGGGAAGGGCGTTCGTGATCGTGATCGCCCCGTACGTGCGCGCCGTCCCTTTCATGGGAAGCTCCGGAAAACGGATTCGACCCGCTCGGCCGACGGCTCCGCGCCCCACCAGAGACCGTAGCTCGCCGCCGCCTGGTAGGTCAGGAGTCGGGTACCGTCCTCGTAGGAGGACCCGACCCGTTCGGCCGTGACCCGGACGACCGGATCGTCCGGCGCATAGACCCAGTCGACCACGTGAACTCCGGAACGCAGCCAGCCGAGGTCCGGCCGGCTCGTCGAGGTCTCCGAGGCGCGTCCGACGGGGGTCGCGTGCACGACAAGCGTTGGGCGTACCCCGTCCGTCGACTCCACCGAGCTTGCACCGAATTCGCGAGCCAGCGATTCGGAAGCCGACGAGCGACGAGCCCAGACAAACGCATCGACGCCGAGCGTGCGCGCGGCGGCGAGGGTGGCGCGAGCGGCGCCTCCCGCACCGACCACTCCCACCGAGGCGCCGTCCCACACCCCCGACCGGCGCAGTTCTTCGAACCGCCGCAGGATCGCCACGAGGTCCGTGTTCTCCGCGGAGACGCCGTCCGCCGCGAGCGAAAGGGTATTCGCCACCCCGCACGCGGTCGCCCCCGGGCCGACCTCGTCCGCGAGCTCGAGGGCGACCGCCTTGAAGGGGTGCGTCACGCTGAGTCCTCGGAATCCGCCCTCGGTGAGCGCCGGGACACACTGGGTGAACTCCTCGTCACTCCCGAAGTCGAGCGCCAGGTAGAGTCCCGCTCGGCCGTCCTCGCGCATCCACCCGGAGAAGATCGCGGGGCTCCGTGAGTGGGCCACCGGGTGCCCGACCACCGCAAAGATCGGGGAACTACCTCCCGCCTCGAGGAACGGCTTCAGCCGGTCGACCGGGATTTGGCTGGGTTCGACCGCGCGGGGTCCGCTCCCGCTCGCCCGGTCGGGAAGCGACGCGAAGACGAACGGGAACCCGAACCGCCGTGACCACGCACGAAGAAGTGGTCCGGAGGCCCCGGTCGAGTGTGCGACGAACGCACGCTCCTCGACCGGCGGGAACGAGGGGATCACCTCCCGGAACAGGTGACCCACTGACGAGGGCCCGACGACCTTGAGGATGGCCCCGGGGGGTGTCGGCTCCCGCAGGAGCGTGCCCCATTCCGACCCCGAGGCTTCGTCGGGGAAGTGCGTTGAGACCACCAGATCCGTAACTCCCGGACGGGAGAGGCTCTCGGCTGCGGGAAAGTCTCGCCGTCGCTCCGCGTCGATCCATCGGAATGGATGCCGCGCGATTTCGCGGAGGAGCAGGATCCGATGCTCGCCGTCGTCGGGACCCTCGCCGCCCTCGTCCCGGGACCGGAGCGTCGCCATCAGTGGGAGCGGACTCGGAAACAGTTCGTGCAGACGCCCGATCTCGCGGGGGGCCATTCGGTCGACGCGCAGTTCGGCGACGTCGCCCCCGGCGGCCCGGGCCTCGGAAATCTCGGTGCGCGCCTCCGCCACGGTGCGGGCGGGCAAGCTGACTACCAGCAGGGGCCGGGAGGGGTTCATCGCTCCACGATCGTCTCCTCGACTTCTCGCCCGAGGTGGCGGGCCGGAGTCATTCGCACACCGTGCACCCGGGCTCCGGGCGCGAGTTCGGTCGTCGGGACTCGCTCCGCGTCGGTGGACAAGCGGACGGTCTCGGCCTCTTGAAGGAAGATCGTCCGGTCTTCGTCTCCCACGCGTGCGGTCACGACGACCAGCGGTCGCCGCTCGACCTTCAGCCGGCCCACCCGAAGCGAGCGGACGGGGCCGCCGGGGCGTCCGGCGAGCACGGCGTCCCCCGGTTCGAGTTCGGAGAGGTACCGGGTCGACCCGTCGGTCATCAACACGTACGAATGTGCGGCTCCGGCGTTGACGCGGAACGGCCGCGGCCGGCTGAACCGGGAACCGACCGCCTCACTCGCGACATGGAAGAGGAAGCCGGCCGCGCTGCCGACGAGGAGGCCCTCCTCGGGGTCGAGGAGAGAGGTCGTGTCGACGAGCACTCGGTCCCCGAGGCCTACCGGCCGGACCGATGTGACGGGGACGAGCGTCCAGTCGAGCGCGGTCGGGAGCGGACCCTCGAGCAGGGACTCGAGCTCGTCCACTTCGGCGGGCGAACGGACCGCGACGATCACGCGATGTGCGCCATGCTCGAGGGCCCCGAGAGCGCCCGGGACCTCTTTCGGCCGGCGCGCGTCGACCCAGAGTTCGAACCGCCGTCCGACGAGGGAGATGGCGTTCTCGAGAGGGATGACGCGGTCGCCCGTCCATTCGACGGCCAGTACGCCTCCTGCGGGAGCCTCTCGCAGCACCTCCTCGAGCCGTTGCGGGTCCCCGACCGTAACGAGCGGGACGATCGGAGGAGAGCGCGAAGGGACGGTCAAATGGTCACGGCCCCGAAGCGCGACTTCTTCTCCCGGTCGTGCGTCGGTGGGTTCTCCCTCCGACACTACGAACTTTCCAAAGCCTCGACGACGCGCTCGGTCCATGACCGCCCGACGCGCTTCGGGAGAAG
>Ga0187769_10001841_pt1 | contig 12254 bp, 5 predicted proteins | sample 0116_SJ02_MP02_1_FD_133140 | JGI IMG/M metagenome (GOLD analysis project Ga0187769, IMG submission 133140) | Tropical peat soil microbial communities from peatlands in Department of Meta, Colombia - 0116_SJ02_MP02_10_MG | ecosystem: Environmental > Terrestrial > Soil > Wetlands > Peat | place... | reverse complement strand
GAGCAGCTTGGAAAGACGCCGGTAATCTTTCTCTCCGCCCGCACCCAGGAGCCGGACCGACTCCAGGCCTTCGATGCCGGCGGCGATGGCTACATCACCAAACCTTTCAGCCCGCGCGAATTGATTGCGCGTGTGCGCAACATTCTCCGCACTCCGACCGACGTTGCCAGTCGTGAGGTGATTCAGTTCGGAGAGCTGGAAATCGACGCGGCCTCCATGAGCGTGCGCGTCGAGGGCAAGACCGTGCCGACCACGGTCCGCGAATTCCGGCTGCTCGAATATCTTGCCCGCCACGCCGGGCGCGTCTTCACCCGTGATCAGCTTCTTGACGCCGTTTGGAAAGAAGGCTCGTTTGTTACGCCAAGGTCGATCGATGTCTTCGTGCGCCGGCTGCGCGAGAAGATCGAACGCGACCCGCGCCATCCAAGGTATCTAAAAACCCTGCGCGGAATCGGTTACCGCTTCGAAGCAAGCCGCTAGCCGCAATTTCACCACGGATCACCGGGCCACGGAGCTACGGAGAACAGGAAAGCTCTCCTCGGCAGTTCCTAATCTCCAGCGCAGACCTTTCGCTTCATGAACTCCGGCAGGAAAGGTAGCAGCTTTTCTGTTCGTCGCGGGCAAGATACTTCAACCCCTTCAGTTCACCGTAGCAGTGCGGGGCTCCGCAATGACAGACAACCTTCTCATGGAGTTTTCAGTCATTGGTCAGGCCTAAGACCTAAGGTTCCACCTAACCAGGTCATTTCCGCTGCTCGAGCTTCACCGACGCCGTGACCGGCTGGCCGTCGCGCAGCACTTTTACCTCGACCACCTCGCCGACCTTGCTTCGCCGCAGCGCATCGGTAAAGTCGTAGAGGTTCTTGATTGGCTCGCCGGCGAATTCAACCAAAACATCGCCGGCCTTAAGTCCGGCCTTCGCCGCGGGCGAACCGGGTCTGACATCGGAGAACTTCACGCCATTTTCAATCTGTCCGAAATCTGGAATCGATCCGAAGTAAGGCCCATACCCGCGCCCGTCTCCGCCGCCCGCCGGCCGCTCCTCCGCAACCACAAGGAACGCCGGCCGCTCCTCCGCATCCGCCAATTCTTCCGCAGTCGCCGCCACCACGCCCAGCAAGCGCGTCGCGGTCACCGGATCGATCTTCTCCCAGGTATCCGATGGCTTGTGATAATCGGAATGCAACCCTGAAAAGAAGAACAGCACCGGAATTTGTTTCGCGACAAATGAAGTGTGATCGCTCGACGAATATCCTCCCGGCGAATATTCAATCGTGAATCCCGAATTCGCCGCGGCTTGTTCTAGCGCAGCTTTAAGCGTCGATCCCGTTCCAACGCCGCCGATGTAAACCTTGTCGTTCTTGATGCGGCCGATCATGTCCATGTTGAGCATGGCGACTGCTTTATCGAGCGGCCGCGTCGGATTCTTGACCCAAGCAGCCGAACCAAGCAGTCCGAGTTCTTCGCCCGCAAAAGATTCGAACAGAATGCCGCGCTGCAACTGGCCTTTCAGCGGAGCCATGATGCGCGCCGACTCCAGAACTCCCGCCGTTCCGGATGCATTGTCATCCGCGCCCGGATGAAGCTGTCCAACCTGCGATGGCGCCAGCGAATCGAAATTGCCTCGTCCCAGGTGATCGTAATGCGCGCCAATGATGACGTATTCGTCCGTCTTGCCCGGAAGGTAAGCGAGCACGTTGTCCACGGTGGCTCGCGTCGTTTTGATGCTCACCGTCAGCGTTGCCGTCTGATTTCCGCCCAATTCGGACGACGAAGGCTTACCAGAATCGTCGATCTGTTTCTGCACATCAGCCAGCGACTTCCCCGCTGCCTTCAGCCATTCCTCCCCTACATCATTCTTCACCTGTACGGAGATGATCCCAATGTCTTCCGGCCCGCTCACGCTGCCGAAGCGTGTGAGCAGATCCTCCTCGCCGTCTCCGAGTTTTCCATTCACCAGCACCAGCGCCTTCGCGCCGTGATTGCGGGCGTTGATCGCCTTTGTTACCAGCTGCGAGTGCCGCGTCAAGCCGTGATTCCCTTCCTTTGCAGCAAACGAAGGCGGTTCGTTGCGCAGCACCACAACGATCTTGTCTTTCACATCCATTCCGGCGTAGTCGTCGTATTGAAACTCTTCGGCGGTCGCGCCATAACCGGCGAACACAATCGCCCCCTGCGCTGTTCCTGACGACGAGAAGCTGAACGGAACGAAGTCCTGCTTCGCCTTCAATTCGCGCTTCCGTCCTGCGGTGACGGCCGCGAATTCGTTCTTCCCTTTCATTTGCGCGCCCGTGATCAGCGAGAACGCCTGCAGATAAGATCCGTTTATGCCCGCCGGCTCGAGCCCGAGGTTCTTGTAGCGCTTCTCGATCAGATGTCGCGCCCGCGTCAGCCCCTTTGTCCCATTGCCGCGTCCCTCCATCGCAGGGGTGGTCAGCGCCTTAATGTCGTCGAGATAACGATGCGGATCTGCGTTCGATAACGCTGGTGGCCCGCCGGCTGCGATCGAACCGGCCAGCACAGCAAGAAAAAATAAGAGGAGCGAGGGCTTTCTAGAAGTGTTGAACGCTTTGCGCAGCGAAGGTCGCGAAGACAGAAAGAGAAGATCCGTTCGGTAAGTCCGCATGATTCCGCAAATCGTACGGGGTGAACACTCCGGTGTCAATTCAGCTCCGGACGGTCAAAGGCGTAACCCATGGCACTGCGCTCACGATTTCCGATTACGTAGCCGTCGCTGACACTCACTACTTTGTCTGGAGGAATTTAACGCCGAGAAGTGAGGGATCTGCTTTCAGGGACACACCCAAGGCAGATCCCTCGCCATTACTGTTCTACGTTACTTGTGCTTGCCACCGCCACCAGCCGGAGGCTGATACTTCTGCTGCAGTCTCTGCTGCTGGTCCGTGTGGCGCTGCTGCATCTGCTGAGTCTGCTGCTGATGCCGCTGCTCCATCTGTTGCCTGGCAGCTTCGTTGGTATTCTGGCGTTCGGCTTGCTGGTGCTCTTTCTCCTGCTGCTGCTGGAGCTTTTGTTGTTCCTTGGCTTGCTGATTGGCCAGCTTGTCCTGCTCCTGCTGGTATTTGCGGTCCTGCTTGGGGTTTCCAGTGTTGGGCGTGGTCTTTTGATAGGTTGGCAGTTCCTTAGCGTGGCTATAGTTTCCGCCGCCACCCGCAGGCGCTCCTCCGCCGGCACGGCCGCGATTGGCCGGAGGATTGTACGCGCCGCCCGCCTCACGCGCCTGCACAACTTCGCGCCCGCTGAATTCTCCCGGCCGCGCTGTTGCAGCGATCGAAGGCTTGCCGTGATTGGCCGAAGCGCGCAGCTCAGGATTACCGCGTGCGGCCTGCAAATGTTGCGCCTGCACTGCTATCGGTCCCGTGTGCCGCTCGTGCGCGTAAGCCTCCTCTTGAGCCGTCGGACGCGCCACCACTCCACCCTGCCCTCCGTTGAAGCTGACGTGATTCACCGTGACATTCGTGATTCTCTCTTCATACACATTGTGGATGTTCACCACGTTAATGTTGGCCACCGTGCGGTTGTAGAAGAAATGTCCGCCCTCCCAACGTCCGCCAAGGAACCCAACTCCGAAATAGCCAAACCCGTAGTAGATCCCACCATAGAAGCCGACCTGCGGCCCCCAATAGCCGTCATAAAACCACCACCCACCGTCGTTCCAGGCCCAATAGGGAGGCGTCCAGAGAAAACCCACTTCGGGAGCCAAAATCCAGGTTCCCGGCACCCAGTAGTAGTCTCCGTAGTCGTCGTCCCACGCCCAGTAGCCAGGCGTCCAGATATACCCGTCACCTGGGCAAATCGGCTGCTCGTAAACGGGAAGCGGAGGTGGGCCGAACCCGACCGAAATGCGAATCTGCGCCGTCGATGTGGTGGACATTGCCATAGACATCGCCAGCACAAACAGTGCAAACAGCACAGTACGGGGGGAGAAAATTTTGCGCATTGATATTCCTCTCGCGGATCATTCCTACGTTGACCCGCTCCTTCACCTTGCTGCGAGACACGTGGACGACCCGGCAGATTTCCGGAAGAAACGGCGAAAAACGTCTTCCTGGGATGGTTGCTATGCTATCACCATCGGGGACTACTTCTCAGCTAGGGATCACTTCTTAGCCCATTCGGATGATTGTTTTTCTTCCCCGATCAAACACAACAAAATATTCCGAATTTTCTCAATGTCTTACGCAAATACAGCCGTTTGGGCATTGACAAAGCTTTCCTGAAGGTCTAAGGTAGCAATTCTTGATGGCGAACAAAAAGCGAATATGCCATGCGTCCCGATCTGCTCAAAGCCCAAATCGAACAGTCCCTTCCCGCCGCTTTTACCGTCTATCGGCGCCAGGACCGGGGTTCGATTCCTACTGGCATCGCGCAGATTGACAACGCCGTTGGTGGAGTTCCGCTCTATTGTTTGACAGAAATTTGCGGCAGCAACCCGGGCTCCCCAGACCGCGCGATTTTCGCGGACTGGGGTGGAAGCCTGGCTTCTTCGGGTAAAACATCGATGCTCATTTCCCTTTTGGCGCAGACCACCCGCGATCATTTCTGCGCCCTTGTCGATGCCGGCGACTGCTTCGATCCCGCCTCCGGGCAGGCCGCCGGCATCACTTTTTCGCGCTTGCTCTGGGTGCGCTGCGGGAAGAACCGGGGTCCCCAGCAAGCCCGCTTTCGGCGCGATGGGGTGGAGAACCGAATCAAGCTACCTCGTTTGCAACAGGCTTTCAAAGTTGCCGACATATTGCTGCAAAGTGGCGGCTTTGGATTGATTGCCATCGATCTGAGTAGCATCCCCGAACGCATCGTACGCCGAGTTCCCCTGGGTTCGTGGTTCCGCTTCAGCCGGGTCATCGAGCGCCAGCAGGCCGCTTTGGTTTTTGTTGAGCAAGAACCGCACGCGACCAGTTGCGCCGGCCTCGTGCTGCGGGTGGGTACAGACGTTCTGGGCGGTCAAGATCTGCTCTCAGGAAACCTGCTAACGCAATGGAATCTCAACGTAGAAGTGTTGCGCGGGCGGAACAAGAAACCCGCCGGCTCGGAAAGGAGAGGGTTTTCTCTTCACACACAATAGACGAGTTCTGCGCGTGTTGGAGCGTAGCGCCAGCTGCCGGCAGTTCCGTGGGCGGCCTGTCTTGAGTTTGTCGAGGGCGCCTGTTTCGGGCGCTCCGTATTCGACATACGACGAGCAAGGACGCTAGAGACAATGCCACTATGTTCGCCTGCATTTACATCCCCGATTTCCCCGTACAAGCCTCTCTGCTCTCCGAACGGGCAGAAACTCGGACTGCGCTGAGCCGTTCGCCTGTTGCCATTCTTGACGGCCCCGCCAACTTGCTCGGAGTCTTCGCCACGAATTCCGCAGCCCGCCGGGCCGGGATTCAAACCGGAATGACCAAGCTGCAAGCCGAAATCTGCCAAGGCGTCGAGTTGCGAAAGCGCTCGCTCGCCGAAGAAGAATCGGCACAATCGGCTCTGCTCGACTGCGCCGGCAAGTTCTCTCCGCGCGTGGAATCCACCGCTCCCGGCGCGGCGATTCTCGATCTGGCAGGAACGGAAAAACTTTTTAATCGCAAAAATGGCTATCCGCTAAACGACGGGCGACAAAATGATCGCCAGAATAGCCTCTGGCTGCGCGCCGTCAACGCCATAACCACGAAGGCCGCGGAAGCCGGATTCGACGCTCGCGTTGTGCTTGCCCCGAATCCCGACACCGCATTCCTGGCTGCTCGCGGCTTTTCCGCAAACACAATCATCCCCATTGGGAAGGAGGCCCGATCCCTTGCGCCTCTGCCCATCGAAACGCTTCCAGTTTCGCCCGAAATGCTCGAAACCCTCAACAGTTGGGGCATTCGCACATTTCAATCGCTGGCCGCGTTACCCGAAGTTGCCATCGTGGAGCGCCTTGGCCAGGAAGGCCTGTACATACAAAAGCTTGCCCGCGGCACAATCGTGCGTCCGTTGTTGGCGATTGAGCCGAACGAGGAGTTCGTGGCCAGTTTCGAGTTCGACGATCCGGTCGAAACCCTTGAATCCATCTTCTTTATTCTGGATCGCCTCCTCCACGATCTCTGCGTCCGACTGCTCTTCACCGCGCAAGCTGCCACCGAATTGCGCCTGACGGTGGGGCTCAATGTGCGACAAATCCAAGACACCAACCGTAAAGGCGCACCTAGCCGCATCTCCACCGGAATCGGAGAAGATCATCGCCATGTAGAAGAGGACGACGAACAATTTCAGCATGAGTGGAAACTGTCCATCCCGACGCAAGACAAAAACCTGCTCTTCAGCCTGGTTCGTCTTCATCTGGAAAAAACCATATTTTCCGCTCCTGTCCGCTGCCTGCGCCTCGAAGTTGTTCCCGTCAAGCCTCGGCTGGCGCAGGGCAGTCTGTTTGCGCCGCCATCTCCTGAGCCGGAAAAACTCGAAATCACTTTGGAGCGAATTCGCGGAATCGTCGGCGCCACCGATGCCGAGGGCACTGCCTGTGTAGGCTCGCCCTGCCTGCTCGATACGCACAAGCCCGACAGCTTCGCGCTGCAGAATTTCTCAACCGTTCACGATGCCCAACAGAACTCTCATCCTGAGCGAACCGGGGTCCCCAGTGCGCCCGGTTTTGGGGCGATGGAGTGGAGGAGCAAGCAGCTCCGCAAAGTGGATCTTGCAAAGTCGCAACCCGGTTTTTCGTCCTTGAGACCATCTCTGCTCACGAATTCCATATCTCCGAATTCTTCTCTGCAATCCGCCCCGGTCATTGCGCTACGGATTTTTCGTCCCGCTGTCGAAACTGCAGTGCAACTCAACGGAGACAAACCGCACTTCGTCCACCTCTGGAGCCGCCATCGCCACGTCCTGGCCGCGTCGGGCCCTTGGTCGAGTTCCGGCAATTGGTGGAACGCTGCGGCTTGGATGCGAGAGGAATGGGACGTAGCTTTGCAAACTCCCGCCGGCATAGGTTTCTATCGCATCTATCGCGACCGTCTCCGCGGCCAATGGTTTGTGGAAGGAGTATTTGATTAGGAAGGCGTCGTTAGTCATTGGTCGTCGGTCGTTCGCGGCGCATGAATGAACGACGCATTCCGAACGACCCACGACAAACGACGGACGACAGACCAATGCAGGAGCAACAGACGGTTTTCTAAGAATCCTCTGTGTCACTCTCTGCTTCGTTTTACGCATTATGCCCTACGTCGAACTCCATGCCCGATCTGCCTTCAGCTTTCTCGAAGGCGCTTCCCTACCCGAAACCCTCATCTCCACTTGCGCCGCGCGCGGCATGCCAGCGATGGCTCTCCTTGACCGCCACGGAGTCTACGGCGCGCCACGCTTCCACATGGCCGCCAAGCAAGCCAAAATCAAAGCTCACGTCGGAGCCGAAATCACCGTCGCCTCAGATGAAGAGTTTTCGGGGGGAAACTATCCTCTTCTTGCCGCCACCCGCGCCGGCTATCAGAATCTCTGCCGCCTGATCACAACCACAAAACTTCGCACGCAGAAGACAAGCATCGCTACTGCGTCGCTCGCCGAATTGCAAAGCGGTCCCCAGACGACGCGGTTTTCGTCGGCTGGGGTGGAAGCGCACGCGGAAGGCTTGATCTGTCTCACCGGAGACGAAAACGGCCCGCTAGCTCATGCGCTCGCCAAAGGCGGCGTGAAAGGTGCGCACTCGCTCCTTCAGCGGCTTACCTTTATCTTCGGCCACGAAAACGTCTACGTCGAACTTCAACGCCACGCCGACCGTTTCCAGGAAGCGCGCAACCAGGCCGCGATTGCGCTCGCCCGCGAACATCATCTGCCGCTGCTTGCGACCAACGGCGTCTGCTATGCCACGCCCGCCGAGCGCCTGATTGCCGACGTCTTCACGTGCCTCCGCAACAAGCGCCGCCTCGATACCGCTGGCCGCCTGCTCGCCCGCAATTCCGAGCGCTACATCCGTAGCGCAGACGAAATGACGCAACTCTTCGCCGACTTACCCGAGGCCATCGCCCACACAGCCGAATTGTCTTCGCGCCTCGAATTCACGCTCGAGAACCTCGGCTACGAATTCCCTCGCTATCCTGTCCCCGAAGGCGAGACCATGGATTCTTTCCTGCACAAACGCACCTGGGAGGGCGCCCGCTGCCGTTATCGTCCCGTCAGCGCCCGTGTGCGCGCGCAACTGGAAAAGGAACTTGCTCTTATCGAAAAGCTGAAGCTTTCCGGCTATTTCCTCATCGTCTGGGATTTAGTCTGCTTCTGCGAACGCAATGGCATTCTCGTCCAGGGACGCGGCTCGGCCGCCAATAGCGCCGTTTGTTATTCGCTCGGCATCACCGCGATTGATCCCATCGGCATGGACTTGCTCTTCGAGCGTTTCTTATCTGAAGAGCGCGGCGAATGGCCTGACATCGATCTCGACCTGCCCAGCGGCGACGAACGCGAAAAAGTCATTCAATACGTCTACGAACGTTACGGTCGGCGTGGCGCCGCCATGACCGCCAATGTCTGCACCTATCGTGGACGCTCCGCCGCCCGCGAAATGGGCAAGGTGCTCGGCTTCGACGAAGACACTCTCACCCGCTTATCGGCCGTCGTCGGCCAATGGGAGTGGCGCGATCCCAACGACACCATGGAGCGCCATTTCACCTCGACCGGCCTCGATCTCAGTCATCCTCAAATCGGCATCTATCTCGATCTTTGCCAGCGCGTGCAGGACTTGCCCCGCCATCTTAGTCAGCATTCCGGCGGCATGGTCATATGCCAAGGGCAGCTTGATTCTGTTGTACCCCTCGAACCCGCCACTATGCCTGGACGAGTGGTGGTTCAGTGGGATAAAGACGATTGCGCTGACTTAGGTCTGGTCAAAGTTGACTTACTCGGTCTCGGCATGATGGCCGTTCTCAAAGATTCGATCGGTCTGATTCAGGATCATTATGGTGAGGAAGTCGACCTCGCTCATCTTCCGCAGGATTGTCCCGACGTTTATGACACGATCCGCAAAGCCGACACCATCGGCATGTTTCAGATCGAAAGTTGCGCGCAGATGGCATCGCTCCCGCGCAACAACCCGACAAAGTTTTACGACTTAGTCACGCAAGTCGCGCTAATCCGCCCCGGACCAATTACCGGAGAGATGACGAGCCCATACTTAAAGCGCCGCCAAGGCAAGGAGCCCGTCACCTATCCGCACGAGTCGCTCATACCCGTACTCAACCGCACGTTAGGCGTCCCGTTATTTCAAGAGCAACTCTTGAAGCTGGCCATGATCTGCGCTAACTTCAGCGGAGGCGAGGCCGAAGAGTTGCGCCGCGCTCTCGGCAGCAAGCGCTCGCAACAGCGCATGCGCGAAATCGACGCCACACTTCGCGCCGGCATGACCGCCAATGGAATTCCGCCGCAAACTCAGGACCAGCTCGCCAAATTTATCAGCTCATTCGCCCTCTACGGTTTTCCCGAGTCTCACGCCGCCAGCTTTGCCCTCATCGCCTATGCCAGCGCTTTCCTCAAGGTCCGTTATCTGGCCGCCTTCACTGCCGCGTTGCTAAACAATTGGCCGATGGGCTTCTATCATCCCGCCACCATCGTAAAAGATGCCCAGCGCCATGGCTTGCACGTTCATCCTGTAGATGTAACCCGCTCCGGTTGGAATTGCACACTGGAGGCACGAAGCGTCAATCAGCAAGATGGGTCGTGGGAAATTCAAAACCAGGAATCATGTCATCCTGAGCGGAGTGGGTTGATTCGCAAAGCGAATCAGCCCACGGAGTCGAAGGAACCCTACTCCCAGAAAAACAGTTTCGGTGAAAAAGTTGCTCTCCGCCTCGGCCTCCGCTACGTGCGCGGCATGCAACAGTCCGCGGCGGAGGCCCTCGCCCGCGAGCGCGCATTTATGCCGTTCCTTTCGGTCGAAGATCTAGCCCACCGCGTCCCCCAACTTAGCCGCGATAATCTCGCCATCCTCGCCTCCATTGGCGCGCTCAACCATCTTTCTCCCACGGCAAAGCTCCATCGCCGCGACGCGTTGTGGCAAGTAGAAAAGGCTGTAAGAAGAAGCGGCCCGTTGTTAGAAGGAATTGTCGAGTTAGACGAGACTTCGCCCCTGCGCCCCATGAATGTAGAAGAACGATTAGTTGCCGACTATCATGGCACCGGACTCACTACTGGCCACCATCCCATGGCCTATCGCCGCAATGTTCTCCGAGCACGAGGAGTCAAATCCGCCATTGAATTGCGCACCCTCCCTCACGGCATACAGGCAACGACCGCTGGCTGCGTCATCACACGCCAACGCCCAGGCACGGCCAAGGGAATTATCTTCATGACTCTCGAAGATGAAACCGGAACCTCCCGCGTGATCATCAGTCCAGACTTCTACGACCAAAATCGCATGGTCGTGCTAAACGAGCGCTTCGTTCTAGTTTCGGGGGTGGTTCAGAACCAAGACAACATCGTGCATCTCAAGGCGCGCAACATTCAGCCGCTCTCGATCAGCGCCGCGCCAATGCCCTCGCACGATTTTCATTAGAACACTGCGGGGAAGAAATTCTACTCACTTGAAGACGGTGCGAAAAGGGGTGAGGGGAATCTCTATGAGTGCGACCTGATCTGGTGCGAAAAAGGGGGGCCCGCTTTCAATGGATTTTCCACAGCATGTCGCGCACATGAGTCTCGCATCCGGGAGCTTTTTCAAAATCGTACTGACTTACTCTTATTAATCTTTTCCTGAAGCCGCTACTGGTCAGTGAAGCGCGTATCACGTTGCCGTGTGACATGCCGCACTGAGTTTCTTTTGTAAAAAGTCCAGCCTTGTGTGTTACAGGTAACGCGCATCTGGGTCTGTGGGCCCTCCACTTGCGCGTGAATTCTCAGTTTGGGACCCCCCGCTCGCTATCCGCGAGCTACTTCTCTACATCTCGGCGGAGGATCGCATGCTTCACCTCGATACCGGTAATACCGGCTTCATGATCTTGTGCACCAGCCTGGTCATGTTGATGACGCCTGGCCTTGCCTTCTTCTATGGGGGCCTGGTAGGCCGCAAGAACGTTTTAGCCATTATGATTCAAAGCTTTGTTTCGATGGGTTGGACCACCGTCATTTGGTATCTCTACGGATATTCACTGTGCTTCAGCGGAGATTGGCACGGAGTGATCGGCAATTTCAATCTCGCCTTTCTGCGTGGAGTCAATCTCAGTACGCCCTCGCCGAATGACACCATTCCTGCGTTCGTTTTCATCGCCTACCAGATGATGTTCGCCATCATCACACCGGCTCTCATCTCGGGAGCCTTCACCAACCGCGTCACCTTCAAGGCCTACATGCTGTTTCTGACCGCCTGGCTCACCTTTGTCTACTTCCCATTTGTTCACATGGTTTGGGGAGGCGGCTTCCTGCAGCAATGGGGCGTAAAGGATTTCGCCGGCGGCATCGTTGTGCACAACATCGCCGGTATCGCGGCTCTGGCTTCCGTCATTTATGTAGGCAAGCGCCGTGTGGCCGATCGCGGGCCGCATAGCATTCCGTTGGTCGCGCTTGGCACCGGCTTGCTGTGGTTCGGTTGGTATGGTTTCAATGCCGGCAGCGAGATGCGCGTCGATTCGGTCACGGCCACGGCATTCTTGAATACCGATGTTGCGGCATCCTTCGCCGCCATCGCCTGGCTGCTGGTCGCCTGGTTTAACGAGAAGAAGCCGAAGTTCCTCGGACTGCTCACCGGCGCCGTCGCGGGACTAGCCACCGTCACACCCGCGGCTGGCTTCGTTTCGCCGACCACTGCCGTCATCATCGGTGTCGTATCAGGTGTAGTTTGCTACTACGCCGTTGAAATGAAAAACAAGCTCCAGTGGGATGATGCTCTCGATGTATGGGGAGTCCACGGTGTTGGCGGATTCCTCGGCATCGTCATGCTCGGCATCTTCGCCAACAAGGCCTTCAACCCCGAAGGCGCCAACGGATTGCTTTACGGCGATCCCACCTTCCTGCTCAAGCAGGTCACAGCTGTAACGTTCTCCTCGGTATGGGCGTTTGTGTTCACCTATGCCATGCTGCGGATTATTGATGCCTTCATCACCGTGAAGGTCAGCGAATCCCACGAGGAAATCGGTCTCGACGAGTCGCTTCATGGCGAACACGCCTACGAATTCGCCGAGCACGACGTCGTTCGTCAACTGGTGAATTCGGCAACGCCAGAGCAAGGGCACAAGACACAGCCTAAGGCTCGATTACGATGGCTGTTGCCAAAATGGCGGTTCTTCGTCCTCTTGGCGAGG
>Ga0187769_10001840_pt1 | contig 12257 bp, 11 predicted proteins | sample 0116_SJ02_MP02_1_FD_133140 | JGI IMG/M metagenome (GOLD analysis project Ga0187769, IMG submission 133140) | Tropical peat soil microbial communities from peatlands in Department of Meta, Colombia - 0116_SJ02_MP02_10_MG | ecosystem: Environmental > Terrestrial > Soil > Wetlands > Peat | place... | reverse complement strand
TTTGCCGACCTCATGATGGGGCGCCTTGCTTGACGCATCTCCGCCTGCGGGGGTCACGCGGCACGCGAGCCAAGTCCGTGAGACGAATCCGTTCCCGCTGGGACGGCCACCAGGCGCCGGGCGATGTCATGGGAAACCGGCACCAACATCGCGTTCGCTTGCCTCGGCGAGACGGTCGCATTCCGGTCTAAATGCGCCGATAAGATCCCGGCATGGGTGGCGAACGAGATATCTTTCGACCGAGGCCCAGTTGCGCTCAGTGCATTGGCGCAGAACTTTTTCCGGAGGCTGCAATTGTTCATCGGTCACTACGGTCCAGCATTTGCCGCGCAGGCGATCCGCAGATCTCCAAGCCTGATGGCGGGATTCGTTGCCGTTCAGCTTGTCGATATCGGCTTTTTTTCGCTGGCGTACTTTGGTGCTGAGAATTGGCGACCGAATCCCTCGATCGCGGGAATCATGCCCGTCGATCTCTACTACATGCCGTATACGCACAGCCTGCTTGGCGCGACAGTCTGGGCGTTGACTGCGGGCGCGCTCGCGTGTGTGCTGGCGCCAAAAGGGCGCAGGCTCCTTGCCGCTACGGTCATCTCTAGCCTCGTAGTTTCCCACTGGCTGCTCGACCTCGTCGTGCATCGGCACGATCTCGGTCTGATGGACAACGAACCGGACAAGCTCGGATTCGGCCTGTGGGACCACCCCTTCCTGGAGATGCCTCTGGAGCTTGCGCTGCTGTTCGCGGGCCTTTGGGTTTACGTCAAATCCACGCATGCGCACGATGCATGGGGCCGCAGGCTGATATGGGTGGTTCCGGCCGTCCTCCTGATTCTTCAGTCAATCAATTGGTTCGCGCCGCCGCCAGCAGACAAGGCGGTCTTCTCCGGCTTAGGTCTCGTCGCGTTTACAGTATGCGCTCTGATGGCTTGGTTTTTGGATCGCACGAGGAGACGCAACGCTTCGCCTGCTCTTCGTTATCAGGCATCCGGCGATCGACGATCAAGTTCTTGCGACGTCACGATCTTGCTCAACGGCGGCGCAAGTCGAACCTTTTCGGTGCGGCAGGTCCGTTCTTCGGACGGTCGCTCGTCCGGCCCGGGTCGCGCTTGTGTGGAAAATTTAGGTCCGCGTTTCGGGTGACAACGAGCCCGCTTTGCAGAGCGGGCCGTGTCGGATTGGGGTCGATCTGCGACCAAGCCGAACGGACCGTGATGGAGTTGCGCCGTAGGCATGCGGGAATCGGAATTGGCAAGCGCCGCAACGCTTCGGTCAAATAGCGGCGTCCGATCGGACTCGGCCGCCTGCGAACCAAGGGGGGGTCGCGAGTACGAATTTTGTCGGGTGCGGCAATCATTGCTATACATCAAGGATTTGGGAGCAAAAACGGGAGTCCATTATTCTTCGCGCAAGGCGATAGCATGAATTTGGCGTAGCTTTTTCAAAAATCGCCCTGGCCCCTCCTTTGCGAGCTATCTCACTGTGCAGTTCGCTGGCGCTTGTCCCTAATGCGTTTAAGCGCATCTTCGAGCTCCAAAGTGCGGCGCGGATCGGATCCGGCAAGTGCGCGCGCACTTGCCGCTCGAAACACCCGTCGCCGCGCGATGATCCCCGGGCACCAGTGGCCGTTCCGGCCATGCGCTTTTGGGACGTTGCCTGCCCGCCGAACTGCCGGCCCCGTTGACCTGTCGCAATCCCCCTGGTTGCGCGGTCCCCGAAACTTGCGTTGAGTTGTGCCGCGCCGAGCATGATGACGGACCGGCAGATCGCTCCGACCGCAGCCACGCACGGACCGGGGCACTGCGCGAAAATGCAGGCGAATCGCGGCAAACAGCATCCCCAAGGGGCGTTCAAATGAACGAACCGCTTTGCCTGATCACGGGCGGCGCCGGATTCCTCGGTATCAACCTGTGCCGCTTTCTGCTCGCACGGGGCTATCGGGTCCGCTCACTTGACATTGCCCCGTTCGATTATCCCGAACGCGGCGTCGTCGATGCCATACTTGGCGACATTCGCGACCGTACGTCGATCGACGCAGCCATGGCCGGTGCGCGAATCGTCGTGCACTGCGCCGCTGCGCTCCCCCTGGCCGGCGCGCATGAGATTCTCTCCACCGGGATCGACGGCACGCGCCTGTTGCTCGAGCAGGCCTTGCGCCACGAGGTCGAGTGCTTCGTCTACATCTCCTCCACGGCCGTGTATGGCATTCCCGATCATCACCCTTTGCGCGAACAGGACCCGCTCTCGGGAGTAGGTCCCTACGGCATAGCCAAGGTCGAAGCCGAAAGGCTGTGCGAACAATATCGCGCACGGGGTATGTGCCTCCCGATCCTGCGCCCCAAGTCGTTCGTGGGACCCGAGCGGCTGGGCGTCTTCGAGCTGCTCTACGAGTGGGCCTACGAAGGCCGCAGCTTCCCGGTGCTTGGATCGGGGAACAACCGCTACCAGCTGCTCGACGTAGCCGACTTGTGCGAAGTGATCTGGCACTGCCTGACCGGCGCGCGCGACCGGGTCGACGACGTGTTCAACGTGGGCGCACGGGAGTTCGGGACGATGCGCGAGAATGTCCAGGCGGTGCTTGACCGTGCCGGGCATAACCGCCGCGTCGTGTCCATTCCTGCCGCTCCCGCAGTCGCCCTGCTGCGCCTGCTTGCGTTGCTGCATCTGTCTCCTTTGTACCGATGGATCTACGAGACCGCGGCCCAGGAGAGTTTCGTATCGACTGAGCGGCTGGAGCAAAAGCTGGGATTCGCGCCCCGGTACTCAAACCGCGAGGCGCTCATCCGCAATTACGATTGGTACGTTGCGCACCGAAGGGAATTTCATGCCCGCAGCGGGGTGACGCACCGCGCTCCATGGAAGAAGGGGTTGTTGCAGCTCGCGAAGTTCTTTTTCTAGCAAACCGGAGATGAGCGAGCCAATGGCCGCAATGAAGCACACGGACACGGAAACGGTGGCCATGCCGGGGAACGCGCCCAGCGTTGGCACCGTGCCGCTGGCCGTGGACCTGGACGGTACTTTGATCGGTTCGGACGCCATGGCCGAATCGCTGATCGTGCTCATGCACAAGTCACCGTTACAGCTCTTGCGGCTCCCGTTGTGGCTGGCCGGCGGGCGGGCGCAATTCAAGAGTCGTCTGGCGCGCATCGCCTCGCCCGCCGTTGCGACTTTGCCGTACCGACGCCCGGTGCTGGAACTGCTCCAGGAGGAGCGAAGCAAGGGGCGCGAGCTGGTTCTTGCAACGGGGACCAACGAGGCCTTGGCGAGCAAGGTGGCGCAGCATGTCGGACTCTTCGATCGGACGATCGCCAGCGACGAGCAAGTGAATCTGACTGGCGAGACCAAGGCGCAGCGGCTGACCGAAATGTTCGGCGTGCGGGGTTTTGACTACGTGGGCAACGGCTGGGACGACGTGCCGGTGTGGAGCCAGGCGCGCAAGGCGATCCTGGTCGAACCGGGCCCGCTGCTGCGGCGGCGCGTCGCGGCCAGCACCCAGATCGAGCACATCGTCCGCGGGCGCGGCAACCATCTCGAAAGCTGGCTCGAGGAGATGCGCTGGCAGCACTGGTTCAAGAACGTGCTCCTGTTTGTGCCGCTGATCGCGGCCCACCACCTCTACGACTTCGAGGCGCTGGTGCAGCCAGCCCTGGCGTTTGCCGCGTTTTGCCTGTGCGCTTCGAGCATCTATCTGTTCAACGATCTCGCGGATCTGCCCAGCGATCGCTCCCACCCGGTCAAGAAGTTGCGGCCGCTCGCTTCCGGGCGCGTCTCTATTCGCGGTGGCGTGCTGCTGCAGGCTTTCTTGCTCGTTTGCGCTCTGGCCCTGGGAAGCATCCTACCGGCAGGCTTCCTGGCCACTATAGGAATCTACTTCGTGCTTCAGGTCGCGTATTCGCTGCAGTTGAAGCATGTCGCGTACCTGGATGCTCTCGTTCTGGCCACGGGATACTCCTTGCGCATCGTCGCTGGTGCCGCGGCCGCGGAAACGGTGATCTCGCCCTGGCCACTGGCGGTCGCACAGCTGTTCTTCTTCGGCTTGGCGCTGCTCAAGCGCTACGCCGAGCTCGTGGCCATGCACATGCATTTTGGTCAGCAGACCAACGTGCGCGGATACGCCCTGGGCCAGAACAGCGCGATCTACCAGGTCGGCACGGCCAGTGGCTACCTCGCGGTGCTGGTATTGGCTTTGTATGGTTATCTGCTCGAGGAAGAAGGCCTGCATTTCGTCGCAGTCGTCGCGCTTTGCGTGTTCCTGCTGGTGTGGACCATGCATGTCTGGCGCATGGCGCGGCTTGGCCGAATAACAGGCGATCCCGTCGTGTTCGTTTGCCGAGACCGCACCAGTCAGCTCCTGGCGGTCGTGACCGTGGCTGCGGTGCTGTTTTCGGGCTGATCGATGCAGCGCGTGCGAGCCGCTTTCGGTTGCAAGGTTGGCCAGGGGCAATCGGCGTTGGTGCTGCTCGCGCTGTTGGGTATGGTCCTGCTCGCTTTGGCACTAGGCGCGGCAGGCTGGGCGGCGCCATCGGCCGAGGTAGCCGCCCGGGCGGCGAGCGCATGCGGCGGTGGCGCGGTCAAGACGATCGTGGACCTGCAGCGCTACTGTGAAAGCGCCACGATCGCCGTGCCGCGGTCTGGTGGGGGCTCGGGCAGCGCAACGCTCATCGATCTGAACCGCGGGATCCGTGCCTGGTATCTGCTCGAGCTCGATCTCGCGCAAACCGGTGCGCGTCAGAGCTACCACCTCGAAAACCCGTTTCCGCACGGCCAGAGCCTGCGCTTGGACGAGGCCCATCCGTATGGAGTCGTGATCGATTCAGCAAGCGGCCGCACCGATTGCGATCTTTGGTCGGGTGCGCCGTCGGCCCTGGAACAGGCTTCACGCAAGACGGCTGCGTACGCCGAGCTTTGTGGCGGCCGCCTGTACCTTCGCAACCCGGTGCAGGGCAGATCGACGCGGCTGGAGCAGGCCACGGACTTCCTGCGCCAGCACGTTTGGGGCGGCGAGAAGATCATCGGTTTCGTGCGCCGGGAGTTTTTCGCAGACGCCTTCCTGCAGCCGGGTGCCGTTCCATCCGGCGCGCCGCAGGTCGGCGCCGAGACGCCCCAGGAGCCCGATGCGCCGGCGCCCGCAGCGCTCGAGCCCGACTTTGCCGCGACCTCGGTGCTGCCCGAGCATCTGGACATCGATCTGGAGGGCGCGCCGCCAGGCGCCGGATTGTTGCTCGGACGGTGGTATCGCGCCAAAGGTCTGCCCGGCGTGCACGTAAGCGCAATACAGCCGCTTGCCATCACCGGTGCGATTTTGCGGGACACGCGCTGGCCGGTGAACCCGTTGGACAAGATCGAATCCGGCGCCCTCGATTACCTGGTCGCGTTCGATCTGGCGCAGTTCGATCTGGGCTTTGCGCTGGGCACCGTGCACCCGCGGGTCGGGTGGTCCGCGCATGCGCTTGAGCAAGTGCGCGACCAGACCCTGCCGGGACCCGACGGCATCGGAACGATCGAGCCGCTGGTTGCCAACGGCATGGTCCCGCCCTGGCTGGTTGGGCGCACCGTAGCAACGTTCACCGGGGGCTTCAAGCGCGATCACGGAGCATTCGCCTACGGTGATTTCGCCCGCCGCAACCGAGGCAGCCACTACGGGTTCGCGCAGCAGGGGGTCCTGATGAGCAGCCTCATCGCCGGACTCTCCACCCTGTACGTGCTCGACGACGGGCAGGTGGTCATGAAGACCTGGGAGCCCGGGGACGAGGCGTTGTTGCCCAGGATCAGGGATGCCCGCCAAAACGGCGTGCCGCTCATCGAGTACGACCAAGCGTCGGGCATCTCTCACCCAGGGGCTCTGGTGGCGCGTTGGGGCCAGGGGAACTGGTCGGCTTCCGCCGAGGAGCAGCCACGCACGCTGCGCGCGGGAGCGTGCATGCAGGTCCACGCCTCGCACAGGTTCCTGATCTACGGATATTTTTCGGGCGCGACACCTTCGGCCATGGCGCGGGTATTTCAGGCCTACGGCTGCCGCTACGCCATGCACCTTGACATGAACGCGCTCGAGCACACGTACCTTGCGCTGTATCTGCGCAAGGACGAGCATGTCGAGGTGGAGCATTTGATCGATGACATGAGTCAGCTCGACGTCAGGCCCAAGAAAAGCGGCGCCTTGGTGCCGAGATTCCTTGGTGTGCCGGACGATCGGGATTTTTTCTTTCTGACGCGAAAGGGCCAAGCTCCATGAGGCTGCAGCGGTCCCTGGCACAGCGGTGTTGCGTCGCGGCCGGCCTGTTGATGGCCGCTCCGCTCCTTTGCCTTGCCCAGACCAAGCCGGCGCAGTCGCTCGCCCAGCAAAACGACGCGCTCTTCGACCAACTGCAAAGCGTCCACGGCTTGAGCGATGCTCAAGTCAGACAGATCCGCGCGATCTTCGAGCGTTCGGGCTACATAGGCCAAGGCAACCCTGCGATCTCGGAGCATCCTGAAACGCCGGAGCAGTGCCGGCGCAAGGCGCAGGAGCGCTCGGTGCGCTACGCCCAGCCGGCGTTCGAACAGATCTGCCACGCCAAGTACATGGCGCCGCTGTATGACCCGACACACGAACACGCCCAGGATGCCAAAGCTTGCATCGACCAGTTCGAATTTCCGGACATTCCTTGCGAGTACCCGATCGTCTGGGTCCGGGCCAGCGAAGCTGCCGAGATCTGCGAGGCCATGGGCAAGCGCATGTGCGACGCGCACGAATGGGAGGGCGCATGCGAAGGGCGCCTGCTGGCGCCAGACTACGATTTTCATCTCGCCCGGGCAGTGACCCCCGAGGCGGCAATCGAGCGCATGGCCGCCGCCCACAATCGCCGCTATGCGCCCACGAAATCCTGGAGCTACGGGCCCACGTATCAGACCGGGATCTGCGCTACCGGAAGCCACAAGACGCCGGGCTGTCCGGGCGGGGGCTGGACGCTGTGCGGATCCAATACCTACCCGGCGGGCGATTTTCCTGCATGCCATAGCCCGCTCGAGGTCTACGACCTCAACGGAAATGCCGCCGAGCACATGAACCTGCCTTTGGCGCCCGAGCAGATGGCCAGCCGGGGCAGCAAGACGCTGGGCTACACGGAAATGAAGGGCAGCTGGTTCATCTTCGACAGCTACCGCGCGCACGAGGATTGGTGCCGTTGGCGGGCGCCGTTTTGGCACGGCAGCCGCGTGATGGACCCCAAGAGCCACGCCAACTATCACCTGGGGTTCCGCTGCTGCAAGACGCTCGACGAGCACTGATGCGCGCTGCGAACTGGGCCGTTACCCTCGTCTCGCAGGGGCGGGCGCCGTGACCGCCGCTGTGCTCCGGTTCAAGCCCAAGGCGAAAAACGGGCGCGGGCCTGGCGCCCGCTTGGGTCAGCGCTCGTAGGCGGCGCGAAGAGCCGAACGGGCGAACCGAGCGGCCAGCTCCCGGCTCAGCGCGTCGGCCGGATTTGCGAGAACGTGCAGCAGCTGCTGCAGATCGGGCAACGGCCCCTCGTCGCTGAGCAGCGGCGCGAGTCGGCCGTCGGCGAGCAGATCGACCAGGGATCTTGCCTTGCCTTGCACAAACGCAATCGGAGCCACCAGGCGCACGCCGTGGCTGTAGTCGACATAGCGCGCGCCGTGCACGGTGCTCAGAGGCTGAATCGGGCGTCCGACATCTCGGTGCCACCCGTAAATCGCGATTTGCTGCGGGGCCTGCCACAGTCGCGGGCTGAGGACGAGGTCCTTTTTGTCTCCCGCAGTGAGCTCCCCCAGGACAGCACCGACGCCGGCGCGCTGCGCGGCAACCATGTCGCTGTGGCGGAGGAAATAATCGGTCGACCGCATCTGCGGGCCGGACGGCAGCGGCTGCGGCTGCAGCCGGACGGCGGCTTGCTGATAGATCGCATCAACCATCTTCGAAGTCGGCAGCAGCAGCCCGAATTGCGCCGCGATGAACAGCGCGGTTTGCAGGCGCATCGGCACGAGCACGAAATCGTCATCGGAGCCGATCGCCAAATAGTCAGGCATCGCGCAAAACGTCACCTCCGTCGTTTCTCCCTCGCCCCCCAACGCCTCCAGGCGCACGGGTGCAATTCGCCGCAGAAAGCTCGGAAAGTTACCGGCCAGCACCTCGGCGGCGATCGCCAGTTCGCGCTCGGCTCCCGAAAGGCCTTCGAAGCGCGGCACCAGTTCGCTTGCCGGGATCGCATGTGCCGAGCGCGGCGGTAGCGCCTGAGCAAAGGCGCCGCACGAATCCTCCGCAGCACATGCCGGCAGGCACAACGCACAAGCCAACGCCGCCCAAATCGCGAGCGCGAAGTGCGCGAGCGCCCTAGGGCCCCGCGCCGCGAGTCGCCCGATGGGTTGTGTCAACAGAATCGGTGCAGCATTTCGTTGCATGGCCACTATTCGACCGGGTCGGTGCATGTACAAGAGGCAAGCGCCGTAGGGGCGCGCGCGCGGCGTCGAATCGTCCGCTGCATTGCGCTGCGTTTGGCTTGTGCGCCCGGCGATCGCCGGCGCCAGGAAGACGCAATACTAGCAGTGTGCCGCAGCCTCAGCCGCAGCCAATCGCGGGCAGCATCGTCCGATCGTATTAGCGCGGGGGCCGCACCGCACTGCCGCAATGCTGAGCTGCAAAAAGATTACGGAGCTCTGCTCCCGGGAGCTCGAGCGCAGACTCAATCTGGGCGAGCGCGCTGCCTTGCGCGCGCACTTAGTTGATGTGCGCGGGTTGCGCGAATTTTCGCAAACAGCTGCGGGTGCTGCGCGACTTGGCCCTCACCTATGCCCATGGCAATGCGCCGCAGCCCGACGCTCACGCAACCTGCTTCGGGACGGGCGGCCGGGCCAGCTGAGTCTCCGCGCAAGGTCGCATTTTTCCGCGATGCGCCGTTGGCCGGTTCTCGAGCGCAACGCCGAATCAACGCCTTTCGCAACCGGCAAGCAACAAAGCATGCAGCCGGTTGCGCTTTTGCGGGCGGCGTGGGGGGAGGCGCGAGATCGCGGGTCCCGTTGGGGTCTGTCCAACTTCATCGCCCCGAGGCATTGGGCGATTCGCCACGATGTTTGGGCTTCGGGTTGTCGGTATGCGTGGGGGGGCGGTCCGCTCGGGAATTTCCAGTTTGGGGAAGTTCGCAAACGAGCATTCTCGGCCACGAAGAGACATTGCAGACCCTCAACAGACTGCTCCAAATTGGACGCGTAGTCCGAACAGCAGCAATGCATTTCTGCCACGCAATTGATTCCTGGTGGCCTGAAACGCCGACTAGAACGCCTTGCGACTCGGCTTGACCAGGCGATAAACAGCGCGGATTTTTTCAAAGCCCAAGTGGTGCATGCATTCCCGCAAGATGATCAATGCCGCCGCCACCTCCGGGTCCGGGGGAATATCGCCAAGTGCGCTGCGCTGCCCATGCGCCGCTGCTGCAAGGCGATTGAACATCTCTTCGATATCGTCGCGCCTTAGCGTTGCGCCGTTTGAATTCAATCCGGGGATCTTCCGCAGCTCGGCGCTACATGTCTCGAGCACCCCCCGATTGGCGTACGCGATTCGCGCCTCCATGATCGCGCCTTCCACCACGTCGATCGCCCGTTCCAGTTCGATCGGAGTTGGCGGGTCGTGCGCGAAACAACCCCCAGCCACACTTTGAGCGTCCAAAGGTACTGAGACCGGGGGCAGGGATCCGCCTTCGATCCGGGTCATGCCGTCGCCCATCCGCAACCTCGCTGACTCGGTCATGATGTCCTACTCAAGGTCGCTCCCCCTGGATCACTTCAGGAAGACATATGGCCAGGACCCTCGGGACGACCCAGGATCCTCACCGCGGATCGTTACTTCGCACCCAAGCCAATCTGATTCATGAAGTCCTGGTTATCCCAAAATAACCACTCATGATCCATCGTCGGACCCTTCCAGTGGCCAATCGTAGCCATGCCGATAGCGAAGTGCTTGCCGGTCGGTGGGATCGACTTGCCATCCGACAGAGGCATTGGCTTGGTGAACGTGCCGGTCATCACACCCGTAACCGCCGTCCACGAGCCAGAGCCGAAACGAACCGGATGGGTCTTGATGGTGATGTCGGGGGCAAAGACGAAAAGCGCCTTGAGATCCTCGATGTGCCGTTCGATACCCTTGGTTTCATGACCGTCCGGCCAGGTGACGACGATGTCAGGCGCATGGCTTTCTTGCAAGCGATCCCATTTCTGGTTGCTGAAGACGTCGAAGTCCAGTGTGTCGAAGACCTTCAGGTTTTTTTCGACCTTCGGGTCCTGCTTTTCATGCGCGGGCGGCGGCGTATCCGGGTGTTCGGCGGCGGTCTGTGCATGAACGATCGGCGTGAACAACAACGTAGCCGTGGCGATTGCGGCGACGGAAAGCGAATTGTGGGAGTTCATGATTGCGTTCTTCCTGTTTCAGCGTGCTTCGAATAAACACGCCCGAGGTTCATCTTTCAAGCCCTGCGAATCCACGTAGGTGCGATGGACGTGCCGAGGCCGGCGCCGTAGCCCAGATAGATATTCAAGCCGGCGAGCGGTTCGAGATAGCGAGCATTTTTCAATGCTCCCGCGTCGATGACTTCATAGCCGAGGCTCTCGGCGATGGCGCGCGCGGTCTGCTTCGCCCGTGGGCTGTCGCTTGCGACGAACACGCTTGCCTTGCGGCCGTTGCCGAAGTCGGCGCCCTCGGCAAGTACCTGCGCGAAGATCGTGTTGAAAGACTTGACGACTTCCGCGCCGGGCACGGCCTTGGCGATTTCTTCGGCTGCCGACGTTTCATGGCCGATCGTCAAGCCCATGTAGTCCGCCGTCAGGGGATTCGTGATGTCGATGACGACCTTGTTTCGGAGGTCGCCCAGCGACCGCAGCGCTGCGATGGCATCGCCGAATCCCGTAGCGAGTACGACGGCATCGGCGCCCAGCGCAGCGCTTGCCGCCGTCACGACCTTTGCGCCGGGGTAGGCGGCGGCAACCTTGGCCGCCTTGGTGCCATCCCGCGACGTGATGGTGACGTCGTGGCCGACTCGAGTAAGTTGCTTGACAAAAGCCGAGCCCATGTTCCCGGCACCGATGACAGCGATCTTCATGATTTCGCTCCTGGCTTGGTTGCGGTGGAGACACCGCGATGGAGCTCACTTTATTGGAGAGAAAAAGGCGGATAAATCTGTCTGAACGCAAAAGACTATCCTGTTTTGCGGGATAATCTGGGGGGGTGAACAGATTCTTAGAGATGGAAGTATTTGCGGCCGTCGTTGATGCCGGCAGCTTTGTGCAAGCCGCCGATAAGTTGCGTATGTCGAAAACCGCCGTTTCGCGCACGCTCGGCGAACTCGAGGCCAGGCTCGGTGTTCGTCTGCTGAATCGGACAACACGGCGTTTGTCCTTGACTGCGGAAGGTGAAATATTCCTCGACCGGTGCAAGGAACTCCTTGCCGGAGTCCACGAAGCCGAAGCCGAGATTGCGGAGCATGCTGGAGAGGCGATCGGGCGACTGCGCGTCAATGCACCGGTGACCTTTGGCCTCACGCACTTGGCTCCATTGTGGCCCAAGTTCATGGCGCAGCATCCTCGGGTCGAACTGGACGTGACGCTCGGTGATCGCATCGTGGACCTGATCGAAGAGGGGTACGACGTCGCGGTCCGAATCGGACGTCTGTCGTCCTCAACCTTGATCAGCCGCAAGCTTGCCTCCACGCGGATGATTCTTTGCGCGTCGCCGGAATATCTGCGTCAGCACGGCGCTCCGAGGCATCCGTCGGAGCTCTCCGGGCACGCGGTGATGGCCTACACCTTGCTGTCGATGGGCGAAAACTGGGAATTTTCCGGACCGGAGGGCGCGGTGAGCGTGAAGGTGTCACCGCACATGCGCAGCAACAACGGGGACACGTGCTGCGCTGCGGCCCTGGCGCATCGCGGCATCGTTCTGCAACCCTCGTTCCTGGTCGCACCGCACATCGCGTCCGGGGCGCTTGTCGAAGTGCTTTCGCCCTATCGATCGCTCGAGTTCGGCGTTTACGCAGTCTATCCGAGTCGCAGGCATGTAACCCCAAAAGTGCGTGTACTCATCGACTTTCTCCTCGATGCCTTCCGAAACTGCTCCTGGGATTGAATGCGTTCTGGCGATACGATCTTCAATGATCGCCGGTGAAATTGGTTGATGGCCTCCCGTTCCGGAGACTCCGCATTGCATCGACGCGAATGTTTGCTCAGATTTCGGCCCCGAAACTCGCCCGACCCCGTCCGGTGGGAGGGGCGGGCGTTTTCGCGGA
>Ga0187769_10001839_pt1 | contig 12257 bp, 7 predicted proteins | sample 0116_SJ02_MP02_1_FD_133140 | JGI IMG/M metagenome (GOLD analysis project Ga0187769, IMG submission 133140) | Tropical peat soil microbial communities from peatlands in Department of Meta, Colombia - 0116_SJ02_MP02_10_MG | ecosystem: Environmental > Terrestrial > Soil > Wetlands > Peat | place... | reverse complement strand
TATCGTTTGGGCGTGAAATCAAAGTCGCCTTGAGACTATCTTGCCAAAACATTCGCCTGTCAACGTGACGGCAGGCGGCTTGCAGGGGCGCCTACCCGCTATGTGCATCTCCGACCCGCGTCGCGGACGCGTCAGCCGCGCCATACTGATCGCATTGCTCCTCGCGTTGCTGCCGGCGACGCTCCCGACGCACGCTGACGATTCCAAGGTTCTCAAGATCATCAGCTGGGCCGACTACGTGCCCGCGGACGTCGTCGCCGAGTTCAAGAAGGAAACCGGCATCCAGGTGCAGGTGACGCTGTCGAACAACGAGGAGATGATCTCGAAGTTGCGCGCCACCGGAGGCGCAGGCTTCGATCTTGCCCAGCCCTCGCAGGATCGCATCTTCGGCGCGCAGCAGGAGTTTCGCATCTACAAGCCGCTCGATACGAGCAAGGTGCGGCTGGAGGAATTCGTGCCGGAGCTGCTCGATACGGTCAGAAAGAACGCCACGGTGGACGGCAAGCTCTACGGCCTGCCCTACGTGTGGGGCACCGAGGGCCTGGTCTACAACTCCAAGCGCACGACCATCAGCGACTATCGCGACCTCTGCAGGCCCGAGCTGCGCGGCCGGACGGCCGTGCGCCTGAAACGCCCGACGCTGATGGCCTTCGCCCTCGCCCTCGGCAAGAATCCCTTTGCGCTGTACGGCGATACCAAGGCGTATACCGCTCTCATGGACGAAGTCGGCCGGACACTCATCGCCTGCAAGGTCAACTTCCGCTTCTTCTACGACAACAAGGACCAGCTGCTGAACGGCGTGCGCTCCGGGGAGATCTACGCGGCGATGATGTGGGACTCGGGCGGTTGGTTGCTGAATCGCGAGAACCCGGAGATGAAGTTCATCAATCCCCGCTCGGGCGCAATCGCCTGGATGGATACGTTCGCGCTGCCCGCACGGGGGCGCAACGACGCCGCCGCCTACGCCTGGATCAATTTCGTCATGCGCCCGGAGATGGCCGCCAGGGTGGCCCGGTCCATCGGCAATTTCACCGCCGCCCGGGGGGCTGACCAGCTCATGGACCCGCGCGTCCGCGGGCAGTTCGCCGCGACCTTCCCCGAGGGACTGAAGAACATCAAGTGGTACCCGGCCATCCCGCCCGGCCTCGAGGAGATCGAGGGCGGGGTCCTCGATCGCATCAAGGCCGCCGATTGAGCACACTCACCATGGCCGCAGCGGGCGCGACACCCGATCTGGAAGTGCGTTCGCTCACCAAGCGCTTCGCCGATCACCTCGCGGTGGACGATCTGTCCTTCAGCGTTGCACGCGGCAGCTTCTTCTCGATCCTCGGCCCCTCCGGTTGCGGCAAGACCACGCTGCTGCGGATGATCGCCGGCTTCATACAGCCGGATCGCGGCGACATTGCCATCGGCGGCCGCAGCATGGCGCAGGTTGCGCCCAATCGACGCCCAGTCAACATGGTGTTCCAGCACCTCGCGCTGTTTCCGATGATGTCGGTGGCACAGAACGTGGCGTTCGGGCTCGCGCGGCGCGGCGTGGGGCGCGCCGAACGCACCCGTCGCGCCGAGGCCATGCTCGAGCGGGTCGGCCTGGGCGGCGCGGGCCACAAGCGCACCGACGAGCTCTCCGGCGGCCAGCGCCAGCGCGTCGCGATCGCCCGCAGCATGGTCCTCGAGCCCACGCTGCTGCTGCTCGACGAGCCGCTCGGGGCGCTCGACCTGAAGCTGCGCGAGCACATGAAGCTCGAGCTCAAGCAGCTGCAGAGCGCCTTCGGCACCACGTTCGTCTACATCACCCACGATCAGTCCGAGGCGCTGGTCCTGTCCGATCACGTCGGCGTGATGAACCACGGCCGCTTCGAGCAGCTCGGGCCGCCGCAGGAGCTGTACTACTCACCGGCCACGGCGTTCGTCGCCGGCTTCGTCGGCGCCAACAACCGCCTCGCCGGCAAGGCGCTCGCGGTCGATGGCGCGATCGTGGAGCTGGTCACCAGCGGCGGCTGGCTGGTGCGTGCCCGGCGGCACGGCGCCGTCACCGCCGGAGCAGCCGTGGAAGCATTCGTCAGGCCCGAGGCTACCGCGCTCGGACGCACGCGCAGCGAGCTGCCGGCCGGGCAGCCGGTGCATGACGGCGAGGTGATCAGCCTGCTGTTCGACGGCGCGAACTCGGCGGTGCTGCTGCGCGAGCGGGACAGTGGCAGCACGTTGCGCATCGCGCTGCCGCAGACCGGCGCCTATGCCGACCTGCAGCCCGGGGCACGTGTGAGTTTCAGTTTCGATCCCGAGCGCGCGATCTGCTTCGCGACCGCCGCGCCAGCCCATGCCTGACACGCCGGCACCGGCGAGCGGCTTCGGCCGCCTGGTGCTCGCCTTGCTGCTCGCGCCGGCGCTGCTGTGGCTCGTTGGCCTCATTATCCTGCCGCACGTGGATTTGGGCGTACTGTCGTTCCGCGAGCGCATCGCACCACGGCAGTACGTGGCGAGCCTCGCGCAGTACCGCGCGTTCTTCAGCGAGCCGCTGTACTGGCACGTGTTCGTCCGCACCGCACTGCTCTCCGCGCTCGCCACCGCGCTGACGCTGCTGCTGGCATTCCCGATCGCCTGGACCATCGCCAAGCTGGCGCGCGGGCGCATGGCGGCGCTGCTGTTCCTCGTGTGCCTGATTCCCTTCTGGGTGAGCGAGACCGTGCGCACACTCGGCTGGATGATCCTGCTGCGCGAATCGGGAGTGCTGCCGGCGCTGCTGGTGCATCTCGGGCTCACCGCGCAGCCGGTGGAGCTGCTCTACCACGACGCCACCATCCTGGTGGGGCTGGTCTATACTTCGCTGCTGTTCATGGTGGTGCCGCTGGTCGGCAGCCTCGAGAGCCTGGACAACTCGCTGATCGAGGCCGCCTACGACCTCGGCGGCCGGGGCTGGTCGGTGCTGCGCGAGATCGTCATCCCCCATGCTGCCCCGGGGATCACGGCCGGCTGCATCGTGGTCTTCATGCTGACGCTCGGCAATTACCTGACGCCGACCCTGCTCGGCGGCAAGAACTCGCTGTGGTTTACCGAGCAGATCTACACGCAGTTCATCACCCGCTTCAACTGGGAGCAGGGCGCGGCCCTCGGCTTCCTGCTGCTCGCGCTGTCCATCGCGATGGTGTGGCTCGGCCTCAAGGCCAGCGGCCAGCGCTTCACCGCAGTGATGCGGCGCGCATGATCCCCACCCTGCCCCGGCCCGCCTGGCTGCGCGCTGCCACGGCGCTCTACGTCGGCGCGTTCCTGGTTTTTCTGTTCCTGCCGCTCGTTATCGTCGCGGTGTTCGCCTTCAACGATGCGCCCTACCCGGCGCCTCCCTGGCGCGGCTTCACGCTCGACTGGTTCCTCGGCAACGAAGCGGCCGGTCGCATCGGGCTGTTCCGCGATTCCGAGCTGCTCGGCAGCATCTGGACCAGCACGGTCGTCGCCCTGTGGGTCACCGGCCTGTCGGTGGCGGTCGCGACCGCGAACGCCTTCCTGATGGAGCGGGCGCGCTTTGCCGGTCAGGGCGCCCTGTCGATGCTCATGCTCACGCCACTGGTCATTCCCGGAGTAATACTCGGTATCTCGATTCTGGCGTTCGCGAGCCGTGTGGCGGAGCTGTGCGACACGCTGTTCGGCATCGAGGCGGATTTCCTGCGGCCAGGGCTACCGCTGGTGGTCCTCGGACAGTTCTCGTATATCGTCGCGATCGCCACGCTCACGATCAGCGCGCGCCTCAAGCGCTTCGATCGCAGCCTGGAGGATGCCGCCTTGAATCTCGGGGCGTCCCACTCGGCCGTGCTGTGGACCATCACGCTGCCGTACCTGCGCCCGGCGGTGATCGGTTCGGCGGCCATCGCCTTCCTGATGTCGTTCGAGAACTTCAACACCACCCTCATGCTGGTCGGCGCTGACCCGCCGCTCACCATCATGATGTACGGCCGCATGCGCGAGGGTGCGACGCCGGTGCTCAATGCGGTCAGCCTGTTCCTGATGGTGGCCTCCGCCGCCGTCGCACTGACGCTGATCCGGCGCGGCCGAGGCGCGCCGAGCTGACAGTCGCACGGCTCCCGGGGTCTGCAGCGGCCTCGCAGCGTGAGCGGCGGCCCACCGCCGCCGGTGCGTCACTGCTGCGTGCCGAGGTTCAGCAGATGCTGCAGCGGCGCGACGTATCGCTCGTAATTGCGCCAGCGGCCGACCGATGCGGCAGTGATCTTCTGCCGCACCTGCCAGCGGCTCGGGGTGATGATGGCACGCTCGGTCTGATGAAAATCCAGACACCGTGGATCCCAGGGCAGACCAACGAACTCCAACATCCGCCGCGTCCAGCCTTCCTGGTCCGCTATCAACGCTTCGTAGGGAACCTCGAGCAGCGTCGCTGCCGGCAGCACGGCGCGCCAGTGCGCGGTGACGCGCCGGTACTCCCGATAGTAGTGCGCCAGATCCGCGAGATCGTTTTTGGCGTAGGCGCCCATGGTGAAGAAATTCTGGAAGTAGATGGACAGGCAGGTATCGAGGGGATGGCGTTGCATGTGGATGATGCGTGCCCGCGGAAACGCGGCGTGGATCAGGCCGGCATAGAGGAAATTGGCGGGCATCTTGTCGATGACCCGCGCTGCGCTACCGGACAATGCCGTGACGCGCTCGAGATAATCGCCTGCAATGCGCGGCACGAGGCGCGCCGCCGCCTCGCTACCGAGACCTGCTTTCTGAAGCTCGGTGAACGGCTTGTCCCAAAACCTCACCTCACCTGCGCCAAATACGGCCGGGTGCGAGGCGAGGATCTGCTCGCTGAGGGTCGTGCCCGAGCGCGGCATGCCGATGATGAACACCCCAGTGTCTGCGTCGCAGGCGTGCGCGTGGCAACGGCGCAGGAAGTCGGCATCGAAGCCGCCGATGATCTGCGACACACGTTGGGTGAGCTTCCTGCGGTCGTAGCCCGCTCCATAGCGTTTGCTGAGCTCGTTCGCCTCGCTGTAGTGGCCGAACGCGTGCTCGTACTGCCCGATGTCGTCATAGTACTTGCCGAGTGCGTAACGCAGGTTGATCTGCTCTGCCAACGGCAGGGGCTTCGCCAGCAGCGGCTGCACGCCCGCGAGCCAGGCGGAGTCCTCGTTGCTCATGCGCCGGTATGCGGCGATGCTGCAGAATGCCGGGACCAAGTCCGGCCGGGCCGCGAGGGCCTGCTGAAACAGCTCCTGCGCCTGCGAGAACTGCCCGCGGTCGGCGCGCAGCTCGCCGAACAACGTCAGCGCCTCGGCGCGCCTCGGCTCGCGATCGAGTACCGCCTGACAACAGGCTTCCGCCTCCGAGGCACGCCCCAGCATGCGCAGCACCTGCGCAAGGCCGAGTGGCGCCTCCGGGTGCCGCGCCTGCAGCGACAGCGCGCGGCGAAAACTGAGTTCCGCTTCCTCGAGGCGCCGCAACACAAACAGCGTGTGGCCGAGGTTACAGTGGCTGTCGGCGCGCTGTGGAGCGAGCTCGACGGCCTTGCGATGGAGAGCCAGGGCTTCGTCGCGCTCACCCTGCTCGCGCAGCGCGGTGCCGAGGTTGTCGAGCGCTTCCACGTAGTGCGGGCTGAGCCTCACCGCCTGGCGATAGCTCGCCACCGCCTCGCGGCGCCGTCCCAGCCCCGCGAGCAAGAGCCCGAGGTTGTTGTGCGCCATGCTCAGGCCCGGCTCGAGCGCGATCGCGCGCTGGCTGCAGCGGATCGCCTCGTCGTGTTGCCCGAGCTGCCGCAGCGCGTTGCCGAGGTTGCACAGTACCTGGGCGTCGTCCGGCTTGGCTTCGAGCGCCCGGCGGTAGCAGCCGGCCGCCTGCTCGAATTCCCCGAGCGCGAGGAACGCGTTCCCCAGGTTGTTACGCGCCTCGCGCGAGCGCGGCTCGATTTCGAGTGCGCGTTCATAGAGCGCAATCGCCTCCCGCGCCCGCCCGAGTGCCTGCAGCGCATTGGCACAGTCGATGAGCACCTGCGGAACGCGCGGCTCGATCTCGAGCGCGCGCTGGAGGCTCTTGAGCGCCTCGTCCCACCGCCGCTGATCGTGCAGCGCGGCGCCCAGGTTGGCGTGCGCCTCCGCGTCATCCGGCAGCAGCTGCGCCGCGCGGCGCAGCGCCGCGAGCGCATCCTTGCCCTGGCGTGATTCGGCCACGCCGAGGATCTTCCACAGCATGGCGGCTTCTGGATGAGCCTCGAGCAATGCGCGCGCACGCTGCTCGGCTTCGCCTGCCCGGCCCTGGTGGACCAGTGCGACCAGCGCGCCGATCTCCTGCGGACTCACACTTGCCGGCACCGGCGGAGCCGCGGCGACCGCCCCGCAGCAGTGCTTGTACCGCCGGCCGCTGCCGCAGGGGCACGGATCGTTGCGCCCCGGGCTCACGCGGGTGCCTCGTCGCGGTAGCGGCTCAGCGCGTCCCCGAGGGCCTCCTGCAGCGGCTCGAGCCAGGGCTCGAAGTTCCTCCACTGATCGAGCCCCTCGCGATAAAGCGCCTGGCGCACCTGCTCGGAGCTCGCCGTGCGCACGCTGCGCTGCGTCTCGTGAAAGGCAAGGCACTGCGGCTCGAATCCGAGTCCGCAGAAGTCCAGCAGCCGCCGCACGTTCCCCTCGAGATCGCCGACAACCTGCTCGTGAAAGACCCGCAGGATGCGCCCCGGCAACACGCAGTCCCAGTGCCGCATCAGCTCGAGGTAGGTGCGGTAGTAGCGCGCGATGTCCTCGATGCTGTAGGTGAACTCCTGACCCTGGGCAAACAGCTGCTTGAAATTGCTGAAGCAGCAGGCCATCGGCTCGCGCCGCGCGTCGATGATCCGGGCATTGGGCAGCATCAGGTGTATCAGCCCCAGGTGCCGGAAGTTGTTCGGCATCTTGTCGATGAAGAAGCGCTTGCCGGTGCGGTAGACACGGGTATCGGCGAGGTACTTTGCGCCGAGCTTCACGAAATCCTCGGCACTGAGGCGTTCCAGGATAGGCGGGTAGCGCGGATCATTGGGATCCGGGTTCCGGCCGCGAAGCCGGGTGACGATCTGCTGGACGTTGGGGAGCTCCTGGGTACCCTCCACCTGCGGGTGCGAGGCCAGGATCTGCTCGAGCAGCGTCGAGCCCGAACGCGGCAAGCCGACGATGAAAATCGGCTCCGGGCTCGGCGCACCCCAGCCGGCGCGACTGGCGAAGAACTCGCGGGTGCAGACCTTGATCTGCTGGCGCGTGTTGCTCTCGATGATCTCGGGCCGGTAGCGGCATTCGGGGCGCTTCAGCGCGTTGCCGGCCTCGTAGTAGCGGAACGATTCGGCGAACTCGCCCTGGTCCTCGAGCGCCTTGCCGAGCGCGAAGCACAGATGATAGCGATCGACGCTACCGGTCGCCGAGGACGAGAGCGCGGCGCGGATCTGCGCCAGCTCCTCGTCCGCGAAGCGATAGGTCTTGAGGTTGGCGAGGCTCCAGTACGCGTCGCCATAGTCCGCCCGACAGGCCGCCGCCCGGCGGTAGGCATCGATCGCCTCCTGAGTGCGCCCGAGGGTCTTGAGCGCATGGCCGATCGACAGATGCGCTTCGGCATCGGCCGGCGTCCCGGTGAGCAGCTCCCGGTAGAGCGCGATCGCCCGCTGGTGCTCACCGATACCCACCGAGCTGGCGGCGTACAGTGTCCTCAACTCCAGGTTCTGCGGCTCATCCTTCAGCAGACGCTCGAGCTCCTGCCGCGCCTCCTGATACCTGTGGAGCTCGACCAGCACCCCGGCGTATTCGTGGCGCGCGCTGCGATAGCCCGGGGCCCGCTCGAGCACCGCCGCGAGCAGCAGCTCCGCATCGTCGAACACCTTATGCGCAATGCCGATGCGCGCGAGCAGCCGCATCGCCTCGACGTGGTCGCCGTGCTTGAGCAGGTAGCTGCGGATCAACGATTCGGCGGCCTCGAGGTCGCCATCCGCGAACAGCCCGGTGGCGACCACGATCTCCTGCGGCAGCTTGCGCAGCGTCGCCACGTGGCTTGCCGCCATGGCGGCGTTCTCCGCCTCCCCGGTCATGCGGTAGAGGCCTTCGAGCATCGACCAGCTGCCCGGCAGCGCGTGGTTGATGTTCACCGCCATCAGGAAAGCCTCGATCGCCTGCGGGGCCTGGCGCATCTCGACGAAGCAGCGCCCGCGCTCCTCGTAGATACGGCTGAAACGCGGATGGTGACGCTCGAGGGTGGCGAGCGTCTCTAAGGCGGCGGGGATGCGGTGCAGGTAGCGCCGGGCGATGGCGACGCACAACAGTGCATCGCGATGGCCGGCGATTTCCGCGCGCAACCCCTCCCCCGCGGCCAGCACCGCCTCGAACTTGTGCTCACGAAGCAGTTCCCGGATGCGCGCCAGGTCGGCCGCCGCCTGTGCGGAGGCGGCAGGTGCGGCGGCGGTAGCGGTGGCGTCGGTCACATCCATGCGGGCTGCAAAAGAAAGGGCGGACCCAAGCAGGGCCCGCCCTTCATTGTACTGCACCGGCCCACAAGCGGCCGGCAGCAGCCGCTAGCGGTCAGAACTTGTAGCTCAGCAAAAGCGACACCACCCGCGGACGCAGCGGAATCTCCGCCTTGATGTACTGACCGGAGGTGATGTTGGTCGGCCCGTAAGCGTTGGTGAGGTTGCTGCCTTGGATCTGTGCCGTCCAGTTGTCTTTGCTCACGCCGATGGCCCCGTCATAGGTCGTGTAACCCGGGATCTCATACAGCAGCAACGTCGTGACCGGCGGACTGCCGTACTTCGGCACATCACCGGGGCTGTAGTTCGCCGGCTCGTTGTTCATCGAAGCGACATGGCTGGCGCCGGCCCACACGAACGGCTTGTAGTCGCCCTGGCTCCAGTCGTAGCGCGCCCGCAGGTTGAACATCCAGGGCGGCGAGAACGCCGGCGACGTGCCGAACGCTCCCAGGGCATTTGGGACCGTTCCGATTCCCGCGACATCCTGCACGACGCACGTCCCCACCGGGGTCGGATTGTTCGCCGTACTCTTGTTGCTGGTCTTGCCCACCGATTCCAGGCAGGGGGCGCTCGACTGGCTCGAGCTGTTGACCGAGCTGGAGCCCTGCACGGTGAGCCCGTCGGTGATGCGCGCGACGAACTGAACCTCGAAGCCCTTAGTGATGAAGTTCGGCCCGTTGACGTTGAAGGTCGTGTTACCGAACAGCAGCGGGCTGAACAGCGACAGTTGCTCGTTCTCCCAGTTCATGTAGTACGCCGACACGTTGAACAACAGCCGGTGGTTGAAGAACTCGCTCTTGAAGCCGATCTCGTTGTTGATCAGGTTGTCCGAGCTGACGCCCGCGGGCTTCTCGTACTGGTCGCTGTTAGGGATGCAAACAACGGCATTCGCCGGCCCCGTGCAGTAGGGTATCTCGGCCTTGAGGCTCACCACGCCGTTGAGCGAGCTGGTACGGTTGAAGCTACCCGGACGGAAACCCTGCGAGAACGTGTAGTACGCCATCATGTCAGGCGTGATGTGCCAGGTGAGGTTGGCGCGGCTGCGCGTTCCGGTTTCCGTGTTGGACAGCTGCATGGGAAAGCCGCAGGCGCCCGCGCGGGTGCAGGCTCCGTTGGGTTGATTGATGAGCAGCGGCTGGCCGGCGCTCTCGGTGTAGAACTCCGAGCCGTCCTCGAAGTTCTCGTAGTGGAAGAAGCGGATGCCGCCCGTCACCGTCAGCACCTTGGGGACCAGGTCGAAATCGATCGACGTGAAGAACGCGAACTGCTTGTAACCGCGCTGCGCGTCCTCACCGAAGGCGGTGTTGGCGTTGGTACGCAGCGCCGGATTGCCCGCGTAGGGAGCGGTCGGCAACGGTCCGACAGCGGACAGGCAGTCCGGCCCGCCCGCCAAAGCGGAAGCGAGATTGGCCGGGTTGCACTGCGGAATGGTCAGATAATTGAAGTTCATCTGGTCGTCGATGACGAACTTCTCCCAGAAAGCGCCGAAGAGGCCGCGCAAACGGTAGTCCTCATTGGAGCTGACGCGCATTTCGTGGCTCCAATGTGTATTTCGTACCGTATCGACCCAGTTACCAACCGGCGCGTAGCACTGCAGCGGCGTGGTGGGAGCCAGCTCCTTAGGAAATTTCTTCGGGTTGAAGTATCCGGCGCCCGCCCCGATGCAGCCGTAGTAGGAACCGGCCTTGCTGCGCAGGTAATTGGAATAGTCCTGCTGTCCCTCGATGTTACGGACCATGTAGCTGCCGGTATAGACCAGCTTCACGTCGTCGATCTTGCCGTTCACCGTCCAGGCGGTGCTCTCGTAACGGTCCTTGTTGTACGCCGGTGTGAAGGCTGCGATCTGGTAGGGCTGCAGCGGAGCGCCGTTCGAGTCCTGCGGATAGGTGTAGAACCACCCGTCCGAGTTCACGTCCTGGTAGTTCTGCTGCAGCAGGACATCCCAGGCGTCGTTGACTTTGTAAAGTGCCGACAACCGGAAACCCTGGTAATCAATGGTGTTGGCGTTGCTCTGCTGCAGACCGGCGTTGCTGGCGGTCGGGTTTCCGCCGAGCGTCACTGGATTGGTACCCGGCTGATAGCCGATCGTGCTGGGCACGTTGGAGATATAGCCGCCCTGGTGCTCGTCGAACACCACCGCGCGCAGCGCCAGCTTGTTGGCGATCAGCGGCACGTTGAGAACCGCGTTCAGCTGGCTGTTCTGATCGCCGCCAGAGGTGTACCCGTAGCCGCCGTTGTACTCAGCGGAGGTGACATCCAGCTGCGGCTTGTTGGTGATGTAGCGAATCGCGCCCGCCTGTGCGCCGCCGCCAAAGAGCGTGCCCTGCGGGCCCTCGAGTATTTCGACACGCTCCATGTCGACCAGGTAGGGGTCGTTGTTACGCGCCGGGAACTGCATCGACTGGTCGTCCAGATACAGCGCGACGTTGGGGAATGCGGCCGTCGTCGACTGCGACTGGTTACCGGAGCCGATACCGCCCAGACCGCGCATGAAGATGTTGCCCGTCCCCGGACCGTTGCCGCTGAAGGTCACGTTCGGCGTGTACTTCAGCAGGTCGTTGAAGTTGGTGATGTTCAGCTGCGTCAGCTGCGCACCGGAGAGCGCCTGGATCGTGATCGGCACGTCCTGAAGGTTCTCGGTGCGGCGCTCGGCCGTGACGGTGACCTCCTGCAGCTCACCGGTGGTGGCGGTCTCCGTAACGGCGGGCGCGGCAAACACCAGCGCGCTGCTCGACGTGCTCAGTATTGCCGCCACGGCCGCAGAGATCTTCGGATTTGGCTTCATCACGTTGCTCCCCGAGAGTTGCTTAGTTGTGAATTCCCCACGCGAACGCTCTCCGCCTGCCGAGGCGGCTCCCTATGAGGCTTTTTATACCACACGCCGCAGGACGCGCTTGAATAAAGGCGCCATCCGGGCGTCACATCCTTTCCTGCCCGAGCCGGGCAGCGGCGCAGCGAAAGCCGATCCTATCCGCACGAAGCCAGCTTTTCACACGTTGAGCGGCGCCGGAAAGCCTAGAAATTGAATTTGCCCATCTTAAAAAGGCATTGTGACAGTTCTGCGACCGAGATCCTGCTGCCATCGAAACTCACTGCAAACCCGCCTTGAGGCCTGTTGTGTCGGAGCATCAACCGCGAGCTGGGCGATCGGCCCGCCGATCGACTTTCGCACGCCCATCACGATCTCGCATACTTGATTCAGCCGGGCTTCTCGGAGAGCCTGCCCCGTGCAGGGCGCACCGGTAAGGAGCCTGCAGCCATGAGCCAGGCGCAACACCTCCTCGCCATCGACCAGGGCACGACGTCCACGCGCGCCATCGCCTTCGATCGCAACGCGAGCGCTGTGGGGATCGCCCGGCGCGAGTTCGAGCAGCACTATCCGGCGCCCGGCTGGGTGGAGCACGACCCGGAGGACATCTGGCGCGACACTCTCGCGGCGGTGCGCGAAGTCATCGCCGGCAGCGCCGTAGGCGTCGACGGCATTGCGGCGCTCGGCATCACCAACCAGCGTGAGACGGTGGTCATCTGGGAGCGCGCCACCGGCGTGCCCGTTCATCGCGCTATCGTCTGGCAGGACCGGCGCACGGCCGAGCACTGCGCCCGCCTGCGGGCGGAGGGTGCCGAAGAGCTCGTGCGCCGCAAGACCGGGCTGCTGCTCGATCCTTATTTCTCCGGGACCAAGCTGGCGTGGCTGCTCGATCACGTGAGCGGCGTGCGCGCGCGCGCCGAGCGCGGCGAGCTCGCCTGCGGCACCATCGACACGTTCCTGCTGTGGCGGCTGACGGGCGGGCGCGTGCAC
>Ga0187769_10001838_pt1 | contig 12265 bp, 14 predicted proteins | sample 0116_SJ02_MP02_1_FD_133140 | JGI IMG/M metagenome (GOLD analysis project Ga0187769, IMG submission 133140) | Tropical peat soil microbial communities from peatlands in Department of Meta, Colombia - 0116_SJ02_MP02_10_MG | ecosystem: Environmental > Terrestrial > Soil > Wetlands > Peat | place... | reverse complement strand
GAGAGATGCGCTTCGAAAGTAACGATTGGATTCCCGTAATGACCCTGCAAATAGCGTCGGGTAAAGATTTCGCGGCCTTTCAAGGAGGCCGGAAGTAGTCTAGTTAGAGCACTCTGAATCTTTTCGAGGTCATCGGTCGCATGCGCGATAGTGCTCACCTCAACGGATTGGACCGTCTGTCCCGACTTCAATTCGAATCCTAACCGTCTCTTTACTTATTTGGAACTGCTTAAGATAAGCACGACCATTAAAGGGGATTTAGCTACGAGGGCGTTCAAGTATAAGCTGGCAGTCGCCGTTCGAAGAGATCTCGAGATGGGAAAGGGCAAAATTGCCGTCCAAGTCGGGCATGCTTCAGTCACCGCATCGGAAGAAACGAGAAAGAAACGTCCCGAATGGTGGAATGCTTGGATCAAGGAAGGCCAATGCAAGGTCGTCGTCAAGGTAAATTCGGAGAGTGAACTCGAGAAGTTACATAGGGAGGCCCAGGATCTCGGTTTGGTTGCGGAAATCATCCACGATAGTGGTCTAACCCAAGTTGAGCCAGGAACTGCCACCTGCGTGGGAATTGGCCCAGCACCTGCTGAGCTAGTGGATAAGATAACCGGCGAACTTTCGCTCCTATGACTGAAGAGTCGCGGCGGCGAAGACTTTAGCGGACTCTTCGAAAATAGAAGTTTCTCGCATCGTACACGGCACGTGCGCGGTCAACCAGGCACCCCGACAGCTCTTACGGTTTACAATCCCGCATGAGCGGGATCTGTTGGTTCCTTATTTAATTCATTGGCCTGCTTCGAAATCGTGACTCTCGGTCACTTAGAGACAGGGTTGTGAGGATCACGCATTATAGTCTCATACCAGTGGTGCATGCCGTCCTCCCCAACATAGTATGAGTTCAACACGTTAAGGTTCGGATACCTTTTCCGGGCCTTTTCCTCGGCAATGTTCTTGAGACTCATTGCACGAGTGAATTTCGTGACACCAAGTGCTCGCTGTCTGCGCCCCGCTCGTGGGCGGATCTTATGGGCTCCGCCCTTCCGAATCCTCACCCGAATTACCACGTATCCTTGCTTCGCTTTGTAGCCCAGCGACCTAGCCCGATCAAGCCTTGTGGGATGTTCGATTCGGTGGACGGTAGGTTCGCGCCTCCAAGCAACGGCGCGCTGCCGCAGATCTCGTTCCAAACCGTTCTTTTCCCTCAGGAGCCAGGTTTGACCAAGGTATTTTTGCATTCCCATAGTTTATTTTCCCTACATCCAAATTATCGACGCTTAAGCTTAAGATCAGTGATGATTCTTTTGGCTTTCAAGTCACTCTGATATTTAAGCGGCTTGCAGACAAGGGTTGAGCCATGACATCTAACGAAGAATCCCTTAGGAAGGCGTACCTCCCCTCCCAACTCGCTTTGAAGTACCATCCATTCTACAGGGGCAAGATTGAGATTGTCCCCAAATGCCCGATACGATCATTCGACGACTTCGCGATTTGGTACACGCCTGGCGTTGCGGAGGCATGTGAGAGCATCGAGAGCAACCCAGAAGCGGTCTACGAATTTACCAATAAGTGGAATACGATAGCCATCGTTACCGATGGATCTCGCGTCCTTGGGCTCGGAGATATCGGCCCTGAAGCGGGCCTCCCGGTCATGGAAGGAAAGGCTCTGCTCTACAAGTATCTAGGAGGAATAGATGCGTTCCCCATATGCTTAGGCACAAAGGACACACACGAGATAATCTCCACGGTGAAGTGTCTCCAACCCTCATTTGCAGGGATAAACCTAGAGGACATAGCGCAACCCAAATGTTTCGAAATCCTTGACACACTCCAACAACAGTTAGACATACCGGTGTGGCATGACGACCAGCAAGGAACCGCCACCGTCGTGTTGGCCGGATTCTTAAACGCCCTCAAGGTGGTTGGAAAGAAAATTTCAGAGGTCAAAATATCAATGATAGGCGCAGGTGCAGCAAACGTCGCATTAGCGCGTCTACTAGTGCTCTCCGGCGCAAACCCGGGAAACATGATTGTGGTGGACAGCAAAGGGATCTTACACCGAAATCGCAAGGATCTCAAAGACTCGCCGAAGAAATGGGGTCTTTGTGAAACCACAAACGCCGAGGGACGTGAAGGAGGAATAGAATCATCCATGATCGGCACCGACGCATGCATCGCCTTATCGACACCTGGTCCGGGAGTAATCAGCAAGGACGCTGTTGTCAAAATGAACGATGGTCCAATTGTGTTTGCCTGCGCGAACCCTGTTCCAGAGATTTGGCCTTGGGAAGCCGAAGAAGCGAGGGCCGCCGTAGTTGCGACAGGACGGTCGGACTTTCCAAACCAACTCAACAACTCACTGGGCTTTCCTGGCATCTTCAGAGGTACAATCGATGTACGCGCACGCACAATTACCGATGAAATGTGCCTCGCGGCGGCGTCTGAACTCGCAAGACTTGCGGAAGAAAGAGGCCTTTCTGCTAAGAATATCATTCCTACCATGGACGACTGGGAGGTATTCCCACGTGAAGCTACCGCCGTGGCGGAGAAGGCAATGTCCATAGGGGTTGCAAGGTTGAAGAGGAGCAGAGATGAGCTCTACAGCAGCGCCCGCTCAATAATCAAGCGTGCACGCGAGCAAACAAAATACATGATGCGAGGAGGCTTTATCCAAGATTTTCCAACCTGAGCTCGCACTTCAGAGAAAATTGCAAATCTGGGCATAGACAGCTAGCTTTTATTGTTAACCCGCCGCCGAATCGCTTCGGAAGGTCAAGCGATGGCTAATAGAACGATTGCAGTCATAGGCGGCACGGGCGATCAAGGTTTCGGTTTGGTGCTCCGTTGGGCAAAGGCCGGAGAACATGTCATCATAGGTTCTAGACAGCAGCAAAAAGCTGAGGACGCCGCGAAGAAAGCTAACGGCATTTTGGGCACTGCGTCGTTCGCGGTCTCTGGGATGGAGAATCCTAAGGCGGCAGCCGCGGCCGACATAATTGTCATGTCGGTTCCCTTCGCGGCCCACGTGGATATGATCAGATCAGTTTATGACAGCATAAAGTCGGATGACGTATTCATCGATGTCGTAGTTCCTCTTTCAACCGCCGTCGGAGGATCTGCCTCTACTGCGCTCGCAGTTTGGGAGGGATCCGCCGCACAACAGGCCGCACGCCTGCTCCCGCCCCACACGAAGATCGCCTCGGCATTTCACAATGTAGTCGCGGAGGCCCTTCAACGTATCGACCGCGAAGTCGACTCGGATGTCATCGTTTGCGGCGACTCCCAGGAGACGCGCAAGGTTGGAATGGAATTGGCCACAAAGATTCCGGGTGTCAGGGCAATAGATGGCGGAAGGCTAGAGAACTCTCGAATCGTTGAGCAAATGACAGCCCTATTAATCGGTATAAACATCAGATACAAAGTAAGCGATGCCGGCATAAGAATCACTGGCCTTCCTGCAACGGGCTGAAGCCGGCCCGCACCGGGAACATTTGAAATGCCTCGAAAAGTAGGGGTCGTAGGTAAACCGAACGTAGGAAAGAGCACATTCTTCAGTGCGGCGACTCTCGCACACGTCGCAATTGCCAATTATCCATTCACGACCATCAAACCGAATCTAGGAATGGGTTACGTAAGGACCCCATGCGTTTGCCGAGAATTCGGCGTGACAGATACACCGGGAAACTCGACGTGCGTCGACGGTACACGGCTTGTACCCGTTGAACTTGTTGATTGTGCTGGGCTCGTCCCGGGGGCGTGGGAAGGCCGCGGTCTAGGAAATCAATTCCTAGACGAGATACGCCAAGCAGATGCGTTGATCCATGTCGTGGACGCCTCAGGATCAACAGATGCGGAAGGTAAACAATGTGACCCAGGGACACATGACCCGTTAGAGGACGTTAAGTTTCTCGATTATGAGCTCGACATGTGGTGCCTCCAAATTATCAAGAAGGAATGGGACCGCGCGATCAGGCGCGTTGAAGGTACACGGGAAGACTTGGTGCCCATCCTTGAGGAGAAACTGAGTGGCTTGGGTGTGCATAAGGCGCATTTGCTCTCAGCCAAAGCGAAGCTCGGACTCAACTTTGAGAAACCAAGCACTTGGTCCAACGAGGACTTATTGAGGCTAGTCAGAGACCTCAGGCGACAAGTACAACCCCTATTGTTAGCAGCAAACAAAATTGACGTCGCACCCGCCGAAAAGAACCTTGATCTCCTCAAGGCAACAGGACGCATAACGGTTCCCTGTTGCGCAGAGGCCGAACTGGCTCTGAGAAGAGCCGGAGAGAAAGGCATTCTTAGCTACATACCCGGGGACGGCAGCTTTAGCATCAACAAAGGCAACCCGCCTTCGACGGAACAAGCGAATGCTCTAACGCGGATCCAGGAAAAAGTCCTAGCACCATTCGGTTCGACAGGCGTTCAGGAATCATTGAATCTCTCATTTTTCAAACTACTGAAGATGATTGTCGTGTATCCCGTTGAAGACCCGGAGAAACTCACCGACCACAAAGGACGGGTACTCCCCGATACGTACCTTGTTCCATATGGAACAACCGCTAAAGAATTCGCCGGCCTGATACATTCCGATTTGGCCGAAGGATTCCTTTTCGCAACCGAAGCCAGAACCAAGATGCGTGTCGCCGACGACTACGTCCTGAAAGATAGAGACGTGATCTCAATCGCCAGCGCGAAGCGACACGCTTAATCTCCACTCATCCTACCAACGCGCCCGTTATTGAGTTTCCTCACCAGCGATTGTCGCGCCAAGATCATTTCGTCTGTTTCCACGTCCTTGTAGACAACGACTCCTGGACCGATGAAAGAACCGGGCCCGATCTTAACTCCGGGCATTATGCTCGCATTAATTCCGGTCTGGACTCCATCGCCCACGATGGTACCTAGCTTCCGTCTTCCCGAACTCAGAACTTTGCCCTTCAACTTCACCTTCACGATTGCTTCGTCAAGCCGAATGTTCGCGGTTATAGTTCCGGCAGCCAAGTTGCAGCGCTCGCCGATTATGCTGTCGCCAACATATGAGAGATGCGGAATTCTTGACCCGTTCATGACGATGCTGTTCTTGACCTCACATGAGGCACCTACAACGACGTCATTCCCAACACTTGTGCACGGCCTGATTCGGGCGTTAGGCCCGACAACGCTGCCTGCACCGATATATGCCGGCCCTTCTATGTAGCTACCCGATTTTACGCAAGCCGTCTCTTCAAGCCAGAGAGGGCCCTTGATGGTGGCACCCGGCTCAACGGTTCCTTTGACTTGGGGCGTGAAATTCATCAGGATTCTTTCATTCGCCTCGAGCAAATCCCAAGGCCGACCGATATCCATCCACTCTTCACGCGAGATCGTTGCGGCCTTCACTTCCTCTCCTTGGTCTACCATGCGTTGCAAGGAAGTTGTGAGTTCGTATTCGCTCCTCCTGGAACGGCCCGTGCCCTTAATCGAGTGGAAGATTTCTTGATCGAAAATGTATATTCCTGTGTTGACCCATCCTTCACCCGTCATCAGGCGGTTAGGTTTTTCTTGAATACGTGTAACGTTGTCCCCCTTGATTTCGACGACCCCGTACTGAAACTGATTAGTCACGCGCGCTACGCCCATCACTCTTGTGCACTCACGAGATTTCTCGAGCACGGCTTCGATCGAGGATTGACTTACCAACAGATCTCCGTATACGACCAAGAATGCGGTGTCTCCAATCGACTCACGGGCTACATTCAGTGCCGATGCTGTTCCAGTCCATTTCGGTTGGCGCAAGTACTCGATGTTTTGACCGTACTTAGCGCCGTCGCCTATGACAGATTGTATCAGATCGCCCTTGAAGCCGACGATGATAAACACCTCCTTGATGCCGGCTCCCGCTAGGGCCTCAATCAGGAACAATATCGAAGGACGTCCCGCTATGGGCAAAAGATGCTTGGGTTTGGTCGTCGCTAGCGGCCACATCCGGGTTCCTTCGCCCGCCGCCAATATCACAGCCTTCAAGTCAGCCACCACACTCCAGGTCCGTCAACTCGCCATGTGGGTAAAGAGGTGATTAGCGTTTTAAACTGAAGCCTGTATGGCGGAGTAAGCCATTAGGTGAGTGTTTGCGATGATGTTTGATCTAGTGTCGTTTCTCGCTGGAGTTGTCGCCGGCGGCCTGACCGGAGCACTTGCGGGCATACTCCATGGATTCGAACGTACGGCCGACCTTCAAGAGAACTTGCTTAAGCTCAAAAAAGAATTCAACAGCATAGACCCAACAACCACGGGCCGAGCGCCCAAAGACCAGGCTTCAGAGGCAAGAATGCGAGAGCTTCGTGCGGAACTCGATTCTATAAATGAAGAAATCCGGAAAATGTATCGAAAGAATGCAAGTTAGGCCGAACGATAAAGGCTAACAGGTTACCACGTTACCGTAGGCCAGATCATGCTGCCGTTGCAGCTGGTTTGATCTGTTCCATCACTTGGGCTGGCGTAGCCATTACGCCGGGTGGAATAGACAGAAGTTTGCTCTTTCTCACGCCTACATGCCTGAGCGGTGCGATTTTCTTGGATAGATTGTAAATGTCAGAGCCTAGTTTTCCTAGGACAGCTTCCTGAGCAAGTTGATCGTAGTTTAGGGCAGTGGCTTTCTCGTCTACTATCTGGCGCATAACTTGCCGCACGCCGTGTTCCTGTGACGCGTTAATTCGGTCGCGGGTGAAAGCGACTATCGAGATCCTGGTTGAGAATTGATCTTTGGTAGTGGCGTTGAAGATACCGTCGAGTCTGGTGCTCCCGCGCCGAACCAGGCTTCGGAGGTAGTCGGTCGCGTACTCATGTGATTTGAGAATTGTATCCGCTCGATGATCCTTCGCGTTAACCACCAAGAAGTAGAGTTTGATTGATTGATGAGCGAAGTCGTTGGTTATGTCATATAATGTTGTTTCGACGACTCGGCCAATAACGGCGGATGGCACTTCGCATGGTATGCTGGCGACTATATTCTCGCCGAAGTATGATGGGCTATACACATCATACCATTCCTTCAACCGCCACTTGTCCCTGACTTTTCTAGTAGCTTTCGACAATTGCTCTCAACCGAATTTCGGAATTTAGCAACGTACGTTTTGTGCCTTATTTAAAGCGTTCACGGCATTGGTGCGCTACGAACGCTTCAGTTTCGCTAGCGACGTTTCGGCCGCATGAATGCAGCGAAAGATGTCTTGAAGAGTTGCTTGCAGCGTGTCAAAGCGATCTACTCCGGTCACCCGCACGCTAAGGGTGCGACCTTTGACGTTCGATGACACTCTTGCTTTCCCGCCGGTCTTTTTGTCATCGGGTGATAAGGCATTCCTCACGCCTTCAGCAAGAGCTGAGGAGGAGTAACGAATCTTGACCTCAGCTTGGTACATCGGTCTTCAACTGCGAGAGCAGAACCTGATCCAATTCTTCCAGGAATTGAGTAGGGTCCTCGGCCTTGATGTGCGCCCCTGCCGCAACATTGTGTCCCCCACCGAAACCTTTGTATTTCTTCGCCGTAACATTCAAGGCGGCACCCAGGTTCATGCCCTTTTGAAGCAGCATCGCTGGCGCCCTGGCGGATAGCTTGATTCCACCATCCTTGGCTTTTGTTACGACGATGATCGCGTGGTCCGGCGTAAGATTCCCGGCCGAGGAAATTATTGATGAAAATGCGCCCGTCATACTTTCCTGAATCTTATTCTCTCCGCGTATTGCCCAAATGACCTTGAACTTCTGAACAGCGTTTGGAGAGTTGGTCAGCCATTCCATGTAGTTAGCAAGAGTCTTCCGGTAGTTCGCAACTACTTCGTTTGCTTCGGTCAACGCAGTTTCCCGGTCTCCCAGACCGATGCTTACGCCTATGGAAGGGTTACCCGTTCTGCCGCATGCATTGAGCAAGGATGAAAATTCTCGAGCGTCCCTAGTTGAACTACCTGGCGTCTCGTTGACGAACGTATAGACAGTGCCGACCATTTCCAAAACTACATTCGAAGGAAAGCCTTGCGAGTTTAGATAGGATATGATTGCGTTCAACAGTTTCTGTTTCTCTTCATGTGATAAGTCGGCGACGGTTCGAAACCTGTCACCATCTTTCAGCGGGATCCCCGCGCTCGACAGCAACATGAGGCAGTTATCTTCTCTCCCGCTAAGGTTAGGAAGGTAGGGTGATGTGGTAAATGCGAGGGCTCTGAATATTGGCCGCGTCTCCCGTCCGTAGAGAACCAAGTCCGAATCAACCCTGGCGCAGCCGCTGCTAACCGCGTCATCGACAAGGATCTTGTTCAGTCCGCCAAGCGTCCTGATTTCGTTCTTGTCTTGCATATCTCCTAAAGCGCCGACTATCCCCAATGTGCTGAGGTCCTTGTTCGCTTCGTCTAGGGCCCGGGCCACAAGATACGCCACGCCCGCCGCGCTCAGGTCTTTCGCGCCGTCGATACCGAATTCGTGAGGGTTCACCTGCGTGATCTTTTCACCGGCCTTTCCGTCCGGTGAGTGATGATCCAGTATGACTACTTGCTTCGCCTCTAACCTCGAATTCACGAGGTCAGAGTACCCACTACCAATGTCTGTGAAGATCACGATATCCGGCTTGCCAAGCGAGATTTCATCAACTATGTCTTCGCGTAGTTCTTCGACTATTCGCACTTTGAAGCGTGCCCGGCTACGAGCCAGAAAAGAGGCAACTATTCCTGCCGACGATAAACCATCTGCGTCGTTGTGAGAAATAGCCGTAAATGTGGAGTCAGCTTGAAGGTTCTTCCTAATTACCTCTGACGCTTGTCTCGCTCGTTCAAGAAGGGCCTCCGCCTGTCCGCCAGCGGCCATTCACTATGCCACTGACGCTACCATGTGCTTGTACTGCCAGTCCGGCCTCAGTTGCCCTTTCATCCTGTAGTACTTAACGAGACGATGTATTTTCGATTCGAGCATAGCCAATGAGCGTTTATTGACGTGATCCTTGCGGTTCTTCTCCAGATGGCGTCGCAGGTCCTCCGCCTTCTTCACAAGCACTCCGAGATCCTCAGGTAACGCGTGCGACTGTTGTTCATCGCCATGCAGGATCTCCTGAACGTTCTTACCCGTTATTGATTTCACCAGCGGGACACCAAAACGGTCCCTCATAAGCACCCCTATTATGCTAGGGGTGTTGCCTTCCCTTGATAACTTGAGCACCAAAGATTCAACTTCTTCCGGCGTATATTTCACCCATGATGGCGTCTTCTTGCTAATGGGCCGAGTTGAACCCGACTTACCACGTTTACTTGTGTAGAGCCTCGCCGTTGTCACGCACACTCCAATTTTCTAAATTCATACGTAGTCTCCGGCTCTGGATTATTTAACTTGTCTAAGCCGGCCCCGACTTTGGCTTGGTCATGAGCCAATTGAAAAGTTGCTGAAACGCTCTCCCTCTGTGCGACAGTAGGTTCTTCTCCCACGTGCCCATCTGGGCGAATGTTCGACCATCTCCTTCCGAAGGTATGAAAATTGGGTCAAACCCGAAACCGTGTCGTCCCTTCACGTGGCGGCTGACGACCCCTTTCACGTTAGCACTAAAGCAAATCGGTTGACTTTCGAGTTTGCAGAAGGCGACAGCAGCTTGAAAATGCGCCTCTCTGCTCCTAGCATATTCCATTAGCCTCAGGATACCCTTGTTTCCGATAGTCCGGTAGACGAAAGAGGAATAGGGACCCGGAAAGCCTCCTAATGCATGGACGAAGAACCCGGAATCTTCAGCGATGACAGCATGCCGGGTAGCTTGAGAAGCCTCTTTAGCTGCAAAAGATGCGATCTCCTTCAAGTTGTCTGACTGGATTTCGACTTTGTGGCGCTTAACCTGTCTGAGGATTAATCCGAACTCTCCAGCTATCCGAGCAGCCTCGGTGTACTTTCCCTTGTTCCCGGTCGTAAAGTATAGTGGCGTGTCATGTTCTTTCAGAATACCTTCCCCTCCGCTCGATCTCGTGTACCTTATTGAGAATCTCGACTTCCCGTTTCCTACCCACGATGGCCGAGTATCCGCTCAGGAACGCATCGAAGATCTCCTCGTGGAACTTTACATGAGTACTCTTCATTGCCCGATTCAGCAACAGAAGGTCGATACCCCGGTCTTCCAGTTGTTCCGAGAAGTTGCCCAAGCCGAAGTCGATAAGAAAGAGTTTGCCGTTGTCCGAGAGAACATTGGAAATGGTAAGATCACCATGCACAAGGCCTCCCTCATGCAGCTTCGCAATCAGCTTTCCCAAGTCTCTACATCTTCGCCGTCGCATCTGAGGCGCGACCACGTACAATTCTTCTTTCAGAGTAGGTCCCTTCACATATTCCATTATGAAAGATGACTCTTCTACGTCGAGGTGCTGAATCACCGGGACGGGGATCCCGGCTCTTCTAGCTTCGTGCATTAAGTTTGTTTCATGCAACGTTCTAGTGCGACGAATCGTCGAATCTAATTCCGAGACGCGGTACGGCTTCGGAACCCTGTTCTTTCTGATCGCAAGTTCTCCAAACCAGTCTTGCAAGTAGATTTCTGCTTCCGCGCCTCGGTAGATCAGCTTAGGCAGAGTTGGTTCTCCAAGGTATTGGGACATCCTCTAACCTCCATCTTGGTCTCACACGAGTATCGGCAATCTCCGCTGTCTCTCCAGCCCGCAGGGCCAGCATTCCTGCCCAAGCTATCTGAGCGCCGCAATCTCCGGTGTACGGTTGCGCCACAATCCTCGGAACGGCGTCATGCAACGCCACCATTTCAGCCAGTTTTTTCTGAAGTGTTCCGTTCGCTGCGACACCCCCCGTCAACAAGACCTCCTTCTTGCGCGTGTAAGCCAGGCTTCTCTCAACCGCCTCGGTTAACATCGAACAAGAAACTTCCTGCATCGAATAGCAGACGTCCGCCAGCGATGCTCCGGACCGAAGCTTAGCGAGTGAGGCTGTGAGCAGACCGGAGTACGAGACATCGTTCCCCTTCACAACATAGGGCAAGGAAACGAAGTTTGACGACTTCGAAGCCAGCTTCTCGATCTGCGGACCAGCCGGGGAGGGGAGGTCGATTTCTCTTGCAAACATGTCATACAGATTACCAAGCGTGATATCCTCAGTCTCACCAAAGACGCGCCACTTTCCCCCTGAAAAGGCGAGAATCGCTGTATGACCGCCCGAAACGAGAACTACAAGGGGATCACGGGCGCCTGTCGTAAGGGTTCCAATCTCAATATGACCAATCGCATGATTCACAGGAACCAAGGGCTTTTCAAGCCATGACGCCATGGCCCTCGCCACGGTTGCTCCTACCCTAAGACACGGCCCCAGGCCAGGCCCAAGTGCCACAGCCACTCCGTCTAACTGGCCTCCAGTAATTTCCGCCCTACTCAGCGCGTCCGAAACCACTTTGGCCGCTACCTCGCTATGATGATCGGCGGCCTCACGCGGATGTATCCCGGTTCCGGGCTTGGAAGCGCAAGTATCGCGAACGTCCGATAAAACCTCGCCCTTTTCGCTGACCACGCTTGCGCCGAATGTATGTGCGGTTGATTCTATTCCTAGACAATACACAGCGACCACCGATGACGATTGTTATAAGATTGGGATGGGTTAGTTAAATTAAACAAGTCACTGATTTGTTATTAGTTAGGAATGGGTTAGTTTGCCCCTAACTAATGGGTCGAGGGTTGGAAGGTTGGCGGTCGCGGTTCAAGTTACGGCTGGTGAGGTTGTTCCTGATCTTCTTTCCGTGGCACTTGGGCAGGAGTGCGTCGGGAAGTGGTTGAGTAGGGTTCGACCGGTCACACGCCCCACGTACAAGTCGATCCTGAAACATTGGCTGTTATGGCTGTGGACCAAGCCGGGCTGGGAGGGAAAGCTGCCTCTGAGCTCTTGGACTTGCAGGAGAACGCGCGGCGAGGCCGCGAATCCAAACAGCTGCTGGGTCTCATGAAAGACTTTGCCTGTTCACCTTTGGAAGGAATGCTTGTCAAATCTCACACCGAAGACACCCCATTAGTGAACTTTGAAGATAAACTTCTGGATGATCCGTCGACCGGGATCAGAGAACACCCGATGGATGGATTTCTAGCACTAGGCCTCTTGAAGGCCAAATGGGAGGAATCATAGACACCCCAACCATTGACTAGAATTCCTTGTAACGGTTAAATTCATGTCATATGTAATAGCCGACGACCTACAATGGTTCACATAAGAGACGAAGGCGTCTTCGACGCCCCAGTAGAAAAAATCTGGCGATACCTCAACGACGAACACGCACACTCCCACG
>Ga0187769_10001837_pt1 | contig 12267 bp, 9 predicted proteins | sample 0116_SJ02_MP02_1_FD_133140 | JGI IMG/M metagenome (GOLD analysis project Ga0187769, IMG submission 133140) | Tropical peat soil microbial communities from peatlands in Department of Meta, Colombia - 0116_SJ02_MP02_10_MG | ecosystem: Environmental > Terrestrial > Soil > Wetlands > Peat | place... | reverse complement strand
CCGCCGCTCGTCGCCGGCACCGGTCAGCGCTCGTGTCGCCGCAGCGGTAGCTGCCGCTGTCGGAGTTGATCACCATCCGCGACCCGCACGTCCCGCAGCGCAGCACGCCCGGGCGCGCCAGCAGCCGCTCGGACTTGGCTTTGGCGCCCGCGCGAGACCGTCCGCCACTGCACCCGCTCGAACAGCCCGCGATCCTTGACGATCGCCTCGTGCGCGTGCGGGTTGTGCAGCGCGCCGAAGTGGATCTCACCCAGGTACATCCGCGAGCGCAGCATCCAAGCCACACCGGAGAGCGCGCGGTCGATCCCGTTCTCGGCCAGCCACGCCTGGATCTCCACCAGCGAGGCGCCACGATCGCGGCGCTTGAACGCCCGCATCACGACCTTCGCGGCCGCGGGCGCGACCACCAGCACGCCGTCCTCGCCGCGCACATACCCGACCGGGACCTTCGGGTGCGGGTAGACACCCCGCGCCACCGCCCGCGCCTGAGCCGCCGTGACCTTCTCGCCCGTGATCTCGGCAAAGTATTGGAACACCGAGCCGAGCATGTTCGTGGACAGGCGCTGCGCCGCCGTGCCGTTCGTCAGCTTGCCGTGGTCGAGCGCGAAGATCTCCCCGCCCGCCCCCTCCACCCGCTCGATCACCTCCAGCTGGACCTTGAGCGAGCGCACCAGCCGATCGAAATACGCCACCACGAGCTGGTCGGCCCGGCCGGCCTCGATCATCTCGATCGCCGCCCACAGGCCGGGGCGCTTGGACAACGGCAGCCTGCCGCTGACGTCGATCTCGGGAATCGGCGCGCCAGCAAGCCGCTCACCCCGGTCCTTCGCCCACCGCCTAGCGGCCTCGATCTGCACCTCGGGCGAATGAAAGCGCTCGTCCTCCCGGTCGCCCCTCTCGCTCACGCGGACGACCACGACATCTCTCGGCTTCGACATACGACCCGTCTCGACGCGACACTAACGCCCTTTAGGCGCCTAGGATCCGACGGGCGAGAAGGCACGGGAAGTCAAGGCGCGCTACCAGCGCACGTGCCGAGGCTGCGGCGCGCCGACCAGCGCGCGCAACGGCAAAGACGACGCCTACGAATACTGCAAGCAATGCCATCCCGGCGCGATCGCGCGGGAGTGGACGCGCGAACGGGTGCGCGATGCGATGCGCACCTGGCACGCCCGCTACGGCAGCCCACCAACCTCTTATGACTGGTCGGTCTCGCACGCGAGCAGGCGCGGGCCATAGGCGCTCCTCCGGCTGCAGGACGGAGAGTAGCGGCGGCGAGCACGGTGAGCGAGGTGTACGGCAGCTGGGCGGCCGCGCGTGCCGACGCCTTCCCGGATGCCTGAGCCGCGGGTGGAGTTCCCCGCGCGTCCGGGAAACTAACCAGGTAACCGATGACGGCCGTCCGTAAGCGCGACGGCTGGTCCGTCAACACTCACCGCTATCGGTCACGCTACGGGCGCCACGCGTGCCTCGCGCAGGCTGCCGTCGGCGTCGACGCGGGAGTACACCAGCTCGACCACCTGCCCGACCCGCTCCGCGGTCCGGGCGCCGGCGAGCGCGTGAACACGGCGGCAATCCAGGTCGCAGAGAGCGTGCCAACGACCGTCACGCTCCTGGCGAACCGAACACAGCGCGGCGGATGTGGTGAACCGCGCCTTGCGCTTGACCCAAGCGCGATGTCGCCCGGGCCGGTACGCCGATCCCAGACGCTTCAACACCGTCCCTTCAAACCCCAGGGAGACGATCGCCTCGTGCGCCGCCAGCGTCGCCGGCCGCGACTCGGCCAAGCGGATCCGCTCGCACACCGGAAGCGTCTCGCGCAACCGCGCGTCCCGCTCCTCCCAAGGACGAGCCCGCACATCCTCGCCATCCACGGCGAGCAGGTCGAAGGCCACGAACCGGAGCCGCTCCGTCGCGTGAGGCCGGCCGGTGAACACGGCGCGAGTGACCGCGGCGAAGTCCTGCGCCGGCTTGCCCTCGCGCTCGCTGACGACGACCAGCTCACCGTCAACTGTGGTTCCCGACGGCACGGCGGCGAGAGCGCCGAGCAGCGATCCCAGCCGGGCGGTCAGGTCGGTGCCGTGGCGCGACCAGCCGCGTACCTCTCCCCCGCGACCGACTTCGACCAGGAGTCGAAAACCGTCCCACTTCGGCTGGAGCACCCACCGTCCGCCGTCGGGCCAGCGACGAGCGGAGACGCTGAGCATCGGCGGTGGAGCGGGCATTGAGATGAGGCTAGTCCAAGGGCATTCGGGACGCGCCCACTTCTGGACCGTGCACAAAGCACGAGCGTGCTCCACAGCGCCGCGTCAGCGACGAAGTAGCTGTCTCGCTCGATACTGAACCAACTAGTGGCCCAGGCCCCGTGCCTCATGGGCAAAGCGCAAATCATCGGGCGTGGCTATGGAGCACCCCGCGCCGGCTCGGGCCGTGCCTCAGCTCACGCCGGCGGCAGAGAGATGCCCCGGTTTCAGGGATCGCGGTCGTCGGCGGGCAGCGCACGGTAGCCGGCCGCGGCAGCCATGACCGGGCTCGGCCGCGCTGGCGCTCCTCGGACATCGCGTCCCACCGTCCAAGCTCGCCAGGCGAGCGTGCGAGCTCGTCCCTGAAGCGGCGGAACGCGCCACGGCCTTTGATCGCGATGCGCTTCGTGTGATCCCCGTGTCGCCGAAGCAATAGCTCACCGTGCGCAAGCAGGATCGTGAAAGCGATCGTTGGACGAGGACGCCGTTGTGGCCGTGAACGCGTCTGCACTGGTTGTTGTCAGATGCAGGACTCTCGTCTTCCGGGTACCGAAGATTGAAGGAGCTGCCCTCGGACCGCACACGGGAACAGCTACGGGCTGCAGGCCGAAGTCGTGTCCATCAGGCGACCCGTGAGCGCTGACGAGCGCATAAGAAGCGGGAGGGCCGCCCGAAGGCGACCCTCCTAACCAAAAGCCACGCCACGCCGAGCCTAGACTCGCCATGCCCTGAACGACCGGATCAGCCACGTCTCCTCCACGTTTGGGCCACTATCGGACCACACACCCAGCGCAAATCTTGCACTCGGCGTGACGGAAACTGGGACATTGCAGAGCATTCACGGAGCGCGCCCGGAGAGATTCGACGTCCCGACCTTCGGGGGGTTCCGTAGACCCCACCGCTGCAAACGACACTGGGCCACGATCGGTGCTAATCCCCTGCAAACCCGGCAAGGCCCGAAGCTGCTGAGGTCACTCTCGCGACGTTGGGCCATTATTGGGCCACGAGCGGCAGCTCAGTCTCCCGCCTCGTGTCCCGTCACGATGTGAACGAAAAGCTGGTCGTCTTCACAACCGACAACTACAAACTGCGTGGTCGGGTCGTAGGTATCGACCATCGCCTTGAAGTTGCCACTTGCCGGGTCTCCAGCGCCCACCAGTCCCTCGTCAACAAAGCGGCGCAGCAGGTCTGGCAGCCGAGCAGCGGCGTAGTACATCGCCTCGCTCTTTCCCGACGCCTTGACCTGCTCTTCGTCACTCGTCACCCAGAACCCTCGCCCGGTTGCTTCGTATGCCTCGCGCGATGCCTTAAACATTTGATCGCCATGGTCTGCCACATTCAGCCACTCTATGTAGCGATCTCCGGGTTTGTGGGTACTCATTGCAGGTTCTCTCCTTGAGGCTTGATGGGTGACAAGGCCACAAGAGGGCCCAACATAACTTTGCGCATCACGGTTCCGCGTGCAGCGTCGTTCCAACCGTTGGGGGAAAGCGAACGCCGAGCGCCATCCCTCGGGTTCGCTCCAAGCTGCTCAAGCAGGTACCGGAAGTCCGCGCCGGCGGGCGTGCCATGCCCTTCGGTGTAGCCTTCCACCCGCCGCGCGGCCGGCCAGGGTTCGCCGCCCACCCGCCGATTTTGATGCCAGTTCTGGACGGCGCGAATGTCGCCACGGTCTGCCCGGCCGCGACAGTCTGGCCGACACCCACGTTCGGGATGATTTCCTCCGACCAGTACCAGTATTTGCCGGCCAGCGGCCCGCTCATGATCTGAAACACCATCGCAGATCCCGCCTAAGGTGTTCGTGCCCTGCGCGCCGAGGGCATGACCTAGTCTCGCGCCAATGGCAGGTCGAGAACCGGCACCCGAGGAGTTGGCAGCAGCCGACGTCGTCGCCGACGCGGTCGGCGGGCATTGGGAGTCGCGTGACGGGGAAGGCGACCCGCCGGGGATGCACGACTTCGACGTGATCCTCCCGGATGGACGCTGCATCGCGCTGGAGGTCACAAGCGCCATCGACGGGGCCGTCGTCGCGCTCTCGGATGCAGCTTTCGGAAGAGAAGGCCGACAGCAGCGCTGGCCCGCTCCGGCCTTGACGAACGATTGGATCGTGACGATCCCGCAGCGCCGGGTCCGTGTCGCCGACATGATGAGCGCGATGCTCCCCATCCTGGAGGTCTTCGAGGAGCACGGGCACGCCGATGTCGACCCGCATGTCAACTACGCCTACGTCAGTCCGCGCTCTGAGATGCCTGCGGCGGTTGTTGAGGCTGCTCGGCGGATGGTCGAGCTCGGGGTAACTCGGGCGCGAGTGCTCGCGCCGCGGGCGGAGGGCGACGCGGAGATGTTCGTCACGATCAGTGGCGGGTTCACGGGCGACCCCGGCGCCGTTAACCGACTGGTCGCCGAACGGGCGGAGCCCAAGCGCGAGAAGCTCGCTAGGGCTAAGGCCGACAGTGCGAGCGAGTGCCACCTGTTCGTCTGGCTGGATGGGACACAACCGGGCGCGGAGTTGGCTGTGGCAAAGATGCCGCCGCCCCCGGCGCCTGAGATCCCGTCGGAGGTCGATGTCGTATGGCTGACGACGCCGCCGCTCGCCACACCCGAGAAGCTCTGGCGAGCGCGGCAGTCGGAAGGCTGGGAAGTGCTGCGCTAGCGCTCCTGTAATGCCGTTGGCGGGCACAGGCGCGCCGGATCGGCGCTACGTCCTCGTCTGTCGAGAGGCAGTAACCGCGTTCGAGCCGCCGTTCGACTCGTGGGCGCCAGCTGTGTGTCCTCCCGACCCTGAAAGCAGGACAAATTCCTCAAACGGGTGTTCCCTGCTTCTCGCCAAAGGTGTGCATCTCCATCGCATCGACCGTGAGGCGCCGGGCCCGATCACTTCGACGGCCCTGCTTTTCCGCGCGAGCAGCATCTGTGCTTGCTCGCATCCGGCTAACGTCGGCTCCCGGAAAGGCCGATTTCCACAACTGTCGGGCGGCGGTCGGGGTGACCGTCGCGGGACTGGTGGAAGTCGTCCATTCCACTAGCCATCATCGCGCCGGACCTCGCGCCTGCTTAGCGAGGCGAAGCAGCCGTCGGTCCTGCTGTCAGCGCGCGAAGCGGTTGACCGGCGTTCGCCATCGATGCCTGTACGGAGCCGGAGGCAGGCATCCCGTTAGCGGACCGGTCAGCGGACGTCGCTCCCGGCTGCCGTAAATCAGACAGCGATTAGGAATATCCCGAATGCGGCCCACGGCAACGAGCACGAGGCTCAACCACAGGGAGGGCTCGGCTGCCACGCCGTCGTGAACGTGCTCGGCCGGGTGTAGCGAAGCACGACCGCCGCACCAACGATCGCCGCGACAACGGGGATGATCACGACCATCGGCAGGGAGCCACGCTCCCGCTCCGTCTAGGCGACTATGGGGGCTCGGACACGATGTCGAGGAAGGCGGTCGCGCGGAACCACCATCCTGACGGTGGTCGAGCCCGCAACCCGCAACCGGCCCGGGCGAGGTAAGCCGCCAGGTGGCCGGCGACCGCTTCTGTTCCATGATGAGCCGTGACCAAGCCAGAGCTTCTCCGACGCGTGGTGCTTCTGCCGACCCGGTTGCATGTCATCGAGTGCTCCGCACCGTTACCCGAAGCGTGCTCTTGCACGCTCAGGTTTTCATCCCTCGCGCGAACCGTGCAAACCGTGGTAACTACCGGTATCGACCCGGAGGCGCCCGTGTTGCAGGTCCATACCGCGTGCAGCGTGCGGAACGCGAAGCGCGCCGGCGATGAGCCGGCGCGCTGGATGCGGCAGTCGGTAGCCCGTCAATGCGCCGCCAGGGGCCAGACAGGCAATACGACTCGCTGGTAGCAGATCTCGCAGAGCTCGGCCAACGCCATGTAGAAGATGCAGGCTGTTGCGGCGAGTCCGGTATAGCCGCCCCAGTGAATCAGCGTGGTATGAGCTCCATAGTTGCCCGCGGCCAGCAGGAAGACCGCTGCCCCGATCAGCGCCAGCGTCAAGACCACGACGAGATTCGTGCGGAACGACGCGAGGAACATGACGGCGAGGAAGATGCCGAACGCGTAGAGGAAGAGACCCAATGCGTGGCCCACCTGGGCGGGCGGCACGGACTTCAAGAACCACTGCGCGATCGCGAACAGCGACAGCCAGAAGGCGCCGAAACCGCAGAACAGCACGCCCGAGAAGGTCTTCCCGGTGCGGAACTGGATGATGCCTGCGATCAGCGCCGTAATGCCGCCGCACATCAGCGCCACACCGAACACGACGGGCTCAACGCCCTTGGAGATCGCGTCCGCGTTGATCATGCTGAGCATGAACGTCGGGACGCCGAAGGCCAACAGCGCCAGCGGCGCCGAGTTGCCCCAGCCCAGCGTCGTCTCACCAGGCGGCGTGGCGAGCTCGGTCCGAGCCGCGCCATTGTGCGCAGCCTCCGACCCTGCCGGAGGTGCAACGATAGGTGGAGGTGAATCGACGATTGCCATGATGCAATCCCTCCTTCGGTGCGTCGAGAACGGTCAGCGCACTATTACAACGACCAGCATCAGCAACCCACCGACCTACGAGATGGTCGTCGGTCGTCCGAGCAAGCCGATGCTAGTCACTCAATTGATGGCTCCGGGTCACCCGGAGCTTCGAGGATCCGCGACTCGCGCCGTCGTCGCATCGGTGTAAACACTGTTTCGCTGTGTGGAAACCCTGCAACTGATCTGCGCTCACCCCGGGATGCACCGGTGCCGTGTGGGCGGGCACGATGAGATGACCACGCGGGAGGGGCGAACCTGCCTGCCGTGACGACGTGCCCGAGTGGTGCAGGCCGGGAACGTAGCATGCCGTTACGAGAAGAGGAGCGATCCCATGCCAGCCAACCTCGCACAGCTTCTGACCGAGACAGTATCCCGGCACGGCGATCGACCTGCGCTGAAGCTCGACGACACCGTCCTCACATACGACATGCTCAGCGAAGGGGCGACCCGGGTGGCCGGCCTATTGAAGGAGCGGGGTCTGCGACCGGGCGACCGCGTCGGGGTCATGCTGCCCAACGTGCCGTACTTCGGCGCCGTGTACTACGGCGTGCTCCGCGCTGGCGGCGTGGTCGTGCCGATGAACGTTTTGCTCAAAGGGCGGGAGGTCAGCTTCTACCTCTCGGATTCGGGTGCGAGGCTGATGTTCGCGTGGTACGGCTTCGCGGAGTCGGCCGAGGAGGGCGCCGGGGTGTCTGGAACCGAGGTGATCCTCGTCAGGCCGGGCGAGTTCGAGGCCCTGCTCGCAGGCGCATCGCGCCAACCCGACGACGTCGAGCGCGACGGCTCGGACACCGCCGTGATCCTCTACACCTCCGGCACCACGGGGACGCCCAAGGGCGCCGAGCTGACGCACGCCAACATGCTCGACAACTGCTTTTACGGCGGCACGGAGCTGGTGGACATCTCCGAGCAGGACGTGGGCCTCGGCGCGCTGCCGCTCTTTCACTCCTTCGGGCAGACCTGCTGCCTGAACACCTCGGTTCGAGCAGGCGCATGCCTGACGATGATCCCCCGGTTCGAGCCCGGCAAGGCGCTCGAGATCATCGAGCGCGACAGGGTGACGTTGTTCGACGGCGTGCCGACGATGTACCACGCGATGCTCAACTATCCCGAACGCGATCGATACGACGTTTCGTCCCTTCGTCTCTGCCTCTCAGGTGGCTCGGCGATGCCGGTGGAGGTCATGCGCGGCTTTGAGGAGGCGTTCGGCTGCATGATTCTTGAGGGCTACGGACTATCGGAGAGCTCGCCGGTGGCCTCGTTCAACCAACGCGACCGCGAACGCAAACCCGGCTCGATCGGCACACCGATCCGGGGCGTCGAGATGAAGGTCGTCGACGAGGAGGGCAACGAGCTGCCGATCGGCGAGGTCGGTGAAATCGTGATTCGCGGCCATAACGTGATGAAGGGCTATCTCAACCGTCCCGACGCCACCGCCGAGGTGCTGAAGGACGGCTGGCTGCTCACCGGAGATCTGGCCCGCATGGACGAGGACGGCTACTTCTTCATCGTCGACCGCAAGAAGGACATGATCATCCGAGGCGGCTTCAACGTGTATCCGCGCGAGATCGAGGAATTGCTCTACGAGCATCCCGCGGTGCTCGAAGCTGCAGTGATCGGCGTCCCCGACGAGGCGCTGGGCGAGGAGGTCGCCGCGGCGATCGTGCTCAGGCCCGGCCACGAGGCGAGTGCGGACGAGATCCGGGGATTTGTCAAGGACCGCTTGGCGGCCTACAAGTACCCCCGGCACCTCTGGTTCGCCGAGGAGCTGCCGAAGGGATCGACCGGAAAGATCCTCAAGCGCGAGATCCCCACGCGCGACGTCACCGCCCACGAGGTGGCTGCGCGTTAGCGGCCCCAGGTGAGGGAGGCGCCGACGCGGCGGAGACCTCGGCGAGCCGGCGGTGCAGGCGCTCGCGCAGCTCCTCCGGTTGGTAATGACGCGACGCGCGGTGCTGGCGGGCGAGCACCACGCCGGTGGCGGCCACTCCGGCCAGGCCGGCGAGACCCACGAGCTTCCAGCGCATCCGCATCCGTCGCGTAGCTTATTGGCGGCGTGAACGACACGGCGCTGGCTCTCGAGGACGCCGTCGCGACGGCGGCGACCGGCGACATCTGGCTGTTCCGCGGCAGGTCGATGGCCGACCTAACGATCCGAGCCCTCACCAACAGCCCGGTCAACCATGTGGGCATGACCGTCGCGATCGATGACCTGCCGCCGCTGCTCTGGCACGCCGAGCTCGGTCGCTCGCTGCCTGATGTGTGGACCGGTGAGCGCCAACGCGGCGTGCAGCTTCACCTGCTCGCCGAGGCGGTCAGGACCTGGAACGCCCGCTACCAGCAGCGCGCCTGGGTGCGCCAGCTCGACGGTCCGATCGAGCGCCAGCACGAGGACAGGCTGATGGAGGTCATCGACCGCTTCGACGGCCGGCCGTTTCCGACCACGCTCGGGCTTCTTCGGCGGTGGCTCAGTCGCCCCGTCCGCCACGCCTCCTCGCTAGAGACGGTCTTCTGCGCGGAGCTCGTAGCCACGACCTATCAGCACATGGGGCTGCTGGTCCCCGGCCGACCTGCCCGCTCGTATGACCCCGGCCGCTTCTGGAGTGGCGACCACATCGCCCTCGTCCCGCCGTTCGCGCTGGGCGTCGAGATCGCGGTGCGGTGAGCGACCCCGAGATGTCCACAGATGGTGTCGCCGACGATGCCGCTTCCGCATCCAAATCGGAGAGCGTCAATGCCGCCGATCGTGACGCTGGCTGTCGCTGCGGACGATCTTGAGCAGTGATTCCGGGTGGTGGCCGCGTGGCTCCCGCTTCGCGAGGCGGAGCGGCAGGCGGCCAACGACCGCCGCGGTGCTAGCTCTCGGCTCGGTTCACGACGGCCAGCAAACTGAAGGCCGCTTCCGAGTTGGACGACAAGCCCACGTCTCGCGGCGCAGCTAGGCGACCGGTCAAGTCGCGCTCGCTTGTCGTCCGAACCGGCTGCGAGATGTGTGTCTGAGGCGCATGCTCGCAATCGCTATGAAAGCATCAGCGTTGGCCAGACGGCTGGCGCCTGCTTCAGGGCGAAGCGGTACTGTCGAGCGACGGGCTCGTCCGCAGTTGCGGACCCGTCCGAGGCCGGCGTGAGCTCAGCGGCCACGCTTCGCCCGCGGCCGACACGACTGGGTGCTTCTTGTGCATCTGCAGCGACGGGCGGGAGGAGCGCCGCTGCCGGCCGTCGTGTTGCTCGCAACTCGGGTGGAGCGCCGGCGACGCTGGCGTCGCTCTATGTCACTTACGGCCGTGCCGAGGTTGTTTGGGGTGCCGCACGTGTGTCGCGTGGGACCAGGGTCAGCGGACCCAGAGCTGGTCTGGTAGGACGCCTTGCGACGCGCCTGCTTGGTAGTTCCTGACGCGTTTGGAAACGAGGGTGATGTAGCTCGGGATTACGAGCGGCACCTGCGCTGCGTCGTCGGTGAGCGTGTGGTCGGCTTGGGCCAAGAGCGCTGAGGAGTCGGATGAGCCATCTTCTTCGGCGGCGCGTGCGGTCCGGATTTGGGCATCGAGCCGCGGGTCGCAGAACTCGGCGATGTTCCCGTTGGATGGCGAGTTCGGGGTGAAGTATTGGCAGCCGAAGTAGATCTCAATCAGCTGCGACGTCGACAGCAAGGGTGAGCCGTCATACCAGAGGAAGGCCTGGGCCTTTGTGCGGGAGTCGGCGATCAGTGCGTACGCGTTTGAGTGTCCGATGATGTCGCGTAGCCGAGCGGGGTATCCCAGCCGATCGAGCAACGTGACGAGGTAGCGCCCGGCGACGGTCAATCCGGGGTAGTCGAACGGCAGCCAGACCGTGATGTGGGTGCCGCGTGTGTGCGAGGCGTTGATGAGCCGCTGCGCGCTGGCCAGGTCGGGGGCGCGCCACGCGCCGCTGGGGGTCGGGTCGAGTGTGTAGGGGCAGTAGCGCTGGTATCCGGTGAAAAACGGCGTCAGCATCTGGCAGGTGGGCTGCGCGTCCGCCCCGACCAGCCGGGCGACCTCGACGCGGTCGACGGCGTAGTTGAGCGCCCGGCGGACGCGGACGTCGTTGAACGGAGCCACGCGCGCGTTGAAAATGAGCGCGTCCGCAAAGATGCTCGGCGTGATGTTCAGCTGGCTGGCAAACCGCGTTTGCAGCTCGCCGAGGCGATTCGCCGGCGGCGGGTCGAGCATGACATCGGCGCTGCCCCGCTCGACTTCGGTCGTTGCCGAAGAGTCGTTGACACCGGTTTGTACGATGATCTTGTCGGGGTACCCGTCGGGGCGCGCAGCGCGTGACCACTCGTGAAAGTAAGGGTTTCGAGCCAGCGTGACCTGCGCGCGCTCGTAGTCCGCGATTTCGTATGGCCCGGTCGCCGGGATCGGGTGCATCCCGACGTTGTGAAGGGGTGTGCCGGGCGGCACCGGCGCCGCGTCCGGGAGCGTGAGCCGGTAAAGGAAGTCGGGGTTGGGCGCGACGAGATGGAAGGTGACGGTGTCCGCCTGATCGTCGACGACCACCCCTCGGGAGAGATCGCAGCGCGACGGGCGGGCTATGCAGGCGGCGCCGCCGATCACGTTCGCGAAGTAGTCACCGGTAAGCGAGTTGGGGCCGAGCGCGAGGTCGCGTTCGAGCGCACGACGGAAATCCTCCGGCCGGACCGGGGCGCCGTTTGAGTAGCGGATCCCCCGCCGCAGCTGGAAGGTGTAGGTCGTGCCGCCGTCGGTCGGGGTCGGCAGCCACGCGGCGAGGTCGGGCACCAGTTGCGCGGATTGGAACCCGCCCGTCCGCTGGTACGCGGTCAGGCCGTCCACGGTCAACCACTGCAGCCAGGTCGAGGACTGGTCGAGGGGATCGAGGCTGCTCGGTCGTTCGCTCTCAACGACCCTCAGCGTGCCGCCGCGGTGGCTGGTCGCCTCCGCCTGAGCGCTCACCCAAACCAGCCCCGCGGTGACCGCCACCCCGGCCGGCCGGTTTCCGACCCGGATCGTCCGCGCGACCAAGTTGGTGGCGGCATCGATGCGCGAGACCGTGCCCGAGTACTGATTTGCCACCCACACGCTCGCGCCCGCGACGGCGATCGCCGCAGGCCCCTGTCCGACCCCGATCACGCTCGTCACCGCGTTGGTTTGGGGGTCGATGCGGGAAACCGTGCCGTCGAGGCTATTGGCCACCCACACCGACCCGTCGCCGACCGCGATCGCGTCCGGGCCGTTGCCAACACCGATCGTCTGGCTGACTTGATCGGTGCTGGGATCGATCCGCAGCACGCGCCCGTCAACGATGTCGCTGACCCACACCGCGCCGAGACCGGCCGCCACGTCCGTCGCATCGGCGCCGAGCGTGATCGTGTCGCGCACCGCGCCCGTGACCGAGTCCACTCTAGTTAGGGTTTGGCTGTCGCTATTCGCGACCCACACCGACCCCTCACCGAACGCGATCCCGTTGGGCGGACTCGCGATCGCGGTCGTCTGCACAACCCGGTCGGCGACCGGATCGATCCTGG
>Ga0187769_10001836_pt1 | contig 12268 bp, 12 predicted proteins | sample 0116_SJ02_MP02_1_FD_133140 | JGI IMG/M metagenome (GOLD analysis project Ga0187769, IMG submission 133140) | Tropical peat soil microbial communities from peatlands in Department of Meta, Colombia - 0116_SJ02_MP02_10_MG | ecosystem: Environmental > Terrestrial > Soil > Wetlands > Peat | place... | reverse complement strand
TCGCCGGCAATTTGTCGCACGGCCAGAAGCAATGGCTCGAAATCGGCATGCTGCTGGCGCAGGACCCCAAGCTTCTGCTGGTGGACGAGCCGGTCGCCGGCATGACCGACGCCGAGACGCACCAGACGGCGGAGCTGCTCAAGGAGATCAATCGCGAGCACACCGTCGTCGTGGTCGAGCACGATATGGCCTTCGTGCGCGAACTCGGCGTCAAGGTCACCTGCCTGCACGAGGGTTCGGTGCTCGCCGAAGGCACGATCGATCAGGTCTCGCAGGACGAGCGTGTGGTGGAAGTGTATCTGGGACGGTGAGAGATGCTCGACGTCAACGCCATCGATCTGCACTACGGCGCCGCCCAGGCGCTGCGCGCGGTATCGCTTAAGGCCGAGCCCGGCAAGGTGACCTGCGTGCTCGGGCGAAACGGCGTCGGCAAGACGAGCCTGCTTGACGCGCTCGCCGGCCAGCAGCCGGTGACGCGCGGCACCATCACCTGGGAGGGCAACGACATCACCGCGTTACGGCCGCCGGATCGCGCCCGCCGCGGCATCGCCTATGTGCCGCAGGGGCGCGAGATCTTTCCGCTGCTCACTGTCGAGGAAAATCTCAAGACCGGCTTTGCGCCGCTTGACCGGGGCGAGCGCCGGCTGCCCGACGACGTGTTCTCGTTGTTCCCGGTGCTCAAGGGCATGCTGCATCGGCGCGGCGGCGATCTCTCGGGCGGGCAGCAACAGCAGCTCGCCATCGGTCGCGCACTGGTGATGCGGCCGCGGCTCCTTCTGCTCGACGAACCGACCGAGGGCATTCAACCCTCGATCATCAAGGATATCGGCCGCGCCATCGGCTATCTGCGCTCGCTCGGCCAGATCGCCATCGTGCTGGTCGAACAATATCTCGACTTTGCCCGCGAACTCGGCGACCATTTCGCCGTCATGGATCGCGGCGCCGTCGTCTATTCGTGCAATCGCGACAACCTCGACGAGGCGGCGTTGCGCCGGGCGATGGCGATTTGAAGCGCGATCTTGCGAGCGCCGGGACGATGGCCAACGCTAGTGGTCCGATTCAAACATTCGCATCCCCTTTCGGGTGCGCCCTGCTGCGAATGTTTGAATCGAAGGACCACTAGCAGGTATAAGTGGCTAGTGGAGCTTTGGATTTGACATTCGCTTCAAGAGGTAGCGACACGGTGGGCAGCGAATGTCAAATCCGCTCCACTCGGCACCGCGACGCAATTTTTGCCGGCAATCGCGCCACCGGCCGCGTTGAACTTGCCGTTGCGGCCGGTCGCGCCGGCAGCCAACGCACGCGCGTGCACGAGGCGGGATCGCTGCGGGCGCGTTTCCCGCATGCCGCCGGCGGCGCGCTCGAAGCCGTGCTCGTCAACGTCGCCGGCGGCATGACCGGCGGCGATCGTTTCGGCTTCGACATCGAGGTCGGTGCCGGCGCCAGCCTGACCGTGACCACCGCGGCGGCCGAAAAGATCTATCGCTCGCTCGGCCCGGACTGCGAAATCGCCGTGAAACTCGAAGTCGGCGCGGGTGGCGCGCTCGCCTGGCTGCCGCAGGAGACGATACTGTTCGATCGGGCCCGGTTACGTCGCAGCATCGACGTCGAGCTGGCGCGCGACGCCCGCCTGACTCTGGCTGAAGGCGGCGTATTCGGCCGCACCGCCATGGGCGAGACGGTCAAATCCGGCAGCTATTGCGATCGCTGGCGCGTCCGCGTCGGCGGATCGCTCCTTTTCGCCGATCAGGTTCGGCTCGATGGCGGCATCGCGCAAACGCTCACCGAGCGCGCCGTCGCCGGCGGCGGCGCCGCGGCGGCGAGCGTGCTGCAAATTCCCGGCGACGAGGAGAGTGTTGCGGCAGTCCGCGCCGTGCAGCAAGATGCCTTAGGCGAAATCGGCGCATCGGCGTGGAACGGGCTCGCGCTCATCCGCCTGGTCGCTGCCGACGGCGCCGCGTTGCGTCACGACCTGATGCGTGTGCTGATGGCGCTCGGCGCCGGTCCCTTGCCGCGGCTGTGGTTGAATTGAGGCACCATGAATCTGACGCCGCGCGAGAAGGACAAGCTCTTGATCGCCATGGCGGCGGTGGTCGCGCGCAAGCGACTCGATCGCGGCGTCAAGCTCAACCATCCCGAGGCGGTGGCGCTGATTTCCGATTTCATCCTGGAGGGCGCCCGCGACGGCCGCACGGTGGCCGAGTTGATGGAGCAAGGCGCCCACGTCGTCACGCGCGCGCAGGTAATGGACGGCATTGCCGAAATGATCCCGGAGATCCAGGTCGAGGCGACGTTTCCGGACGGCACGAAGCTTGTCACCGTGCATGAGCCGATCAGGTGAGACATGATCCCGGGCGAATATTTCATCGAGGACGGCGAGATCGAGCTCAACAGGGGCCGCCGCACCGTCACGCTGTCGGTCGCCAATACCGGCGACCGGCCGATCCAGGTCGGCTCGCACTATCATTTCTTCGAGACCAATCCGGCGCTGCAATTCGACCGCAAGAAAGCCCGCGGCATGCGGCTTGATATCGCCGCGGGGACGGCGGTGCGTTTCGAGCCGGGCCAGACCCGCACCGTTACGCTCGTCGCGCTGGCCGGCAAGCGCACCGTCTACGGTTTCCGCGGCGAAGTCATGGGCAAGCTCTAGAGGCGTCGTCATGTCCGCAAAAATCGCCCGCAGCGTCTATGCCGACATGTTCGGCCCCACCGCCGGGGACCGCGTCCGGCTGGCCGACACCGATCTCATCATCGAAGTCGAGAAGGATTTTACCGTTTACGGCGACGAGGTGAAATTCGGCGGCGGCAAGGTGATCCGCGACGGCATGGGACAGTCGCAAATCACCAACCGCGCCGGCGCCGTCGACACCGTCATTACCAACGCGATCATCCTCGACCATTGGGGCATCGTAAAAGCGGACGTCGGCATCAAGGACGGCAAAATTTTCGCCATCGGCAAAGCCGGCAATCCCGACATTCAGCCGAACGTCACCATCGTGATCGGCCCCGGCACCGAAGTGATCGCCGGCGAAGGCAAGATCCTCACCGCCGGCGGCTTCGACACCCACATCCATTTCATCTGCCCGCAGCAGGTCGACGAGGCGCTGATGTCAGGCGTCACTTCGATGCTCGGCGGCGGCACCGGCCCGGCGCACGGCACGTTTGCCACCACCTGCACGCCCGGTCCGTTCCATATCGGGCGCATGATTCAGGCGGCCGACGCCTTTCCGGTCAATCTCGGCTTCGCCGGGAAGGGTAACGCGTCGCGCCCGGCCGCGCTGGAAGAGATGATCAAGGCCGGCGCCTGCGCGCTGAAGCTGCATGAAGACTGGGGCACGACGCCCGCCGCGATCGACTGCTGTCTCGCGGTCGCCGACGATTACGACATTCAGGTGATGATCCACACCGACACGCTCAACGAGTCGGGTTTCGTGGAAGACACGATCAAGGCGTTCAAGGGCCGCACCATCCATGCTTTCCACACTGAGGGCGCCGGCGGCGGCCATGCGCCGGACATTATCAAGGTGGCGGGATTAAAGAACGTGCTGCCGTCATCGACCAATCCGACGCGGCCCTATACGAAAAACACCATCGACGAGCACCTCGACATGCTGATGGTGTGCCACCATCTCGATCCGTCGATCGCCGAGGACCTGGCGTTTGCCGAAAGCCGCATTCGTAAAGAGACCATCGCGGCGGAGGACATCCTGCACGACATCGGCGCGCTGTCGATGATGTCGTCGGACTCTCAAGCCATGGGCCGCCTTGGCGAAGTGATCATCCGCACCTGGCAGACCGCCGACAAGATGAAGCGGCAACGCGGGCGATTGCCGCAGGACAAGGGCGACAACGATAATGCGCGGGTCAAGCGCTACGTCGCCAAATACACCATCAATCCCGCCATCGCGCACGGCGTGTCGAAGCTCATCGGCTCGGTGGAGAAAGGCAAGCTCGCCGACCTCGTCATCTGGTCTCCGGCGTTCTTCGGCGTCAAGCCGGACTGCGTCGTCAAGGGCGGCTCGATCGTCGCCGCGCCGATGGGCGATCCCAACGCCTCGATCCCGACGCCGCAGCCGGTGCATTACCGCCCCATGTTCGGCGCCTTCGGCCGCGCGCGCACCGCGTCGTCGGTCGTGTTCGCGTCGAAAGCCGCGGTGAAGGCCGGGCTTGGCAACAAACTCGGCATCCAGAAACAGCTCGTCGCGGTGGAGAACACCCGGGGTAGGATTTCCAAGAAAAGCATGATCCACAACGACGCCACGCCTGCGATCGAGGTCGATCCGGAAACCTACGAAGTGCGCGCCGACGGCGAGCTGTTGACGTGCGCGCCGGCGGACGTACTGCCGATGGCGCAGCGCTACTTTTTGTTCTGAGGCGAACGGTCATGCGCGCCATTGCGGTCAAGGCCGCGTCGACCTGGTCGGGCGAAACCGCCGACCGCGTCGTCCTCGATTACGACGCCCGGCACCGCCGGCGCATCGCCATGACCGGACGAAACGGAATTGCTTTTCTGCTCGACCTGCCCGCCGCCGCCGGCCTGCATGGCGGCGATGCTTTGCTCTTGGAGGACGGCCGGCTGGTCGAGATCGTTGCCGCGGCCGAGCCGCTGCTCGAGGTCCGCTGCGCCGACGGCGCGCATTTGGCGCGCCTCGCCTGGCATTTCGGCAACCGCCATGTGCCGACGCAGCTTCTCCCCCATGCGTTGCGCATCCGGCGCGATCACGTTCTGGCCGATCTGGCGGTCAAACTCGGCGCCGCGGTAGTGGAGATCGACGCCCCGTTCGATCCGGAAGGCGGCGCTTACGCCGATCACCATCATGGCCGGTGAGAAGCGCATGACACGCGCGGCGGCTGCGCGCTTTTCGGCATCGAACGCCGAACTGTTGTCGCCAAACGCGCTGTACCGGCTGATGACCTGGCTGTCGCCGGCCTATCCGGTCGGCGCGTTTTCCTATTCGAGCGGCATCGAATGGGCGGTGGAAGCCGGCGATATCGCCGACGCCGCCACGCTGCGGCGCTGGCTGGAAGCAATGCTGACCGCGGGCACTGGGCTTAACGACGGCATCCTGTTCGCTCACGCCCATCGCGCCACGGCGAGCGGCGACGACGCCGCTTTGGTCGAGACTGCCGAACTCGCGGTGGCATTCGCGCCGACGCGCGAGCGTTTTTTGGAGACGACGACCCTCGGCCGCGCATTCCTCGACGTCACGCAGGCGGCCTGGCCTTGCCCGGCGCTGGCGCGGCTGCCCGAGATTTGGCATGGGCCGGTCGCCTACCCGATCGCGGTCGCTGCGGCTTGCGCCGGTCACGATGTCCCGCTCGTCCCGGCGCTGCACGCTTTTGTAACCGCGCAAGCGGCCAATTGGATTTCCGCGGGCGTGCGGCTCATTCCGCTCGGCCACACCGACGGCCAACGCCTCGTCAAGGCGCTTGAACCCGCGGTGGCGACGACGGCACAACGCGCTTTGGCCGCGCCGCTCGACGAACTCGGCAGCGCGACGTTTCGTGCCGACATCGCCGGCGCCAGACACGAAGCGCAATATACGCGCTTGTTCCGCAGCTGAGATACGGGAGGATTGCCATGCCGAGCCCGAACGGTCCGCTTCGCGTCGGCATCGGCGGTCCGGTCGGCTCAGGCAAGACCGCGCTGATGGACCTCCTTTGCAAGGCGATGCGCGGCACTTACGACATCGCCGCCATCACCAACGATATCTACACCAAATGGGACGCCGAGTTTCTGGTGCGCGCCGGCTCGCTTGCCGCCGAGCGCATCGCCGGCGTCGAGACCGGCGGCTGCCCGCACACCGCGATCCGCGAGGACGCCTCGATGAATCTCGCCGCCGTGGCCGACATGCGCGCCAAATTTCCCAAACTCGATCTCATCCTGATCGAGTCCGGCGGCGACAATCTCGCCGCGACGTTTTCGCCGGAATTGGCCGATTTGACGATCTACGTGATCGACGTGGCGGCCGGCGACAAAATCCCGTCCAAGGGCGGGCCCGGCATCACGCGGTCGGATCTCCTGGTCATCAACAAGACCGATCTCGCCCCCCATGTCGGCGCGTCACTGCCGAAAATGAGGGAGGACGCCAGGCGCATGCGCGGCGAACGGCCCTTCGTCATGACCAATCTCCGCCGCGGCGATGGGCTCGATACGATCGTGCGTTTCATCGAGACAACGGGCGGCTTGTCCGATCGCTGACCGCCCGCTGGCAGCAACGCGGAAGAACTGGCAGTAATATCCATCGCAAAGCAAAGGCGGCCAGAGCGTTTCCGCGTGACATTCTCCCCTGCAATCCGGCTCGGTGTCGACATCGGCGGCACCTTCACCGACGTCGCGCTGGAAGTCGGCGATCACCGCTATACCGCCAAAGGGCTGACCACCGCGCACGCGCCCGAACAGGCCGTGCTCGCCATTCTGCGCTCGATCATCGCCGCGGCCGCGGTCGCGCCGGGCGACGTGCAAGTGATCATCCACGGCACCACGCTCGCCACCAACGCGCTCATCGAGCGCAAGGGCGCCAAGACCGCGCTTCTCACCACCGAAGGGTTTCGCGACGTTATCGAGATCCGGCACGAGAACCGCTTCGAACAATACGACGTCAATATCGACCTGCCGCCGCCGCTTGTTCCCCGCCGGCTGCGGCTGCCGGTCCGCGAGCGCGTCGACGCGCAAGGCGCGGTGCTCCTGCCGCTCGATGAGGCGAGTGTCAGCCGCGCCATCGATGTCCTCGCCGCGCAACAGATCGAGGCCGTCGCGGTCGGCTTCCTGCACAGCTTCACCAATCCGGATCACGAGCGCCGTGTCGGCGAAGCGATCGTGCGGCGTCTTCCCGGCGTTCCGGTCACGCTGTCGGCAGAGGTTTCGCCGGAAATGCGGGAATATGAGCGCTTCTCGACGGCCTGCGCCAACGCCTATCTGCAGCCGCTGATCGGCAGCTACGTCACCAGACTCGAGCGCGAGCTTGCCGCCGCGGGATTTCGCTGTCCCCTCCTTCTGATGACCTCGGGCGGCGGGATTACGTCCACCGACACCGCCATCCGTTTTCCGGTGCGGCTGGTCGAATCCGGCCCGGCCGGCGGCGCGATTTTCGCCAGTTGCATCGCGCGCCAGCATGGGCTCGACCAAGTCGTGTCCTTCGACATGGGCGGCACCACTGCGAAAATCTGCTTCATCGACAAGGCGCAGGCGCAGACGGCGCGCGCCTTCGAGGTGGCGCGGGTCTATCGCTTCGTCAAAGGCTCCGGCCTGCCGTTGCGCATTCCGGTGATCGAAATGGTCGAGATTGGTGCCGGCGGCGGCTCGATCGCCAGCGTCGATGCGCTCGGACGCATTGCGGTAGGCCCGCAGAGCGCCGGTTCGGACCCCGGACCGGCCTGCTACGGCCGCGGCGGCAGCGAACCGACCGTCAGCGACGCCGACCTCGTGCTCGGCCGCATCGACCCGACGACGTTTTCCGGCGGCAACATGCCGCTCGACAGCGCCGCCGCCGCGAGCGCCGTCACCACACGGATCGGCGCCAAACTCGGGCTTGCCGTCGACCACGCCGCCTTCGGCATCAGCGAGATGGTGGATGAGAACATGGCCAGCGCGTCGCGCGTGCACGGCATCGAGAGCGGCAAGGACATGCGTCCGCGCACGCTGATCGCGTTCGGCGGCGCCGCGCCGCTGCATGCCGCCCGCGTCGCGGAAAAACTCGGCATCGCCCGCGTGCTCGTCCCGGCCAATGCCGGCGTCGGCTCCGCGGTGGGCTTACTGCGCGCGCCGGTCGCTTATGAGATCGTCCGCGGCCGGCTGATGCGGCTTGAGAGCTTCGACGCCGCGGCGGTCAACCGCCTCTTTGCCGATATGCGGACCGAGGCAGAGGCGATCGTGCGGCGCGGCGCGCCGGAGGCCGCGCTGGCGGAGCGGCGCTCCGCCTTCATGCGCTATCGCGGCCAAGGGCACGAAATCTCCGTCGAGCTCCCGGTGCGCAATTTCACCGCCGCGGATCGCGGAGCGATCGTCGCATTGTTCGAGGCTGCCTATCGGCGGCTCTACAGCCGGCCGATTCCCGGCGTCGAGATCGAGGTTCTTAGCTGGGTAGTCGCGGTGAGCGCGCCGGCGCAGGGCGTTCTCGCCGCCGCAATGAAAGTTCAGCCGAGCACGCCACAGCCGCGATCGCACCGCCCGGTGTTCGACGCGCAAGCGGGCGCGTTCGCCGAGGTGCCGATTTTCTGGCGCGCCGACCTCAATCCTGGGGCGCGCATTGCGGGGCCTGCGGTGATCGCCGAGGATGACACCTCGACCGTGGTCAGCCGGCAATTCGACGCATTCGTCGACGCCTTCGGCTATATTGAGCTCGTCCGCCGCGAGGACTGAATCATGGTCGCAAATCTTACGCCGAGATTCGCCGACGCCGCGCTGGCGCAAATCCATACCCAGATCATGTGGAACCGCCTGATCGCGGTGGTCGAAGAGCAGGCGCAGACCATGCTGCGCACGGCGTTCTCCACCTCGGTGCGCGAGGCCGGCGATCTGTCAGCCGGCGTGTTCGACCGCCGCGGCCGCATGCTGGCGCAAGCGGTCACCGGCACGCCGGGCCACGTCAATTCGATGGCCAATGCGGTGAAATATTTCCTCGACGCCTATCCGCTTGCCGGCATGAAGCCGGGCGACCATTACATCACCAACGACCCGTGGCTGACGTCGGGTCATTTGCACGACATCACGGTGGTGACGCCGAGCTTTTATCGCGGCCAGGCGGTCGGGCTGTTCGCCAACACTATCCATGTGGTTGACATTGGCGGGCTCGGCATGGGGCCCGACGGGCGGCAGGTGTTCGAGGAGGGGCTTGCCATTCCGATCATGCCGCTCGCCCGCGAAGGCCGCATGAGCGAGGATTTATTGCGCCTCGTGCGCGCCAATGTGCGCGAGCCGTTGCAGGTCGAAGGCGACATCTATGCCTGCGCCGCGTGCAACGACGAAGGCGGCCGGCGCCTCACCGACATGATGGACGAGTTCGAAATCGCCAATCTCGACCGCCTTGGCGATACCATCGTCGAAGCCTCGCGCGAGGCGACGCTTGCCCGCATCCGCACCCTGCCACCGGGCACCTACCGCAACAGCATGACGATGGACGGCTACGACAAGCCGCTTGTGCTCAATGCCGCGCTGACGATCTCTGCCGACGGCATTCATGTCGATTTCGCCGGCACCTCGCCGGCTTCGGGCTACGGCATCAATGTCGTCTTTAATTATTGCCTCGCCTACACCGCATTCGGCGTCAAATGCCTGGTCGCGCCCGAAGTGCCCAACAATGCCGGCTCGCTCGCTCCGATCACCGTTGCCGCGCCGGAAGGCTGCGTGCTCAACGCCAAGCGGCCGTGGCCGGTCGCGGCGCGCCATACCGTGGGGCAGATGCTGCCCGACGTCGTCGCCGGCTGTCTGCATCAGGCGATTGCCGGCGGCGTGCCCGCCGAAGGCGCCTCGTCCTTATGGAATCCGCAGATTTTCGGCGGCGGCTCGCTGGTCGACGAGGTCGCCGAGGGCACCGACACCAACACGCTGCCGGAATTTTCGACCGTGATCTTTCATTGCGGCGGCGCCGGCGCGCGGCCCGGCAAGGACGGACTGAGCGCGACGGCGTTTCCCTCCGGCGTGCGCACCATCCCGATCGAGGCCACCGAGAGCGTGGCGCCGGTGGTGTTTTATCGCCGCGAATTCCGCGAGAGTTCGGGCGGCGCCGGCAAGTTCCGCGGCGGGCTCGGCCAGGTCATCGAGATCGGCGGCGCGGGAACGACCCCGGTTGCGCTATTGTGCAATTTCGAGCGTGTGAAAAACCCGGCGCGCGGCCGCGATGGCGGCGGGCCGGGCGGCGCCGGCGCGGTGTCGCTGCGCTCGGGCCGGCCGATCCGGCCCAAGGGGCGGCAAACGGTGCCGCCGCGCGACGCCATCCAGCTGCAGCTGCCCGGCGGCGGCGGTTTCGGCGATCCGCGCACGCGCGATCCGCAAGCCGTGCGCGACGACGTGCTCGACGGCTTGATCACCGCAGCCGAAGCGCGCCGCGATTATGGCGTGGCCATCGACGCGGGCGGCGCCATCGACCTCGCCGAAACCGAGCGGCTGCGATCCGCCTAGTCTGGCGTAAGCGGCAAGAGCGCCCGGCGCCTCTTCTCGGGAGAAGGGTCGGCTTTGCGGCAGATCAAACGTTTTCAAGGGCTTTTCTGTTATTCAATGCTACCACTCGTCCTGTCGCCAGGGGCGCCGATGAATTTCAGCTGGGATCTACTCGTCAACGCGGTCGTCACCGGCGTCGTCTTGGGTGGCTTTTATGCCGCCGCGGCAATCGGCGTCACCATCGAATTCGGCATGCTCGATATCGTGAACATCGCGCATCCGGCCTTCATGATTGCCGGTGCCTACTTAGCCTATCTCGGCTGGAGCAGTTTTGGATTCGATCCATTCGTCGCAATCGCCGTGTTCGCACCGCTCGGGTTACTCTTCGGCAGGGCATTTTATCGTGCCTACCATTTTTTCTTCGAGCGTCGCGGCGACGAGTCGCTGCAAGGGCTCGCCTTCTTCTTCGGCGTGCTCTTCATCATCGAGATCGGCCTGGTTCTCATCTCCGGCGTCGACTACCGCTCCATAACCGCGCCCTATCTCGGCTGGACATTCGGCATCGGGCGCATTTCGGTGTCATGGCGCATGATGGTGCCGTTCCTGGTCGGGCTCGTCATGCTGGCCGGCATTCAGCTCTATCTTTCGCGGACGTTCACCGGCCGCACGATCCTGGCGGTTTCGCAGGACGTTGAAGCCGTGCGACTGATCGGCGCCGATCCGGTCCGCGCCAAAGAGATCGCGTTCGGCATCGCCACCGCCAGCGCGATTATCGCTGGTATTCTGCTCATCATTATTCAGCCGGTCGAACCGTCCATCGGCCGCGAATATATCGGACGGACCTTTGCGATCTGCGTCCTGGGCGGAATCGCGAGTATTCCCGGCACCTTGATTGCGTCATTGATCCTCGGCGTGGCCGAGACTTTCACGACGACGTTCTTCGGGCCGTCGTGGTCGCCGGCTGTCTCGTTCGGGCTGTTGCTGATCACGCTGGCGCTTCGTCCAGCCGGACTGTTCGGACGATGAGCGCGCAAGCCACATTCGAACCGCGCACGCCGTCCATGCCGGCACGGCAGTATTCCGGTTTGGCAATCTTGCTGGCCGGCGCAATTCTTGTCGCCGCCACGCTGCTAGTGGGATCGCTCGTGAGCGAATATTACTATCTCGCGGCTTACACCATTTTGCAGTTCGTCGTTCTCGGTACGGCCTGGAATATCCTGGGCGGCTACGCCGGCTACGTCAATTTTGGCACGGCCGGCTTTTTTGCCGCCGGCTGCTACACCACGGTCTTTCTCAACAAGCTTTTCCACTGGCCGCTGATTATCGACATGTCGGTTGCCGCGGTGACCGCGGGCTTGATGGGATTGGGGACCGGCTACTTGACGCTCCGGCTGCGCGGCGTGTTTTTCTCGATAGCGACATTGGCGTTGGCCATCGTCCTGCAGACCGTCATCAGCAACTGGAGTTTCGTCGGCGGCGGCCGCGGCGTTTACGTCGTGAGACCGGAAATATCGGGTTTCTTCGGCACCTACGCGCACCTGCTGGTCGTGCTTATGATCGGGCTTGCCACCTGCGCAGTGCTTGCGGCGTGGGCGGTGGAGAAATCATGGGTCGGCGTCGGGCTCGCGGCGATACGCGATAACGAAACGGCGGCGGAGACCTGCGGCGTACCCAGCCTTCGTCTCAAGCTGATTGCGGCGACGACCAGCGGAGCCTTGATGGGCATGGCCGGCGCGCCGCTCCCCTATTACGTCTCCTACGTCGATCCTGCGACCGCGTTCAGTCTCGCGATCGCGGTGAACTCGATTGCCATGCCGCTGGTCGGGGGCACCACCACCTGGTGGGGCCCCCTCGTCGGCGCGATCATGCTCGGATCGGTGCAGCAGATCCTCACGGTAACGATTTCTTCGGCGGCGAATCTGTTCATCGTCGGGGTCTTGCTGGTGGTGTTCCTGACCGCAGCGCCGCGCGGTGTGGTCGGGATCGTTCGGGCCTGGAAACGGGGCGGCCCATGAGCGCGACGATCCTCGCGGCGGAATGCATTACTAAGCAGTTTGACGGCTTCGCCGCTCTGACCGACATTGACCTCACCGTGTGCAAAGGAGAACGCGTCGGGCTGATCGGGCCGAACGGCTCCGGAAAAAGCACGCTGGTCAACTGCTTTGCCGG
>Ga0187769_10001835_pt1 | contig 12275 bp, 8 predicted proteins | sample 0116_SJ02_MP02_1_FD_133140 | JGI IMG/M metagenome (GOLD analysis project Ga0187769, IMG submission 133140) | Tropical peat soil microbial communities from peatlands in Department of Meta, Colombia - 0116_SJ02_MP02_10_MG | ecosystem: Environmental > Terrestrial > Soil > Wetlands > Peat | place... | reverse complement strand
GGACGTCACTTTGAGGCTGGCCGTGAACACCTCAAGCCTAACAAGTCTAGTTGACCCCGCGGGTGTTCCACTGATCTTTGCCGTCCTGGTCGGAATCAACTTCATCCTCCAACCCATCTCCAACGCAATATCCCGAATTGTGGAACGGAGGGCCGACGAATTCGCGCTGAAAGCCGCCAAAGATCCTGCAGCCCAGGCCTCTACTGAGCGACGCCTGGCAGACCTCAGTCTCTCTGTTGACAAACCCAACCGGCTTGTTGAGATCTTATTCTATACGCATCCTCCATCATCAAGACGAATCAAATTAGCTGAAGAATGGAATAAGGCAGGATCCACCACCGACGGACAATAGTGATTCCCACAATAGTTGAGGTAGTCAGTTGGCCAAGCCGGTCTCTCGCTCCGGTACGTAGTCAGTTAGGGCGAGCACTTCGGGTTCTTGGAATTTCAAATATTGCAACGCCTCGACCGTCGCCGCGGCCAACTCGAACGTAGTTAGAACAGGAACACCGTGCTCTATAGCAAGACGTCGAATGGCGTACTCATCCTCACGTATGGTCTCAGCGGGTTCCCCATCGCCGGTGGACGGTATGTTGATGACGAGTTTGATACGCCCCTCAAGTAAGTAATCTAAAATGTTCGGCTTCTTTCCACTCTCAGCAATCTTATGCAGCGCAACTACTTTACGAAGCCCGGCTTTGTGAAGCGTGGCCGCTGTGTGTTCCGTTGCGAAAATCTCAAAGCCGAGCGATGCCAATGCGATGGAAAGAGGGATGACCTGATTCTTTAGCTCCGTTCCACCCACAGTGATCAATACACCTCCGGAGGACGGAAGCGAGACTTCACTCGCTTCCAGCGCCTTTGCAAGGGCATCAGAGAAGTTACTTCCCATGCACGCGACTTCCCCGGTGCTCATCATTTCCACACCAGTCAGGGGATCGGCGCCGGTCAAACGAACGAAGCTAAACTGCGGTACCTTCACGCTGTAGTGTCCGGACTCCGATGTGTCAATCATAGTTGACGCCTCTAGCTTTTTCTTACGCAGCATCAACGGAACGGACTCTTGGATCAGGTTCACTCCCGTTGATTTGCTGACGAAGGGCATTGAGCGGGACGCTCGAGCGTTGCATTCGATCACGTAGACCATGTCGCTCTTCGCTAGGAATTGAATGTTGAATGGACCTCTAATTCCTATGCCCGCCGCTATCTTTTGGCTATAATCCCAGACCCGTTCTACCGTACTCCTTGAAAGCGTCTTTGATGGTATGCTAATCGTTGCATCTCCGCTATGAACTCCGGCATTCTCGATATGTTCCATGACCGGACTGAGTAGGACGTTCGTGCCGTCACAGATCCCGTCCACCTCAACCTCACGCGCGTTTTCAACAAACTTTGAGATGACGACTGGGTGATCCTCAGAAACACTTGCGGCAAGGGCTAGGTACGCCTCCAATTGCTTCTCGTCATCGGCGACTCGCATCGACGATCCTGAGAGTACGTAGCTTGGTCTGACCAGCACTGGGTAGCCGAATTCTTCCGCGAATCGTTTGCAGGCCTTCAAAGTTGTCGCTTTCCTCCAGCTCGGTTGCGGAATGCCCAGTCTGTCCAACATATTACCGAACTTTGCGCGGTCTTCGGCTCGGTCGATCGCACGACTGCTTGTGCCCAGAATTCGAACGCCGTTCTTCGCAAGTCTGAGTGCGAGATTGTTGGCGATTTGGCCTCCGACGCTTACGACTACTCCGTCGGGCATTTCTTTCTCGTAGATGTCTAGAATCCGTTCCAGCGACAATTCTTCGAAATACAGTTTATCACAACTGTCGTAGTCCGTACTCACCGTCTCGGGGTTGCAGTTGACTAGTATCGTTTCTTCGATGCCGTTCTGCTTGAACGTCTGAACCGCTGTGACGGCGCTCCAATCGAACTCCACGCTCGATCCGATTCTAAAGACACCTGCACCTAGAACTACTACTTTCTTTCTCAGTTGAAATTCGATTTCATCGTCGTCGCCGCCATAGGTTAGGTAGAGGTAGTTTGTTCGGGCGGGCCATTCGGCTGCGAGCGTATCGATCTGTTTTACGACGGGGACTATACCGTTCCTTGCTCTGAACTCGCGTATCTCAGATTCCTCGGAGCCAAAGCAGTTAGCGATCTGATAATCTGAAAAGCCCAGCCTCTTGGCGTGTCTAACCAGTTTATGACTCTCAGGCCAGCTCAGGGAGGAGGCCCTGAGTGCTTCTTCAGTTTCGATTATGTTCACGATCTTGTTGAGAAACCACGGATCGATTCCTGTGAGCTGATAGACTTCCTCAACCTTGAAACCGCTTCTGAGAGCCTGAACGAGTAGGAGTGGCCTTTCATCAGAGGGGTGCTGCAATCGCTCCCCGATCTCTTCCCTGAGATAGTCAACCGGGGGGTTGCAAGCAAGGCCGAGCTTACCGGTATCTAGCATTCTGACAGCTTTCTGGATGGCCTCTTCAAACGTCCTACCTATCGCCATGACTTCACCAACGGACTTCATCTGCGGCCCGATGCGTGGGTCGACGCGCTGGAATTTCTTCAAATCCCATCTGGGTATCTTGACGACGACGTAGTCGAGGGCTGGCTCGAAGCAAGCTGTCGTAACGCTCGTGATCCTATTCCACAGCTCGGGCAAGGTGTATCCAAGCGCGAGTTTCGTTGCGATATAGGCGAGCGGGTACCCTGTCGCCTTGCTGGCTAGGGCAGAGCTCCGTGACATGCGGGCATTCACTTCTATAGCTCGGATCTCTCCGCTATTCGGGTCCAGCGCCCACTGGATGTTACATTCTCCCACGACTCCAAGGCTTCGTATTGCTTTGATCGATGCGCTTCGAAGTAGATGATATTCCCGGTTCGTCAGTGTTTGAGAGGGAGCAACAACGATTGAGTCGCCGGTATGTATCCCCATGGGGTCAAAGTTTTCCATACTGCAAACCGATATGCAGTTATCAGCTGAATCCCTGACGATCTCGTATTCGATCTCCTTCCAATGGTGCAGATATTCCTCAACAAGCACCTGCCTAATCGGACTTTGAGCGACCGCAGGTTCCGCGGCCCTCTTCATTTGCTCCTCATTCCATACCACCGCAGATCCCTTCCCTCCTAGAGCGTAGGCGACGCGCATGATCACTGGGTACCCAATCTGTTTAGCTTCAGCGAGGCAAGAGGCCACGTCGCTCGCTGTTGCACTTCTCGGAACCGGCGTCGAGGTTCGTACCATCGCTTGTTTGAACAAATCGCGGTCTTCGGTATCTTGGATGGTTTTAACTGGGGTGCCGAGCACCTTTACAGAGTACTTGTCAAGGATACCACGTTTGTGGAGTTCAACGCCGCAGTTCAACGCCGTCTGCCCGCCGAAGCTAAGCAATATGCTATCGGGCTTTTCCTGCTGTATGACTCTCTCAACATATTCTGGCGTGACTGGCAGAAGGTAGATTCTGACGCCGGGTTTCGGGTCAGTCTGTATAGTGGCAATGTTCGGGTTGACCAAAACGGCTTCGATGCCTTCTTCGCAAAGTGCCTTCAAACACTGGGAACCGCTGTAGTCAAACTCTGCCGCCTCGCCGATCTTAATGGCCCCGCTGCCCAGAACCAGTGTCTTTCTAACCCAGTCATATCGCGGCATGTCGACTAGCCTCCTTCACGAAAAAGTCGAAGATGAATTCCGTGTCGGTTGGGCCGGGGGAGGCTTCGGGATGCCACTGGACTCCCCAGCATGGCTTCTCAGGATGTTTCAATCCTTCAATTGATTGGTCGTTTGGGTTGACAAACCAAACCCTGAGTCCGGCTTTCTCAAGGGAGGGTCTATCGACGGCGAATCCGTGATTTTGGGTGGTAATGTAGCACCTGTTAGTTTCCGTGTCTACGACGGGTTGATTCTGCGATCGATGTCCATACTTCATCTTGTACGTGTCCGCGCCAGCGGCTAGGGCTATCAGTTGCGTACCAAGACAGATTCCAAGGACAGGAACCGCTGCATCGGTGAGGTCGCGTATAGTGTGTATCGTTTGCTTGCATGTCTTGGGATCTCCTGGGCCGTTGCTTACTACAACCCCTACTGCCCCATAATCTAGAATCTCGCTTGTAGGTGTGTCGTAGGGAACGCGTATTACCGCAACGCCGCGTTGGCGTAGGTTTCTGATTATGCTTGACTTAACGCCACAGTCTATGAGAACAACTTTGTTCTTAGAGTCTCCGCCATAGGTTATGGGTCTTCTAGTCGAGACTTCTTTAACGAGATCTACCTTGTTCGGATCTTGTATACTGGCGATATCTATCGCCCCGATGTCGTCTCCGGTGGCTATAGCGGAGAGCATTACGCCCCTTTCACGAAGCACACGTGCCAGTCTTCGAGTATCAATGCCGCAAATTCCAGGAATGTCCTCATCCAAGAGCCACTTATCCAGGGTTCGGACGCTTAATCGGTGGCTGGGCTTCTCGCACAATTCATGAACAACCAGCCCCCGTGATTGAATACTTTCAGATTCGAAGAAAACCGGAACGTTTTCGATCCGTTCTTCGTAACTAGGAACCCCGTAGTTACCGACCAGCGGATATGTTAGGCATAGGACCTGCCCGCGGTACGATGGATCCGTCAGGGCTTCCGGATAACCGACCATGGAGGTCGAAAATACGGCTTCGCCGGTTGTAGATTTCGTAGCACCACATGAGTAACCCTCAAAAACGGTGCCATCCTCCAAGACCAGGGCGGCGTGGATCCGTTCCTTAAACTTCGTCAACTGAGCTTTTACGAGCTCATTTGTTTGAAGCAGATTTCAAGTTTCCTCCCATACGCACTGGGGAGGGATACAAAACCCTCTCACAATAACGCTGAATCAGTATTTTACAGTTACGACACCCCCCCCCCCACTTAACCCCAAGGACAGATGTCGAACCTGTTTCCATATGCGCGTCGCAAACCGTCCGTCGAAACTGAGAAAAGGGTGCAGCGACCTATGGCGTCCGAATCTATTGCTCCAAGCCATCAAAATTATCGTTACCCAGAATGGCCCATACGATGTGCACGGAGACATACCGGTCTCAATTCAAGTGATCACGCCTATCAAGGATGGAGTGTCCTAGGACAGTGTTGAATGCAGGTCGTTCAACCTGAGAGGAAGCAAATGGTTGTGCCGGTGCGGATATTCGAAGGCTAAGCCATTCTGTGACCGAAGCCAAACCAGCATCAAGTTTCAAGACCGGCTCACGAAAACAATGGAAGCCAAGAACACCGAGTTCGATTATTGACCCGATCTTGGTGGCTAGACGAATGAGCGTTAACGAAACCGACTCAAAGGGAATTGTGACGATACCCAGTATATACTCCCTTCCGGAAACTGTGGAACGAATCCAACAGACTATACGTGCGAAGGGGCTCATGCTCTTCGCAGTTATAGACCATAGCGGCGAAGCTGCGAAGGTTGGCCTCAAGATGCAGGATGCAAAGCTTGTCTTGTTCGGTAGTCCTAAGGCGGGAACTCCGCTGATGGTTGCTTCTCCGCTCATCGCTCTTGACCTACCGCTCAAGGCGCTTATCTGGAAGGATAGCGAAGGACGAGTCCTAGTAAGCTACAATAGTACGGCGTATCTCGCCGAGCGGCATAGTCTTCCGAGAGATCTGACGAAGAACATCGCGGGAATCGATGCAATAATCGATAGCGCTCTCTCTGGATGAGCGCAACCAATCGTCTACTGTCGTCTGCTTTTCCGCGGCCCTCTCAGACAGTACTGGTTCGTAAGGCATCTTCATTAGATGCAAATATTGCCGTTCCATCTGAAAGACGGCGTCATGATGCGGCGTAGTGATTACACTTGGAATCCACAGATGCTGCGCGGTCCACTAAATGGATCTACTCGGTGCTTCCAATCAACATGGCGACGGGCCCCGTCAGCACGTTCGCGCAGCTGTACATCCTCGAATTGCACGGTTCAGTCATAGATGTTGGCTTGGCAGCCACATTCTTCGCGGCCGCAAGCATACCAGCAGCGATTTTCTGGGGCTTCGTCACAGATCGAATTCATACTCGAAAGGGTTTGGTGATCTGGAGTTACATCGCGATAGCCGCTATCCTCTTCTCGTTCCTTTTTGTTAGAACAGTCTACGCCATCATCGTATTGTACTCGATTTTCTCCTTTCTGTTTTCTGCTTTCGCAACGCCGCTGAACCTACTGATCATGGAGACGCAACCGAAAGCCAGTTGGGCATCGGCGTTTGCTGAGTTCTCCATGGTTTCAAGCGTGGGCGTGACTTTAGGGCTACTTCTCAGCGTCGGGTGGACCGGTTTCTTTCCGCTTCCTCTCCTCGTGATAACTCTCGGTATTCTTTCTCTAATCTCCGCCGCTATGTCCGTGCAGATGATCAAGGAACCGGTCGCCGTCTTTGAACGTTCCATGATTGTAATGGTCAGTCAAAGTTTCTACCACCTTATTCTGGCGTTGCCTCTTCTCTTCCTTAAGATTCCGAAACTGATGGACTTTCGCCGCATATTCAGAGGCATGAAGTTTGGACTGACGCGGGAACCCGCCCTGATCTACACGTCCATTGGAGCATTCTATTTCGCAAGCGGAGCGTTCAATACATCTCTGGTCCCGTCGCTGAACTCAGCCGGCATCACGAACAGCCAAGTATTCCTGGTGTTTCTAGTAGGAATGATCGTTCAGACCGTTGCATTCAACTATCTGGGCCGAAGGATTCAAGATAGAGGAATCAGGCATACTGCAGTGCAAGGCTTGATACTAAGGACATTAAGTTATGGGGGATTCGCTATAGCGGCATTTTCCCTCATTGGGGTACCGTACCTCGCATTAGCTCTCGTCTTCTATCCTCTTGGGGCCGGCATAGCCTATGCATACTACTATGCGGCCTCGAACGTGATGGTCTTCAATACGTTAGGGCGGAGCAACCAAGGCGCCGCGCTGGGGGTCTACAGCGCCGTCGTGGGATTAACGACCATGATAGGCTCGTTCATTTCAGGCTTCATTTCATTCTATGTGGGCTATTACGCTACATTCATCGCCGCCGCCTTGTGGTTGGCGTTGGGCGCGTCATTGACTTCCATAATCGGCGAGGAAGTAGAAGCCGCACCATAAATCATGAGGCAAATGATACTTTACTAGTCCATTCTAACCCAAAGCCTGTTATCCGTCTCGGCCTCTTTCCTTCATGATATCGATGAAGGAATATGACGTAATCGCGATCGGGACCGGCTCCGCGATGTACGTACTCGATGGAATGATGCAACGGAACCCGAACATCAGGGTCGCTGTGATCGACAAAGACGAGCCGGGCGGTATCTGTTTGACCAGGGGATGTATACCATCTAAAATCCTACTCTACCCTGCCGAAGTGATCCGCACCATCCAGACCGCAAGCGTGTTCGGAATCGATGCGGACCTACGAAGCGTAAGTTTTGAGAAAGTAATGGGCAGGATGCGTTCTATCATCGACGCTGACATAAGCTCGATTAGAGAAGGCCTCTCATCTTCGCCGAACATAGACTACTACCAAGCCCCTGCTGAGTTCACGGCCCCTTACACTCTAAAAGTCGAAAAAGAAACGATTCACTCAAACATGATTTTCCTCTCTATAGGCTCGAAGCCGATCATCCCACCCATCAAAGGGCTGAAAGAAGCAGGCTACCACACAAGCGACACGATTCTCTATGAAAAGAAATTGCCCGAGACCATCGCTATCGTTGGAGGAGGCTACATAGCCGCAGAATACGGGCACTTCTTCTCCGCCATGGGTTCGAAAGTTACGATAATCGGCAGAAACCCACGCTTTCTGCCGCAAGAGGAGCCCGAAGTATCATCGCTGGCGGAGAAAGAATTAGGCGAGCGCCTCACCCTTCTCACGGGCTATGAGGCCCTCGAGGCAAGTCGCGCTGGGAACAGGAAGAAGGTTCTCGCAATCAACCGACAAAGCGGCGAACAAAGAACAATCGAAGTTCAAGAAATCATGATCGCCTGCGGTCGCGGACCGACTACCGACATTCTCCATCCAGAGAGGGCGGGCATCAAGACCGACGACCGAGGATGGGTGCAGGTGAACGAGTTTCTAGAGACTTCAGCTCCGAACGTGTGGGCCTTTGGTGATGCTAACGGCAAATACCTGTTCAAACACAAGGCGAACTACGACACGACCATTGTGTACTACAACGCCGTGCTAAAGCGCAAGGTTCCCGTCGACTATCATGCCGTACCGCATGCGGTCTTCACTGATCCTGAGATCGCGAGCGTCGGCCTAAGGGAGATGGAGGCAATCGAAAAGTATGGGGAAGCGGAAATTCTGATCGGTCTTGAGAGGTATCAAGACACTGCTAAGGGTGAAGCGATGGCGGTAAAGGACTGCTTCGTCAAGGTCATCGTGCAAAGAGAGAACCTGAAGATACTCGGCGCCCACATAATCGGGCCGCAGGCTTCAGTTCTCATCCAAGAAATAATCAATCTGATGTACACTAGGAATCAAAGCGCTCAACCACTCTTAGACGCCATGCACATCCACCCCGCGCTTAACGAAGTGGTACAGCGCACGTTCCAAGGGTTGATGACCGTGGCACAGTACCAACATGTACTCCATCACCAAATGCAGGCTGGCAAGGAATAACCCCAATCAGCCGAACAAGGTAGAGCCACAAAACCATACACCCGAGTCGAAGACTAGTTCCTCTAGCTCACTCAGCTTCGGTATCCATGGTCCTCTAAAATCAAATCTGTCGCACGGCAATCAAACTAAGGTTGAATCTCTCAATAACTAAAGGCACTATTGGAAGGCGGCCAGCTGAGTTTATGTCGCCTATTTAAGCGGGGTTGAGGGTGTTTATGTCGTTTAATGTCGGTTCTTCGCGGGGTTGACGCTGAGGGTTATAAGTCAACTATTCCTTGGCTAAATCGGTTCGGGAAGGTCATCGCTAACAACGCATCGCTCTCACCTTCAATTGCTGAATGTATTCTGCTTCCAATCACGAAGCCCATAACCACTCCTTCGTCCCCCATGGCGACCGCTGCGTAGACCCGTTTAGTCAACGATCCAGCCATCGGTAGCAGATCAGGCGTCTTAGCCCAAGAATCGCCCCAACGGTATTCAATTTCGAAAGGTATGCCGCCATAATATCGTTCGAGTTTCTGTTTGATATGCCGTGCCTGGTAAAGTTCCAATGCGAGTCGGTTCCCGAGCGGATAGAGGATATCATACTTTTCCTCCATGGTCCAAATCACCTTGTCCTCCGGCCAGACTGCTTTGAGTTCGGGTACCGGTCGACTAGCGAGAACAACTGTGGTTTCTTCTCCGAAGTGTTTCTCTAAACCATGTACGGGCTGAAGGTTGGTTGCTAGAATTAGGTGGTTGCACTTTACAGTAGCCTTAGAGCACCGGAGCGATACTTGGTCTGCCTCTTCAGTGAACCCTACCATTGGAGATTTCTCGAAGACGGGAACGTTGAACTTCTTCGCCAATTCCGCTGTAAATTGTGCAGGATGAATCACGGAGCAAACATCGAATGAAAGCCCCGCCCGGAACTTAGTACCCTTGAACGACCGTTCTATATCATCACCGGAGAGTCGTTCGGTGGCTATCTCGATCCTCGCTAGTGCCGCTTTCTCTTTTTCGATTCTAATCTCTTCTTGTTCATTGTTCGCTACCATAACCGCGCCTGTGTGTCGGAGACCGCAATTGATTCGATGCTTTTCGACGAGGGCTACAATGTCCTTGATTGTTCTCGCGGTTTCCTTCCAGAGGGTTGTTGCATTGTCATTGCCATACCTCTCCTTAGCCTCCACGAAGTTCCCTCCCGAGCCGTAGTACAAGATACCCGAACTGGCGCCTGTGGCTGAGGACCCAACTTCCTCTCTTTCGAGTACCGCAACTTTGTAGCCGGCGGTCTGAAGATGGAAGGCGCAGGAGATGCCCGCGATTCCTGCGCCGACGATGGCAACATCGACCTTCGCATCTCTATCGAGTGCGGGAAAACGCTTTTCGACCGGCCATAAGGGGTTGGCTTGCATCTCGTCGACCATCCGCTGACTAAGCTTGGTGTATCAATCTTGAAAAGTGTTGATTTGACCTTAGCGGCAATCGGCGCGGACGCCTTCCCCATCGACCATCTGCTAGGTATCTAGATCGCACGGGTAGTCTAGTGCACCTATCCAAGCCTAATGCCGGAGGTCCGAGGCGTCGCGGGTGGGAATTTCACGAACAAGCTATTTGGCTCAAGCTATGTTTGACGCATGGCGAAATAGATGCGGATACCCTTCGGGCAGGGCTCCATTGATTTAGCATTCGAAGACGGGAGATCCGTCGAGGTCGTCTCGCCTAAGACCACAGCTCCTGACCCAACCGCTATTCGCCGTTCCATACAAAACCCGGTTAATTTCAAAGACTTCGAGTCGTTCATCTCCGATAAGCATCGATTGCTGGTAGTGGTGAACGACCACACTCGCTCCACTCCAACGGCTGATACTCTAAAGTGTCTCAACTTGAAAGGCAAAGAAGTGACCACGATCATAGCCTCCGGAACTCACAGGCCTCCGAACCAAAGTGAACTTCGAGGAATCATCGGCGGGGACGCGCCTCCGTACGGGGGCAAGATCGCGATTCACAACTGCAGAGACAAGAACTCACTCAGATCCTTGGGACGGACGAGTAGGGGAACAGAAGTTTACCTCAACTCCCTTCTGTTCGATGCGGATGGAATCATCCCCGTCACCTCCGTCGAACCGCATTACTTTGCAGGCTTTACCGGTGGCCGGAAATTCCTCCTGCCGGCACTCGCGGGCTTCGACTCCATCGCAACCAATCATTGCTTAGCGGCTGAGAAAGATGCGAGACTTCTGGCTTTGGAAGGAAATCCCGTGCACGGGGATTTCATGGAGACCCTTAGCATGTTCGGAAGAATGGATGACATATTCTCGATTCAACTCGTTCTCAACCGAGAATCACAGGTTAGCTATGCTTGCGCGGGAAACATTATCGAATCGTTTAAGCAAGCTGTGGAACGTGCGAAGGACATCTACGTACCGAAGATCCCGAGGAAAGCGGATATAGTTGTTTCCGTGAACGAACCCCCACTCGACATCGACCTATACCAGTCGCAGAAAGCGCTTCAGGATGTGGAGTACGCGGTCAAGCAGGGAGGCATCATAATTCTAGTTTCCAGCTGCACCGAAGGAATAGGCGACGAACATTTCTACAAACTACTGACCTCCGACGAAACCAACACGAACAGTGAAAACGCACGCAAATTCGGTTACCACAAAGTCGTCAAACTTACAAACCTACTGAAGAATGCCGAGATCTTCGCAGTAACAAACCTACCCGCATCAATTCCGAAGGCAATCGGGTTAACACCCTACCAGAACGCACAAGAGGCATTAGCGGACGCCACGAAGTCTAAGGGCAAGGACTCAGAGGTGCTAGTAGTTCTAGACGCTGCAATCACGGTACCCGTTCCAGTCGACACTTAGCCCTTCGATAGGCAACAAACTGGACTCTTAACGCGCCTTGCTCGGGCTGAAAACTACAGATCATCACCACTTATTTTCTCGAATATGGAGACACCTCGGATTCTTTCTCTGATACGGAACAGCCCATCTGCCGATGTGGTTTGCATGAGTTTACCTGCGGGAACGCCCGACCTGATTGATAGTGTTCCTTTCGTTCTTAGGACTCGGTGCATCTCTCTCAACACTTTGCTTACGTCTTTGAATGCGTGCATAACTCCAAAGAGGAAAGCTATGTCAACACTTTGGCTTGGCAAACTTGTTGCGCTTGCATCTGCAAGCCTTGCTTCAACATTTCCCAACCCCGCTCGCGAGATCTTACGCTTAACGTGTTCTACGGCGACTGGGTTGATGTCCAGGGCGTAAACGTGCCCCGTCTCGCCTGCAATCTCCGCGGCGGGGAGGGTGAAGAATCCCGGCCCGCAGCCCACTTCCAATACTCGTTGTCCGCTTTTCAAGCCGGCTTGGGTCAAGAGGTGGTACGGATCCATCAAGAGCCCATACAAGCTCTCGTGTACGATTCGAATGATTCCGAAGTGCAATTGGTCGTATTTCGTCACATTAGCGGAGTTGACCTCAGGCGATATGTTGATCATCGCGATAATCCCACCTTCGGATTCTTTAGCGTCTCAACGAAGCGCTTGCAGGCTGGGCAGACGAACGTTCGCTCACTCAGAGCATCCAAGTAAGATTCGGTGTGGATGTCCTCCATGACTCTCGTCAGCCCTGCAGTTTCTTAGTTATGTCTTGTATCTGTT
>Ga0187769_10001834_pt1 | contig 12278 bp, 9 predicted proteins | sample 0116_SJ02_MP02_1_FD_133140 | JGI IMG/M metagenome (GOLD analysis project Ga0187769, IMG submission 133140) | Tropical peat soil microbial communities from peatlands in Department of Meta, Colombia - 0116_SJ02_MP02_10_MG | ecosystem: Environmental > Terrestrial > Soil > Wetlands > Peat | place... | reverse complement strand
TGCTGGAGCCGAGCTCCCCGTGTTGCCCGGGGGAGATGATGGTGCTGGAACAGGGCCGCTGGAGGTGGGGGTATCGCGGAAAGACCTCTCGGCTACACCGTCATCGGGGGCGGATCTTGAAACAGAACCCGTCTCTCGCAATGTATGACCAGTCCAGCCTTTCAGCGTTATTTAAGCCTAAGCTGTAAGGGAATCCACAGAGAGGAAAATTCCAAGAGTTTCCCGCTTGTTAGCTTCGCGTAGGAGCAAGCTCCACATGCTCAAATGCGGTCCACCCCAACTGCTTAGGGTTGGCAAAAGCGAAGGTCAAGAAGTTTGGGGCTCCTGATGAACTCAGAAAGTTCGAGAAGGGCAAGCTACAACTGGTCAATTTCCAGGGAGCCGCTGTGGGCAGAGCTGTGCTGGAGCCCGGATGGAAGTGGTCCAAGCACGTGAAGCCCGTTGCCAAGACAAAGAGTTGCGAAGCCGCACACTTCCAGTACCACGAGACCGGCATTCTGCATGTCAAGATGGACGACGAAGCGCACTGGACCTTGCCCACCCGTTCCTGCTGGAGTACGGATCCTCGCTATAAGGACCAGACTGGGAGATTCGGTTGCTGCCGCTTAAATAGACACGCTGTTGTTTGACGTTTGCAGACGTGTCTTAGATTGGCAGCCACTCGTGTCGCGCGCACCGCAGACAAGCTGCTCAGGAACCTGATGAAGGTCAAGGAGGGGGAGACTGTTGCAATCACGTGTGACACGGAGAGCGACTGGGAATTCGCCACAGAAGTGGAGAGGGCTGCCACGGCCCTCGGTTCCAGACCCATCCTCGTCCGGAACAAGGCGCCCCCTCATGTCGGAAGAGCAGCCGAACCTTTCCTCCCCCTGGACAGCCTGACGGGCGTGGTCGCCAACTCCGATGTCTGGGTGGAGCTGAACGGGAAGTGGTTGCTCTATTCTGCCGTGTACGAAGAAGCGATGAGGAGGAAGCGAACCAGGTACATCTGCCTGGTCGGGATGAACAGGGACATGGCCGTGAGGTGCGTCGGCGACGTGAACGTGCCCGCTGTCCTTCGCTTCCAGAGGGCCCTGCAGGAGATTACGAAATCATCTCGATCGATGCATTACACCACTCCCGCGGGGTCCGATGTCACCTTCGAGAACGACCCCAAGCGACCAGTCCTTGTCGAGGGGGATGTCTCAGGGCCGGGTGAGTACATGCTCCTGGGGCAGGTGGACTGGGCGCCCCTGGAAGAGACCATAAACGGGACCATAGTCTACGACGGTTCCGTCAATCCTCCCGACGAGCTAGGACTGCTTAAGGAGCCAGTGAAGCTGGAGGTGAGGAACGGAAAGGTGACGGGCGTCCTCGGGGGCAGGTCGGCGAAGATCTACGAGAAGTGGCTCGGGAGCTTCAAAGACGAGAACATGTACGTCCCCGCCCACATCTCCTACGGCTGCAATCCCGGAGCGAAACTGACCGGGAACGTGCTAGAAGACGAAAGGATCTGGGGGGTCCTCGAATGGGGCCTCGGCAACCAGAGCGAGTCCTTTGGGGCACGGAACACGAGGGCGGCCTCGCACTCGGATGGGATCACCTTGAGGCCGACGCTCGTGGCCGACGGTCAGCTGGTGATCAAGGACGGGAAGTACGTCCACCCTGAACTGACCTCCATCACTGGACCAGCGAGACGCCGAATCGGCTCATAAGAACGGTCGTCAGTGAACCCCGCCGTCAGCCTCTCTCAAAGCTTAAATCGCATATGGGACTCAGAAGACGCGTCGATTTTGCGTCCTTCTCGTCGAGCCGTAACGAGAGTTCAAGCCGGTATAGTGATTGTAGTCCTGATCATAGCCGCTGCCGCGGCCATCTACTTCCTGTCTGTCTCTGGCCCTACCACAACCATGCCCTCCACGTCCTCGACTGTAAGTAGCTCCACCACCTCGACTACGACTCCGAGCGTGAGCACCTCCACGACGTCAACGACCACTCCCAGCGCTAGCACGTCAACGACGTCTTCTGCGACCACCCCCGGGCCGAAGAACGCCAGTCAGCTGGTCGAGCTAAACAACGAACCTCCCAGCTCCATAGACCCGGCCTCCGGTTTCTTCGCCGGAGAGGACGAAATAATGACCAACGTCTACCAGACGCTCCTGATGTTCAACTACACCAGCGCCACGACCTTCGCCCCCATCCTCGCTAACAACTGGACGTGGAACGCAGGGTACACCACGTACACCTTCAACCTAAGGTCCAACGCTTGGTTCATGAATGGCCACCCGTTCAACGCTTCGGTGGTGTGGTTTAACATCTACAGGACCATACTGATGCAGCAGATCGGCGCCTATTACTTCACGAGCACCCTGTACAATGGCACGACTGCGTTCTCCACAGGTTATGCCGTCCCCGACGGCGTGACCAGTGCCCTGAGGGCCGGTGGCTTCTCAATATCAAGCACGAACGCGACCTTGGCAGCGCAGCAGTCTGCCAACGATCTCGCTTTGGTTCTGTCGAAGTTCAAAGCGTCCAACTCGACGATTCAGACGATAATGGCCTATCCCAACCAGGCGATAGTGGTCACAGGCAACTTCCAGGTCGTGTTTAACCTTCTGAACCCATACAGGTTCTTCCAGCAGGTGATGGCCGTTCCTGGCGCTGGAATGGTCGATCCGTCGTTCGTCGATGAAAACGGCGGCGTCCAGCCCAATGCCCAGAACACATACGTCAACACACACACCATGAGCACCGCTCCATACTACGTGAAGAACAACGTGGCCTCGGAGTTCGTCACCATGCAGGCGAACCCGAACTACTGGGCGGTGCAGCTCCCGAAGTCAGAGAGCAACGTAATGCTGACCCCTCCACACATCCCCACGATCATAATCCAGTACGTGACGCAGTCGTCTTCCATTGTCCAGGGAATAGAAAGCAATCAGGCGCAGGTGACGGAGGGACCGCCAATCCCCGCCCTGGCACCTTCCTTCCTGCAGTCTCTCTCCCAGTTTCCAGGGATTAGGGTCGAAAGCCTGCCCAACGCGCCCACGTTCAACTTCCTCATGATTACCCTCGACACTCAGAAGTATCCCTACAACATTACCGACTTCCGGGTGGCCCTCGCCGACGCCATAAACTACTCCGAGATCCTCTCCTCTGTGGCGCTGCAGTACGGAAAGGCGTACGTCGGTCCCATAAGCCCAGGCCTTGCCTATTACAACCCGAACAACCTCTCTCCCTACAGCTACGACCCCCACGCCGCGATTGAGCTGCTGAAGAATCTCGGGTTCACCCTCAACCTGCCCAACGGGACGATCATCAACCCCGGGGGGAAGCAGTTCTCCCCCACGCTCTCGTACATAACCAGCGACACGGCGCAGGTCAAAATTGTACAAGAGGTTCAGGCGATGATGCTAAACGTTGGTCTCACGGTAACCCTCGACGGTCTCACGACCCAGGGTGAGACGACCGAGCTCTCCCAGTCCGCCACCGCCGCGTCATATCCCGAGATGCTGGTCTGGTACTGGTATCCTTCGTGGCTGGATCCAGTCTATCAAGACCTGGTGACGCAGGTGAACAGCACCTACTGCGGGATAAGCGGGAACATCGCGTGCTTCACCAACTCGACGGTGGACTCCTTGACCGCCAATCTGCCCTTCGAGACCGACCAGGTGGAGTACAACAGCACAGTCAGCACCGTGTATCGGATAGTCTACCAGCAGGTGCCCGACATCTGGCTCTATGCCGTGGTCCCCAACTGGGCTCAGAGAGACTACGTGGCGGGCATCTTCTACAACCCCGGCATACTGGGGACCTACTACCCGCTGGTCTACTACACCACGGGCTAGAGCGTTGCTCCAGACTCGCTGATGACATTTTTGTCGTAGAGGTAGCACGAGACAGAGAGCCCCTCTATCTCATAGACCCTTGGCTCTCGCTCCTCGCAGACTTTCATCGCGTAGGGGCAGCGTGGAGCGTAGGGGCACCCTGGTGGGAGATTAATCAGACTTGGAGGCTCCCCCTTGATGGCCTCTGGGATCGACCTCTCGTGAAGCCTGGGGGTAGAGGAAAGCAGGGCTTGGGTGTATGGATGCCTAGGCTGGAGGAGCACCTTGGCTGCCGGCCCCTGTTCGACAATCTTCCCCAGATACATCACGGCGATGTTGTCAGCCATGAAGCTCGCCACATTCGGGTCGTGGGTAATCAGCACGTAGGCGTAGTGATTCCGCTGCTGGAGCTCTACGAGCAGGTTGAGCACCTGGGCCTGAATGGAGACATCGATGGAAGAAGTCGGTTCGTCGAGGACGATAACCTCGGGGCTGCTCACCATCGCCCTGGCTACCGAGACCCTTTGCTTCTGCCCCCCGCTCAGTTCTGACGCTCGCCTCTCGAGCACAGACCTGTCTAATCCGACGCTGTCAATCGCCTGGACGACCTTCTCCTCCCTCGCCCCGCCAGAAACGCCGCTCCTTGTCAGGGGCTCTGCCACCACGTCCCTGACCTTCATGAATGGGTCAAGGGATGAACCGGGATCTTGGAAGACCATCTGCAACCTCCCCCGCTGAGTCCTGTGTTCTCTGACGGGGAGCACTGCGTCTCCTGAGAGAGCGATCCTGCCTGAATCTGCCTTCTCCAGGCCCACTATCAGTCTTCCGAGCGTTGTCTTCCCAGATCCGCTTTCCCCGAGCACCACCAGAGTCTCCCCTGCTCCGACCATGAAGTTCGCTCCTCCCACCGCTCGAACGTACCTCTGCCGCTTCCTTGTGACCCTGTCCCAGAGGCTCCGCCGGCCTATGGCGAACCTCTTCGTAACATCTTGGATCTCAAGAAGCGCTTCCTGCCTACGACTCATAGTTCTCACCATAGTTGATGCACCGAACCGTTCTGCCGTCGACTGGGTTCTGGGCGGGGACGCCCCGCCGGCACTCTTCGCGGGCCATAGGGCATCGGGGGGCGAAAGAGCACATCTTCTCCAATCCCTCTGGATTGAACGAACCTCTGATTGCCGTCAGAGGTCCCTCCTTCTTCGTCTTGGAAGGTATGCTGTTCATCAGCCCCACGGTGTATGGATGCTTCGGTTCGAACAGGATCTTGTCAGTCGGCCCAGCCTCCTGGACCATGCCACCGTAGAGCACGGCCATCCTGTCGCAGATCACTCCGGCGACGGCCAGGTCGTGAGTCACGTAGAGGACCCCCATCTTCGTCTTCCCCACTATCTCCTTGAGCACGGCCAGAATCTGCGCCTGGGTGGTCACATCCAGCGCCGTCGTAGGCTCGTCCGCCACAAGCAGCTGCGGGCGCGCTGCCAGCGCCATAGCGAGCATAACGCGCTGAATCTGTCCTCCGGAGATTTGATGAGGGTACCGCTCCGCAATGTCCTCCGCGTCCCCTATTCTTACCGTCTTCAGATGGCCAACGGCTTCGCCCTCGGCCGAACTCCTGTCGAATGGGGTGGAATTGCGCTTCGTTCTCACAGCTATCACTTCGGCTATCTGGTCCTTGACCTTCATGAGCGGATTCAGACTGAGAAACGGGTCCTGGAACACCATGAAGATACCCGTCCCGCGCACCCGGTCTATCTGAGAAGGCCGCATCTGAGATATGTCGGACCCCCTGAATGTTATGCTTCCTTCTCGCTGGACCGCCGGCGGTGACCGCAGCAGGCGAGAGACGGCGAGAGCCAGCGTGCTCTTCCCGGAGCCGCTCTCACCCACCACTCCGACAATCTCGCCCTCATTGATTGAGAGGGATACGTCCCTCAGCGCGTGTACTATCCCCTCTCCTGCCCCGTAGTCCACGGTGAGCCCTTCGACGCGGAGCACCTCCACGGCTAGGCACCTCCCGAAAGGACGTCCCTCAGACCGTCACCCAGCAGCGCAGCTCCAATCACGACTACGGTTATCACGAACCCAGGCATCAGCGAATACCACCACCATTGTGGAAAGTAGTAGAGGCCGAGGGAAGTCATTGAGCCCCACTCGGGGGCGGGGGCGGGGATTCCGAGCCCGAGGAAGCAAAGGATGGAGTAGACCAGGATCGAGTTTCCCAGGTCAATGGTGGCGTAGGAGACCATCGTGTTGAGCGAAGACGGTATCATGTGCTTGGCCATTATGCTCCTGTCGGGCAGCCCCGAAAGCAGGGCGGCGTCGATGAACCTGAGGTTCTTGATCCTCAGCGCCTCTGCCCGGAATAGTCTCGCGTAGGAAGGCCACCACACTATGATCAGGGCAAGGATCGCGAATACGAGCTGGCGCCCGAAGGTCGCTTCGATTGCAACTGCAAGAATCAGGGCAGGGAACGCGAGGAAGAGGTCGGTGAACCGCATGTTGACCTCCTCCACCGCTCCTCCGATGTACCCCGCCGGCACGCCGATGAGGCTCCCGATGAGTATCCCCCCTCCGACCACCACAGCGGAGACAAGGGCGTCGGTGGGAGCAGCGTAGAGCACTCGGGTCCATATGTCCCTCCCCAAGTCGTCCGTCCCCATCAAGTGGGAGAGGCTGGGAGAAAGCAGCGAGTTCGACGTGGAAGGCGTAAACGGATTGGACTGCAGGAGCGTCCACCCCAGGGCCGTGTTATGAGTCAGGCTTCCCACAAGCTGGAGCAGACCCTCGACAAGGGACCAACCGTAGAAGGCCGTGACAATGAGCAGGCCGAGGAGGGGGGCGGGTCTCGAAGCAAGCTGTCTGATCACGCCGAGGACGCCCATCTCTACTCTCCCAACCGGATCCTGGGGTCCACGACGGCGTAAAGGACGTCCGCTGCGAAATTGATCACAACGACTGCGACCACGATCACAATGGTCGAGCCTATCAGGGTCGGGTAGTCGTAGTTGTATATGGCCTGGGTAATCAGATACCCCATTCCTTCATAGCCGAATATCTCCTCTACGACCACCGCCCCCGCTATGACGTAGGCGAAGGTCAGGGCGATGACAGTAATGACGGGGAGAAGCGAGTTCTTCAGAGCATGAACATAGACCGCCCTCCTCCCGCCCACTCCCTTCATTATGGCCGTCCGGACGAAGTCCGACTTGAGGGACTCGAGCATCGAGGACCGCGTTATCCTCGTGATCAAGCCGAAGGAGATCAGGGCTAGCGCAATGGCCGGCAGCACTAGATGGGCTAGAGTGGAGTAAAAGAACGGGAAGTCACCCGCGATGAGGGAATCAAGCAGAGGGAAGCCGGTAACCACCTTGGGTGGGATCATCGTTGGGTCTGCGAGCAGGCTCGAGGGGAACAGGCCCCACTGGTAGGCGAAGACAAACTGAAGGAGGAGCGCGACCAGGAAGGGTGGCATGCTCCAGCTCACAAGGTAGATTCCCCTCACGGCGTAGTCTCCCTTCTTGTCCTGGTGTGCAGCTCCATAGGCGCCGCTGAAGACCCCGATTATGACCGTAAGCACCATCGCGAAGAAGCTGAGTTCCAGCGTCCTTGGAAAGTAGAGCGCGACCAGACTGGAGACAGGCTGCTTGAAGAAGGGCGAAATCCCGAAGTTGAAAGTGAAGATCTCTTGGAGATAATAGAGCAGCTGGATGTAGATCGGCTGGTTGAGGTGGTACTCCAACACCACGGCCTTGATGACTGATGGAGGCGCCCGGGGTCCTGCCCAGAGCGCGGCCGGGTTTGGCGCCGCAACTCTTGTCAGCAGGAATACAAGTACGACTGCTCCCACAACGAGCAGGACGGAATAGACAGCTCTTCTGATAACGAATCCAGCTAGCCCCAACGGCTACACCATGCGCTGGTCAACCGGTCAGCACAAGTCGATCCGTAAGAAACGTCCACAGGAATTTTGCTGCGCCCAGTTCTTAAAAGGGTTGAGAGACGATGGGGACTCGCCTGAGGTATGCGTCTCAGGATTGCAGTGCCTCGAAGGGGACATAGTCGTAGTCAAAGCCGAAGTGCCGCGGGCCGAAGACTGTGAGCCCGGAGGGTCTTCTCCAGACTTTCGGAGCGCTCGCGCCGACCACCGAAACCTCCATGCCTTCCTCCAATCTGTCGTTCGTTATCCCTGATCCGCTCGAGGGCTCAAGCAGCATGATCAGGTCGGGAGGCATCACGGACGGTTTTCCGTTCGTCCAACCCATGATGTGCTCGTTCATTATCCAGCTCCTGAACTCCTTGCCTTTCCACTCGGCTTCGCCGGAGACCGTCGCATCACCGAACAGGAAGCCCTTCTCGTCTCTCCAGGTGTACTTCGTCACCTTTCCCTTCAGGAGTAGCCTTCCGTCTTCCAGTTCATCAAGAACGGCAGCCACCGGATCCTCGCCTTTCTCGACTGCCATGCGCCTCGTCCTGCCGATTCCAATGCACTTCGAGATAGTCCCCTTGATAACGCAGTCCCTGGCTGCGTTCATGGTAAGGGCAGAATCGACCACAGCGACGTGTCCCCCCGCAACCACGCTCACGTACCTGGCGATTGCTTCATAGTCATCAATTCTCGCATAGGACTCGACCAGGATCCTGTTGCCGGTCTCGCTGACTATGGCTGAAGGCGCCATGGACAAGTTGAAGATCTGCGTTGTGCTCTGATGCAACTCAGGGCCCGCCCTCCCCATCAGATCGCCATCAACCATGGGGATGTTGAGTTTCCCTGCTATCGCCAGGCAGGCTGCGGTATTCCCCCCTCCTATTTCCGTGGCCACTGTCCCGGAGACCTTCTTGCCTAGCTTTGATTCCAAGAGAGTTACGGCTGTCGCAATCGGGTCTGGCACTGCAGGTGTCGGCTTCCCTTCGGTCTTCTTAGATGGTGCCACGGACCCGACGAAGTAGGGGCTGACGATTATGTCCCGCTCGCGAAATTCTTCCAGACCTGCGACGACAAGATGCCTCCCCTGATCCAACACACGAGTGAGGTTGGCAAGTCCCTCGTCTGGACTCCCACCGCCCCCCACTCCCAATATGGTCGCACCGGCGACCAGGTCCTCCACCTGTTCTTTGGTGAGATCCGTTTTCGTCAAGACGACTCTTGATTGTAGACAGAGGTATTAAGCCTAGTCGTGGCTTCTTCACAGTTTTTGACAGAGGTCGGAAAAGTGGGACAGAAAGATCGCGGACATCGGGTTGCAGTTCGTCAATAGGACTGAGAGATCATTCAGGAGAACTCCGGGGCTGGGAGTTGTTCAACATCTGCTCTTCTTCATGGATGTACGCCCTGCCCCTTAGCAGGGATGCCAGGGCCGCGGCGAGGGACAGTGCCGCTCCGATGTAGAAGGACAGGTCCAGAGCAGAAACGAACGAAGGGGCTATTGCATGTGGGAAGAAGGTCTGCCCCTCTAGGTAAATCCGAGTCGAACTGGGGATTTGTGCGACTGCCGAGGCCAATTGCGGGTTGGCAAGGATTGACTGCATTGGGTTATACCCTAGGAAAGCCGAGAAGAGGGCGCTCGTAGGGGAAATTGAGGAAAAGATAGTGGCGAGCTGAGGAACCCCTGCGCTCGTCAAAGCCCCGGAGAGCGCAGATGGCAGACTGGACGAGAGCCCGGCTATGATCACCGTGAAGAATAACGCAAGGCTGATTGTCTGGGCGGTGTTCTGAAGCGTCGCACGCATTCCCGACGCGGCACCCCTGTGCTCTGGTGGGACGGAGTTCATGATAGACGCGATGTTGGGAGCCGCGAAAAGTCCCCCGCCCAGCCCCATGACAAAGATAATCACTGCGAATTGGCTGTAGTCGAAGTCGTATGGAAGGAAGGAGAGTGCTATGAAGGTGGACGCGGTTATGATCATGGCTAGGGTAGCGAAAAACCTGGCGCCGTACTTGTCTGAGAAGTAGCCGCTCACGGGGCCCATGATCGCGAACCCCGCTATCATGGGTATCATGTAGACCCCGGCCCAGAACGGGGTCGTTTGGTAGCTTATGCCGTGCAGGGGGAGCCAGATTCCCTGTAAGAGAATTATCAGCATGATCTGAACCCCGCCCCTTCCCACCGCTGCAAGGACCCCGGCGAGATTCGCGGCGCTGAACATCCGATTTCTGAACAGTTCAAGCCGGAACATGGGATCAGGAACCCTCTTCTCGACGAACGGGAATGCGACAAGTAGGCCTAAACCTGCTACCATGGACGCGATAACCCAAGGATCACCCCAGCCCATGGCAGAGTTTCCATAGGGCTCGAGGGCGTAGGTCACCCCAAGGATTACAAGGGTGAGACCGGCCGCGAAGGTGAGGTTCCCCCAGACGTCGATCTGTTGCCCCTTCCTGATGGCGGATATGTCCTTCAGCTTGGCGTAGGACCAGACCGTCCCGAGGGCGCCCACGGGGACGCTCACCAGAAAGATGTATCGCCAGTAGTAGAGCGCCAGAACTCCGCCCAGGACCAGCCCCACCAGGGAGCCCGCTATTGCTGCCGTCATGTTGATCCCGAGGGCCTTCCCCCTCTCCCTCGGCGGGAAGGCATCAGTCAGGATGGCGGCGCTGTTTGCGAAGAGAAACGCTCCCCCGATCCCTTGGACAATCCTGAAGACAATGAGCTCGGTGGCGCCGAGTGCCCCCGTGTTGGGAGTGATGGAGCAGAGCAGGGAACCCACCGTAAAGATGGCGAAGCCGAGGTTGAACAACCTGACCCTCCCATACATGTCAGATATCCTGCCGAAGGAGACGAGTAGAGTCGAAGTCACCAGGCTGTAACCGAAGAGTATCCAAAGGAGATACTGAAAGGAGGTAAGGGGATTGATGTCAATGCCACGGAAAATGGCCGGGAGGGAGATCAGCACGATGGTGCCGTCTATGGACGCCATCAGGGTCCCTATAGTGGTGTTTGAGAGGGCGACCCACTTGTACTGGACCATTTCAGAAAACCCTCCTCCCGGTTTGGGGGGGGTTAAAAATCGACACCCCGAAAAGTTAGAGGAGGAAAACTAGGCGAAAGGAAACTATAACCGCTATCATCATCGCACACTGTTAAATCCTAGGAAGTTTCAAACCTCCATTATGACGCGGGTGAGTAACGCAATATGACTGAAATCGTGAAGGGCATACAGTACGTCGATGGCTCCAACGCCAACAGCTACCTGGTCGAAGAAAGTGATGGGACGGTGACGCTGGTCGACGCGGGCATGCAGGCAGACGGCAAGAGGATACTGGGGTTCATTACTTCGAGGGTGAACCGGAAGCCATCTGAGGTAAAGACGATTGTCGTAACCCACTGCCACGTCGACCACACGAGAGGGCTCGCCGCAATCAAGGCCGCCACGGGGGCAAAGGTGGCTGTTCACGAGGTGGATGCGGACTTTGTTTCGGGCAAGAAGAGTTACCCGTCGCCAGGAGGCGCGATGGGTTTTGCGTTCAGCGTGATGTCCCCGTTCTTCAAGACAACCCCCGTCGAGCCTGACCTCAAGTTAAAGGAGGGGGACACAGTCGGGAGGCTTGAAGTCTTTCACACCCCCGGCCACACCCCGGGGAGCATCTCCCTCTACGATAGGCAGGATAGGGTGCTGTTCGTCGGGGACACGGCCAGGTTCATCAAAGGGAGATTAGAGGGCCCACCACCTCGGTTCACACAACGCATGGACCAGGCCAGGACTTCCATCGAGCGGCTCTCTTCCCTTGACTTCGAAGTCATGCTTAGCGGGCACGGAGAGCCTTTGCGGTCGCCTGACGCGCCGAAGATGATGAACGAGCTTTCCAAGAAGCTGTGATGCCCTATGTCCGGCCACTAACGGCCGGACTCTACGTCATCAACGTTCAGGACTAGCTTTCCCCGGTTGTGCCCCCCTAGTCCCCTTTCGAACACTTCCCTCGCCCGTGACAGGGGAAGGACGGCGCCCACCACGGGCTTCACCTCGCCGGCGTCCACAAGCTGGGCGATTTCGATAAGCTCCTCCCTGTTGGGCTCCACCAGTATCGAGAACCCTTTCACCCCGTGCCCCGCCGCCTTCTCCTCAGGGACGTCCCCCACAATGGTAACTAGAGACCCTCCTTTGCGGAGGACGTTCCAGGAGTTCTCTAGGACCTGCCCTCCTACCGTGTCAAGCACCACGTCCAAACCACTCAGCTCGTCTCGGAACCTCGTCCTCGAATAGTCGATTACCCTATCTGCTCCCAGGCTGCGAACGAGGTCCGCCTTCTCACTGGAACAGGTGGCGAACACGTGTGCGCCACGCCATCGAGCCAATTGGACCGCGAAGGTCCCCACGCCTCCCCCCGCACCGTGAACGAGGACGGTTTCCCCTCTCGACAGCTTCGCGTAATCGAAGAGCGCTTGCCACGCGGTCAGCGCCGAAAGCGGTATCGCCGCTGCGTAGGTGAAAGACAGGGACTTGGGCTTCGGCGCCAGGTCAGAAGCGCGGACAGCG
>Ga0187769_10001833_pt1 | contig 12279 bp, 10 predicted proteins | sample 0116_SJ02_MP02_1_FD_133140 | JGI IMG/M metagenome (GOLD analysis project Ga0187769, IMG submission 133140) | Tropical peat soil microbial communities from peatlands in Department of Meta, Colombia - 0116_SJ02_MP02_10_MG | ecosystem: Environmental > Terrestrial > Soil > Wetlands > Peat | place... | reverse complement strand
TGGACAAGAAGCCCTTCGGGTCAGCCATGACCGCCCTCACCCGTGAGCCGCGGCCATGACGGCCTCGTTGACGTCGCGGCCCTCGCGCTCGGCCTGCCAGGCGGCGGACAGCACCCGCTTGTAATCCTTCGGCATGACCTTGCTGAACCGGCCGGGATCCCAGTCGGCCAGCAGCCGGGCCGCGACAGCCGAGCCGGTCAGCTCGTGGTGGCGTTCCACCACGTCGCGCACGAATTCGATGTCGGCCTCGTCCAGCGGGTCCAGGTCGATCATCTCCATGTTCACCCGGACCCGAAGCAGGTCGAGCACGTAGGCGATGCCGCCGGACATGCCGGCCGCGAAGTTGCGGCCGACGTGGCCGAGGATGACCACCCGGCCGCCGGTCATGTACTCGCAGGCGTGGTCGCCGGTTCCCTCGGCGACCGCGAGCGCGCCGGAGTTCCGCACGCAGAACCGCTCGCCCACCAGGCCGCGGAGGAAGATCTCCCCGCCGGTGGCGCCGTAGCCGATCACGTTGCCCGCGATGACCTGCTCCTCGGCGGCAAACGGGGCGGCGGCGGGAGGACGCGCCACGATCCGCCCGCCGGACAGGCCCTTGCCCAGGTAGTCGTTGGCGTCGCCGTCCAGCCGCAGGGTGATGCCGCGCGGCAGGAACGCGCCGAACGACTGCCCGGCCGACCCGCTGAACGAGATGTCGATGGTGCCCTCGGGCAGCCCCTCGCCGCCCCAGCGCCTGGTCACCTCGTAGCCGAGCATGGTGCCCACGGTCCGGTTCACATTCCTGATCGGCAGCTCGAGCCGGACCGGCCGGCCTTCCTCGAGCGCCCCCTCGGCTAGCTGGATGAGCGTCTGATCCAGCGCCTTGTCCAGCCCGTGGTCCTGGGTGGTGACGCAGCGCGTCACAGCACCCGCGGGCAGCGGCGGCGCATACAGCACCGGCGACAGGTCCAGCCCGGAGGCTTTCCAGTGTTCGGTGGCCAGCGCCGCGTCGAGCAGGTCCACCCGGCCGACGATCTCGTCCAGGGTGCGGAACCCGAGCCGGGCCAGGTACTCCCGTACCTCTTCGGCGATGAACTCGAAGAAGTTCACCACGAACTCAGGTTTCCCGGTGAAGCGGGCCCGCAGCTCGGGATTCTGGGTGGCCACGCCGACCGGGCAGGTGTCCAGGTGGCACACGCGCATCATCACGCAACCGGACACCACGAGCGGGGCGCTGGCGAAGCCGAACTCCTCCGCGCCGAGCAGTGCGGCGATGATCACGTCCCGGCCGGTCTTCAGCTGGCCGTCGGCCTGCACGACGATCCGGTCCCGCAGCTTGTTGCGCAGGAGCGTCTGCTGGGTCTCGGCCAGCCCGAGTTCCCACGGCGCGCCCGCGTGCTTGATCGAGGTCAGCGGCGCCGCGCCGGTGCCGCCGTCGTGCCCGCTGATCAGCACCACGTCGGCGTGCGCCTTGGATACCCCGGCGGCCACGGTGCCCACTCCGACCTCGGCGACCAGCTTGACGTGTACCCGCGCCGCCGGGTTGGCGTTCTTCAGGTCGTGGATCAGCTGAGCGAGGTCCTCGATCGAGTAGATGTCATGATGGGGCGGCGGCGAGATCAGCCCGACCCCGGGCGTGGAGTAGCGGGTCTTGGCGATCCACGGGTACACCTTGTGCCCCGGAAGCTGCCCGCCCTCCCCAGGCTTCGCGCCCTGGGCCATCTTGATCTGCAGGTCATCCGCGTTGACCAGGTACTCGCTGGTCACGCCGAACCGCCCGCTGGCCACCTGCTTGACCGCGGACCGCCGCAGGTCGCCGCGGCCGTCCGGGCTGAACCGCTCGGGATCCTCCCCGCCCTCGCCGGTGTTGGACCGGGCGCCCAGCCGGTTCATCGCGATGGCCAGGGTCTCATGCGCCTCTGCCGAGATCGATCCGTAGGACATCGCCCCGGTGGCGAACCTCCGCACGATGCGGGCCGCCGGTTCAACGTCATGGATCGGAACGGACGATGCTGCCCCGGTCCCGGGATCGACACCGCGGATCCGGAGCAGGCCCCGCAGTGTCATCAGGCGCCGGGACTGGTCGTCGACCAGCGACGTGTACTCCTTGAAGATCTCGTACCTGCGGCTCCGGGTCGCGTGCTGCAGCTTGAAGACCGCCTCCGGGCTGAACAGGTGCGGCTCGCCGTCACGGCGCCACTGGTACTCACCGCCGGTGGCCAGCCGCCGGTGCTCCAGGCCGGCGCCGTCGGCGAGGGCCAGGCTGGTCCGCTGCTCGATCTCCGCGGCCAAGGCGTCGAAGCCGACGCCGGACAGCCGTGAGGTGGTGCCGGCGAAGCACGTCTCGATCACCTCGGCCCCCAGCCCGATCGCCTCGAAGATCTGCGCGCCGGTGTACGAGGCGACCGTGGACACGCCCATCTTGGACATGATCTTCAGCAGGCCCCTGCCGAGGGCCTTGAGCAGGTTGGCCTCGGCCCTTTTCTCGCTGACCCCGTCCAGGACGCCCCTGCGGACCAGGTCCCTGGCCGACTCGATCGCCAGGTACGGGTTGACGGCCGCGGCCCCGTACCCGATGAGCAGCGCCACGTGATGGCATTCGCGGACGTCCCCGGCCTCTACGACCAGCCCGGCCTGGGTCCGCGACTTCTCGCGGATCAGGTGGTGGTGCACGGCGCCGGTCAGCAGCAGCGAGGGGATCGGTACCAACAACGTCGTTGTGACATCCACGTGGTCTGGTGCACGTCGTTGTGACAACGACGTGGTTGCGTGAGCGGACGGAGTGTGGCGGACGGGATTGGTGCGGTCGGAGAGGATGATGAGGCGGGCGCCGGACTCGATGGCGGCGGACACCTCGGCGCAGATCTCGGCCAGCCGGGCCCGCAGGGCCGGGCCGCCGCCGCGCGGGTCGTAGCGGCCGTCCACCACGTGCGAGGCCAGGCCGGGCAGGTTGCCCGCGTCGTTGATGTGCACGATCTTGGCCAGGTCCTGGTCGCTGATCACCGGGTAGGGCAGCACGATCTGGCGGCACGACGCCGGGATCGGGACCAGCAGGTTCTGCTCCGGGCCGGTGATCGTGCCGAGCGAGGTGACCAACTCTTCCCGTATCGCGTCCAGCGGCGGGTTGGTCACCTGGGCAAACAGCTGGGTGAAGTAGTCGAACACCCCTCGTGGGCGGTCGGAAAGGACAGCAAGCGGTGTGTCGGTCCCCATCGACCCGACCGGCTCCGCGCCGGTCCGTGCCATCGGCGCCAGGATGACCCGCAGTTCCTCCTCCGTGTACCCGTGCATCCTCTGCAACGTCACGGTGCTGCCCCCCGGGGGGACGACCCCCCCGGGGACCCCCCCGGATCGGGGGGACCCATCCCCCCGAACCCCCCTTGGGGGGGACTGTCCGTCCCCCCGTACCCCCCTGAGATCGGGGAGGTCGTCGAGGTGGACGAGGCCGGCGTGCAGCCAGGCTTCGTAGGGATGCTCGGCCGCCAGGGCCGCCTTGACCTCCTCGTCTTCGACGATGCGGCCCGCGGCGGTGTCGGCCAGGAAGATCCGGCCGGGCTGCAGGCGCCCTTTCCTGATCACGCTGGCGGGGTCGATGTCGAGCACGCCGACCTCGCTGGCCAGGACGACCAGGCCGTCGCTGGTCACCCAGTACCGGCCGGGCCGCAGGCCGTTGCGGTCGAGCACCGCGCCGATGACCGAGCCGTCGGTGAAGGCGATCAGCGCGGGACCATCCCATGGTTCCATCAGCGCCGCGTGGAACTGGTAGAACGCGCGACGCTCCGCCGTCATCTCCTCATGGTTCTCCCACGGCTCGGGGATCATCATGAGCACCGCGTGCGGCAGTGACCGGCCGCCCATGTGCAAGAGCTCCAGGCACTCGTCGAAGCTGGCCGAGTCGCTGCCGGTCTCGTCGAGCACAGGGAACAGCCGGTCGATGCCGCGCCCGTCCGCGGAGTCCGGGATCAGGTCGCAGGCCAGCATCGCCTCCCTGGCCCGCATCCAGTTGCGGTTGCCGCGGATCGTGTTGATCTCACCGTTGTGCGCCACGTACCGGTACGGGTGGGCGAGCGGCCAGGAGGGGAACGTGTTGGTGGAGAACCTGGAGTGCACCAGTGCGAGCGCCGAGCCGTACCGGGGATCGGACAGGTCCGGGAAGAACGGCTCGAGCTGCGGCGCGGACAGCATGCCCTTGTACACGATGGTCCGGGCCGACAAGCTGGCGAAGTACACCCCGCCGGAGTGCTCGGCCCGCTTGCGCAGGCAGAATGCCATCCGCTCGAGCTCCAGGCCGCTCTCGCCGTTCGCGCCCGCGACGAAGACCTGGACCAGCTCGGGCAGCACCGCCCGCGCGCCGGCCCCGCAGACGGTGACGTCGTGCGGGACATCGCGCCAGCCCAGGACGTTCAGTCCCTCGGCTGCGGCCAGCGTTTCGACGGCGCGAGTGACCGCGGACCGTTCGGCCGAAATAAAGGCCAGGCCGGCCGCATAGCAGCCTGGTCCGGGCAGAGGGAAACCGGATACGGCGCGGAAGAACTCGTCGGGAAGCTGGGTGAGGATCCCGGCCCCGTCCCCGGTGCCCGGGTCGCCGCCCCGCGCGCCGCGGTGCTCCAGGTGGCACAGGACGTTCAGCGCACGTGACACCACGCCGTGACCGGGGCGTCCCGACAGGTCCGCGACGAAGCCGACGCCACACGCGTCATGCTCGAAACCGGGGTCGTAAAGGCCAGCCGCCGCCATGCGCTCTCCAGTGATCTCGATAACGCAACAACCGTGCGCCCGGGACGACACTGGCCCTGTCACCTAGACATTACATCACCGGAAGAATCGTCTACCAGAGTCCTCGGGCTGGCTCTGACATACGTCCGCGCTGGTGGGGTGCATCGTGGCCTGGTCAGGTATAGACCAACCAGGGCCAGCGCGAAGACCACCACGTCACCGGCGCCGTAACGGACGTTACCCCGTCTGCCCCGACGGCGGCGGCTATCGGCTGGGTACCCGGCGGACTCCGGCGGAAAGCTCGGCGGTGAGGTCCCTGATGGCGGCGGTGCCCGTAGCGGCGTCCGGGGCGTCTAGCAGGCAGCGGACGAAGGCGGAGCCCACGATGACCCCGTCCGCGAACGCGGCCACCTGCTCGGCCTGGGCACCGTTGCTCACGCCGAGGCCCACGGCGACCGGCAGGTCGGTGTGCTGGCGGATCCGGGCGACCAGGCGGGCCGCATCACCGCTGACCGCGGCTCTGGTCCCGGTGATGCCCATCAGCGAGGCGGCGTAGATGAACCCGCGGCAGGCCTTCGCGATCCTGGCCAGCCGTTCGCCGGTGGAACTCGGCGCGGCCAGGAACACCCGGTCCAGGCCGTACTCCTCGGAGGCCTCGAGCCAGGATCCGGCCTCCTCCGGAGTGAGATCGGGCGTGATCAGCCCGGAGCCGCCCGCCCGAGCCAGGTCGCGGGCGAACGCACGCACACCGTATCGGTCGACCGGATTCCAGTAGGTCATGACCAGGGTGGGGATGCTCGCCGCGATCGCCTCCACGGTGCCGAGCACGTCGGCGACGCGGGTCCCTGCGGTGAGCGCGCGGTGGGCGGCCTCTGCGATCACCGGGCCGTCCATCAGCGGATCGGAGTACGGCAGGCCGACCTCGATGATGTCGGCGCCCGCGCCGGCCATGGCCTTCGCGGCCTCGATGGCGCCCCTGACGGTGGGAAAGCCGGCGGGCAGGTAGCCGATGAGGGCGGCCCGGTTGTCGGCGTCCGCCTTGCCGAAGGCGACCGTGACCGGGCTGGGGGTGATCAGGGGGCTCACAGCCCGAACCATTTCGACGCGGTGTCCACGTCCTTGTCGCCCCGCCCGGACAAGCTGACCACGATGAGGCCGTCCGGGCCGAGTTCCCGGCCGACCTCCAGGGCGCCGGCCAGCGCATGGGCGGACTCGATGGCCGGGATGATGCCCTCGGTACGGCACAGCACGCCGAACGCGTGCATCGCCTCGGCGTCCGTCACGGCGCGGTAGCTGGCCCGGCCGGTTTCGGCGAGCCAGACGTGTTCGGGGCCGACCCCCGGGTAGTCCAGGCCGGCCGAGATGGAATGCGTGCTCCGGGTCTGGCCTTCCTCGTCCTGCAGGACGAAGGTCCGCATGCCGTGCAGCACGCCCGGGGAGCCACCGGTGAGCGTGGCCGCGTGACGGCCGCCCTCCAGGCCGTCGCCGCCGCCCTCGCAGCCGACCAGCCGCACCTCGGTGTCACCGATGAAGGCGTGGAAGATGCCGATGGCATTGGAGCCGCCGCCGACGCAGGCGATCACCACATCCGGGAGCCTGCCGGCCTGCTCCAGCACCTGCTGCCGTGCCTCCAGGCCGATCACCCGCTGGAAGTCGCGCACCATCATCGGGAACGGGTGCGGGCCGCCCACCGAGCCGATGCAGTAATGGGTGTGCCCGACCGTGGATACCCAGTCGCGGAAGGCCTCGTTCATGGCATCCTTGAGCGTCCGGGTCCCCGCGGTGACCGGTATGACCTCGGCGCCGAGCATCCGCATCCTGGATACGTTCAGGGCCTGCCGGCGGGTGTCCTCCTCGCCCATGTAGACCGAGCAGTCCAGCCCGAGCAACGCGGCCGCGGTGGCGGTGGCCACGCCGTGCTGCCCGGCGCCAGTCTCCGCGATGACCCGCGTCTTGCCCATCCGCCTGGCCAGCAGGGCCTGGCCGAGCACGTTGTTGATCTTGTGTGACCCGGTGTGGGTCAGGTCCTCGCGCTTGAGCAGCACCGTGGCGCCGCCGGCTTGCTCGCCGAACCTGGCCGCCCGGGTGAGCAGCGTCGGCCGGCCTGCGTAGCCGGTCAGCAGGCCGTCCAGTTCGGCTCGGAAGGCAGGGTCGTTCCTGGCCTGCTGGTAGGCGGCGGTGAGCTCGTCCAGGGCCGCCATGAGCGCTTCGGGGGCGAACCGCCCGCCGTACGCGATGCCGTGGACGGGAAAATGCCCGGAAACATCGGGAACCGGGGCGATGTCTGGTTCTGCGGGGCCGGTAAGGTCCGCGGGGCCGAGTGTGGTCGCCACGGTCAACCGCGCTCGCTCCGGAGCGCGGGATGCGAGCCCGCGGTGACCAGGTCGGCCACGGCGCCGCGCGGGTCCTTCTCGGTGACCAGGCTCTCGCCGACCAGCACGGCGTCCGCGCCGGACGCGGCGTAGGCGAGCAGGTCGCGCGGGCCGCGGACGCCGGACTCGGCGACCTTGACGATGCCGTCCGGGATCCGGCCCGCCAGCCGGCCGAAGATGCCCCGGTCCACCTTGAGCGTGGCCAGGTTGCGGGCGTTGACGCCGATGACGGTCGCGCCGGCGTCGAGGGCCCGGTCCAGCTCGGGCTCGGCGTGCACCTCGACCAGCGGCAGCAGGCCGATGGAGACGGCCCGCTCGACCAGCGAGACCAGCGCGCTCTGCTCGAGCGCCGCGACGATCAGCAGGATCACGTCCGCGCCGTGCGCGCGTGCCTCCCAGAGCTGGTAGGAGCTGACCACGAAGTCCTTGCGCAGTACCGGCACCTGGACGGCGCGGCGCACCGCGTCCAGGTCCGCCAGGGATCCGCCGAACCTCCGCGGCTCGGTCAGCACGCTGATCATCTTCGCGCCCCCGGCCTCGTAGTCCGAGGCCAGCGCGGCCGGGTCGGCGATGTCCGCCATCGGCCCGCGCGACGGGCTGGCCCGTTTCACCTCGGCGATGACGCTGACGCCTTCGGCCTTCAGAGCAGCCAGCGCGTCGCGCGGTGACGGCGCACGCCGTGCCATCTCCTTCAGCTCGTCAAGAGAGATGCGCCGCTGCCGTTCGGCGAGATCGGCACGCACGCCGTCTAGGATCTCGTCGAGCACACTCACGCGGTTCGCTCATCTCCTCAAATCGGTACTGCTGCGCCACCGATGGTAGCCCGGCCGCCGTGGCGCCCACGACCTGGCCCCCCTGGAATCGGGCTCGTGGCCGAGCCCCCACGCCTGACGTCATGGATCCAGCGCGTACCCCGCGCCGCGCACCGTCCTGATCCTGCCGGTCCGCGGGTCCGCTCTGATCTTGGCCCGGAGCTGGGCGATATGCACGTCGGCCGCCCGGTCGCCCGCGCCCTGGCGGCCGACGGCGGCCAGCAGCCGCTGCCGTGACAGGACCAGGCCGGGGTTGTCCATCATGAAGGCGAGCAGCGCGTACTCAGTCACGGTCAGTGACACGTGATGACCGTCCGCTATCACGGTCCGACTCGAGCCGTCCAGCCGCAGCTCTCCTGCACTCCGGTCCGCGGGCGTCACCGGCGCGCGGCCCGTACGGGCAGCCTGCTCGCCCGCGCCCTGCACTGCCCTGGCCGGCCCGGTCTGGGCCAGCGCCTCGCGGACCATGGCGACCAGCTGGCGGGGGCTGAACGGGCGTGCCAGCCACCGCCGCGCTCCGGTCGCATCGCCCCGGCCTGCCAGACCGCGGGGCCTGGGCGCCTTCAGGTCGGCCACCAGGAAGATGACCGGAATCCGCAGGGCGCGGCGGATGCGCCTGGCGTCCAGGCCCGGCATGGTGAGGTCGATCACCGCCACGGCGTCGGGGCCGCCCGCCAGCTCGGCCAGGGCCCGCTCCGGGCTGGCGGCCAGCCGGACCCGCAGCCCGTCCCGGCGGAGGAACCGCGCTGACATCTCCGCCACCTCGGGCTCATGCTCGGCCAGCAGGACCGAGGCGGGCGGCCGGGCGTCATCGGGTGAAGGCCTGTCCGGAACCGGTCGGTGCGCGGCAGGCCCGGCCTCAGCCGGGTGTCCCGCCACCAAGCTGATCCTCCGGGTAGCCCACGGCCGCGACGTCCTGGACCGTCGGGTCCGTGTCCCGGCTGAGAGATTCCCACATGTCCTCCGAGGGGACGACCCTCCCGGAGCCCCCACGGGGACGGTCGAATCTGGCCGACATGACGGGCCAGCGCAGGCCCCGCCAGATGGTGGCCAGGCCCGCGAGCACGATCAGGACGCCCCCGCAGACCGCGGCCGCGCGCCAGGATGAGCCGGTCATGACGGCCTGGCCGGCCGAGCCGGTGATGACGATCCCGTGCGCGGCGCCGCCCGGCGAGGTGCCGGTCGTGGTCGATCCGCCGAGCGCGCCGGACGCGGCGTCGGCCCGGGCCGTCGCCAGCACGACCGAGGCGCTCACCCCGGCACCGACGGCCACGGCCGCGCCCGCGCCCAGCACCGCGAGCAGCCCGCCTGCCACCCGCCTGGCCCATGACCCGGTGGCGATCACGGCGGCCAGGCAGGCCAGCCCGGCGAGGGCGAGCGCGCTGGCCAGCGGGACAAGTTGCTGACCGGTGACGGAGATGTCCTGGGCGGGCAGCGGGCGGGGCGGGGTGAAGACGGCCTGCGCCCAGGCCTGACGCGCGGCCAGCACGACCAGGCCGGCACCGACCGCGCCGAGCAGCAGCACCAGCGCGAATTCCCTGCGCATCGCGGGCATCGGAACCCTACTGCTCCTTGAGCAGGACGTCGGCGTCGAAACAGGTCCGGTCGCCGGTGTGACAGGCCCCGCCCTCCTGGTCCACCCTGACCAGGACGGCATCGCCGTCGCAGTCGAGCGCGACCGATTTCACCCGCTGCTGGTGCCCGGACGTTTCGCCCTTCACCCAGTACTGCTGGCGGCTGCGGGACCAGTACGTGCAGCGGCCCGTGGTGAGGGTGCGATGCAGCGCCTCGTCGTCCATCCAGCCGAGCATCAGCACCTCGCCGGTGTCGTACTGCTGGGCGATCGCGGCGATCAGGCCCGACGGGTCTCGCTTCAGGCGCGCCGCGATGGCGGGGTCGAGCATCGCTGCCTCATTTCCTGGTTACTTCAGCCAGGGTAGCAACGGCGCCTACCATCAGCACGTGAGCTACTCGCGGGAAGAGCGCCTGGCGCTGTGCACGCTACTCGACAAGACAGGTCCCGACGCACCGACGTTGTGCACGGGATGGACCACCGGTGACCTCGCTGCCCATCTGGTGCTGCGGGAGCACCGGGCTGACGCCGCCGCCGGTGTCCTGGGCGGGCCGCTGGCCGGGCACACGGCACGCGTGCAGAAGCAACTCCGGATGCGGATCTCATTCCCTGACCTGGTGCGGATGATCAGGTCAGGGCCGCCGCGGCTGTCGTTCGCGGCGCTGCCCGGCATGGACGAGCGCCTCAACGCGGTGGAGTACTTCGTGCATCACGAGGACGTACGGCGCGCCGCCCCCGACTGGCAGCCGCGCGAGATCAGCGGCGGCGAATCCGCCATGCTGTGGCAGCGGCTGCGATTGGCACGGTTCATGCTCCGCCACGCGCCGGTCGGGGTGGAACTGGCCAGGGACGACATGGAAGGAGACGGGCAGGCCTACCGGATCACGGCCAAGAACGCGACTCCCGCGGTAACCGTCATCGGCAGCCCGGCGGAACTGACCATGTGGGTGATGGGCCGGACCACGGCGGCCAGGGTCCGCTTCGACGGGACGGAGGCCGCGGTGAGCAAGCTCACCGGGACGAAGTGGCGGTGAGCCGGGCCGAACGGACGGCTGGCCTGGCAGGCGGCCAGCCAGGTACCTCTAGGACTCCATCTCGCGCTTGAGCCGGGCCAGCTCGTCGTCGATGTCCTTGGTGTTCGGCGTCTGCTGCCGCGGCTGCGGAGCCGGGACGGAGGTCGAGTAGGGCTCGACGTCGGCGCGGGGCAGCGGGCGGTACGAATCGGGCTCGCTCACCTCGCGCTCGGCCTTCTTGCCTGAGACCTGCTTGCTGGAGCGTGCCACCTTGATGGCGACGACGATCGCGCCCACGACGAGCGCGGCGATCACCAGCTCCATCACGGCGTGAATGACGAACCCGACCACCGAGCCGACGACCAGGAACGCGATGAGTATGCCACCCGCGATGGCGGCGACCTTGAACCAGCGCATCCGCCGCATCCTCTCTCGACAAGGCCCCCCGAGACCAGCACCTGAGAAGGGCTCTCACTCAAGATATTACCCAACTCCGTTTCATCCCGCCGCCGGCGCGGGACGTCCGGCATGAATACTCTAGGCCCATGCACGCTCTCGGCATTGACATCGGTGGCAGCGGCATCAAAGCAGCACCGGTCGACGTGGCCACCGGCAGGCTGCTGGCTGCCCGGCAGAAGATCGCCACGCCGCGCCCGGCCCTGCCCGAGGGGGTGGCGGACGTGGTGAAGGAGCTCACCACGTCGTTCGGCTGGTCCGGCCCGGTCGGCATCACCTTCCCCGGCGTGGTCACGGACGGCGTGACCAGGACGGCTGCCAATCTGGACCCGGCCTGGATCGGCCTGGACGCCGCGTCGCTGTTCGCCAGGGCCGCCGACAACCCGGTCCGGGTGCTGAACGACGCTGATGCGGCGGGCGTCGCGGAGATGACGTTCGGGGCGGGGGTCGGCGAGCTCGGCACGGTGCTGATGCTGACCTTCGGCACCGGGATCGGCAGCGCGCTGTTCACCCAGGGCACGCTGGTGCCGAACACCGAGTTCGGGCATATCGAGATCCGCGGCGAGGATGCCGAGAAGCGCGCCTCCGAGCACGCCAAGGATCTGCACGACCTGAGCTGGGGCAAGTGGGCGGACCGGGTCGATGAGTACCTCCAGCACATGGAGGCGCTGCTGTCGCCGCACCTCATCATCGTCGGCGGCGGCATCAGCAGGCAGTCCGAGAAGTGGGTGCCGCGGCTGACCGGAATCCGGGCCCGTATCGTGCCTGCCGTCATGCTCAACGAGGCCGGTATCGTCGGGGCCGCGATGGCCACCGCGGCCAGCGCGGTCCCGGATACCTCAGGTGCGACCGGAACGGGCGGCTAGCGCCGGTCAGCGGACGGGATGGCCCGCGTCACTCAGGGCGTTCTTGACCTGACCGATGCGCAGCGTGCCGAAGTGGAACACGCTGGCCGCCAGCACCGCGTCCGCCCCTGCGTCCACGGCCGGCGCGAAGTGCGCCAGCGCGCCCGCGCCGCCGCTGGCGATGACCGGAACGGTCACGACGGCGCGTACGGCCCGGATCAGCTCCAGGTCGAAGCCGCCCGCGGTGCCGTCCGCGTCCATGGAGTTCAGCAGGATCTCGCCGGCGCCGAGCCGCACAGCCTGCCGCGCCCAGTCGATCGCGTCGATCCCGGTGCCGACCCGTCCGCCGTGCGTGGTCACCTCAACACCGCTGGGCGGGCCCGGGGCCCGGCGCGCGTCTATGGACAGCACCACGCACTGCGATCCGAACCGCTGCGCCGCCTCGCCCAGCAGGTCCGGCCGGGCGATCGCGGCGGTGTTGAGCGAGACCTTGTCCGCCCCGGCGCGCAGCAG
>Ga0187769_10001831_pt1 | contig 12282 bp, 8 predicted proteins | sample 0116_SJ02_MP02_1_FD_133140 | JGI IMG/M metagenome (GOLD analysis project Ga0187769, IMG submission 133140) | Tropical peat soil microbial communities from peatlands in Department of Meta, Colombia - 0116_SJ02_MP02_10_MG | ecosystem: Environmental > Terrestrial > Soil > Wetlands > Peat | place... | reverse complement strand
GCTTTCATCTTCCTCTCCGGCATCGCCCTGTTCTACACGGCTACGACTCCACACACCTTCGACCTGAGTCCGACGAGCCTGGCTCAGGCGGCCGCCAGCCCACTTGCCTTCTGGATTGCGGGCCTTGTCCTGGTAGGGTGGCTGGTTAAAATGGCAGTCTTCGGCGTGCACATGTGGCTCCCGATTACGGAGGCCGAGCCTCCCACTGCCTTCGCTCCTACCATGGCCGTCGTCTCGGGGGTGGGGAACTACGTGATAGTTCGACTACTACTCTTCGGGATGCCCTCGGTTTTCCAGGCGTTCAGCCTCCCGCTCATGGCCTGGGCCGTGCTGACCATGTTCTACGCAGGGGCCGTGGCATTGGCCCAGACCGACGTAAAGTATCTTTTCGCCTGGTCTACGATGAGCCAGAACGCCTACTCGATACTGGGCATCGCGAGCTTCTCGCTGATCGGGGCGACGGGGGGTGTATTCTACTTCCTGAGCCACATAATGGGCAAGTTCGTAATGTTCTCGGTCGCTGGCATTCTGCTCGTCCAGACAGGACGCAGGGACCTGAGAGAGATGGGAGGCCTCGCAGGGAAGATGCCTTTCACGGCGACCCTGTTCCTGCTCGGAGCGCTGATTCTCTCAGCGGTCCCGCCCACCAGCGGCTTCCAGGCCGAGTGGACCATGTTCGCGGGCATCTTCAGTCAGGGCGCTGCCGGCTCATCAGTCTACCTGGCCGTCGCCGTCCTCGGGTTGGTGGCTACGCTGTTCACCGTGGCTTACACGCTCTGGCCGATGCGGAGGATGTTCTTTGGCCCTCTCCCTCAATCTCTCGCCGAGGTCAAGGAGGCGCCACTCACGATGACGCTACCTCTCCTTGCAATCGCAATCGTGTCCATCGTCATCGGCATCTACCCAGACCTGGTCCTCAAGCCGCTCTATTCTTTCGCGTCAGGACTTCACTTGGGGCTGAGATGAGAGCTTGAGCGCGCCCATCCCCTCCTACGCGATCTGGATGATCTTCATACTCCCCTTCGTCGGAGCCCTGTTGACCGCGGCGATGAGGAAGGCCGGTAGGGTCAAGGACTTCGTCGCGCCGGTGTTCGCCCTCCTATCCGCCCTGTTCGCACTCCAGATGCTGCTCCCTGTCCTGCAGGGCCAGCCACTGACGGTCTACGACTCGATAATCCCCCAAAGCGTCCCCTGGATCTCTGCCCTCGGCCTGACGATGGGCGTGCTGTCCGACCCCTACACGGCAATCCTCGCCAACGTGGTCGCGTGGGTCAGCCTGCTCATCGTCGTCTACAGCGTGGAATACATGAAGGAGGACAGCGGGACCGCCAGGTACTTCTTCTTCATCAGCCTCTTCATCGGGAGCATGCAGCTGATCGTACTCTCGGACAACCTGCTCTCCCTCTTCATCGGCTGGGAGATGGTGGGCCTCTGCAGCTACGCCCTAATCGGCCACTACTGGAAGGACGAGACGAAGGATTGGGTCGGAACGCCGGGTGAGAAGGCCCTCGGGGAGGACCAGTCCTACTCTCCGTCTCAGGCAGGCATGAAGGCCTTCGTCATGACCAGGATCGGCGACGTCGCCATGCTGGCGGGAATCCTGATCCTCTTCTACTATGCCGGGACTTTCAACTACCACCAGCTGTTCGTCACCTCGACGATGTGGTTGCCGGCCATGGCCCGGAACGGCCTCCTGGTGCCGGTCGCACTGCTGATTTTCGGGGGCGCAGTCGGGAAGTCGGCCCAGTTCCCTCTTCATGAATGGCTCCCAGACGCCATGGCAGGGCCGGCTCCCGTGTCGGCGCTCATCCACGCGGCCACCATGGTGAAGGCCGGGGTCGTGCTCATCGCGAGAATCGCCCCGCTCTTCTATTTCGCGATCCTGCTCAATCCTTCTTTGAGCCCCTCGCTAATCACGCCGTTCTTCGTCGCGGTCGCCTGGATAGGCGCGTTTACGGCTTTCCTCGCCGCCACCCAGGCGCTGGTCGGGTTCGAGCTCAAGAAGATCCTCGCGTACTCGACGGTGTCACAGATCGGCTACATGATGATGGCTGTCGGCCTAGCCGGGCTCTCCACGGACTTCTCTCAAGGTCTTTCGGCCGCCTTGTACCAGCTGATGAGCCATGCCATCTTCAAGGCATGTCTATTCTTGGCCGCTGGTGCCCTGATCCATGCGGCCGACTCGAAATACATCAGCGACATGGGCGGCATGAGACAGAAGATGAAACTTACCTTCGCGGCCTTCCTGATAGCGGTCGCGTCCCTCTCCGGGATCCCCCCGTTCAGCGGCTTCTGGAGCAAGGACGCCATCCTGGGTGTCGCCTGGGGAGCGGGCCAGTACGGGCTGTTTGCGGTCGGGATGGTGACCGCAGGAATGACGGCCTTCTACTCCTTCAGGATGTTGGGGATTGTCTTCTTCGGGCGGCAGAGTCCGAGGCTTCAGCAAGTCGAAGGCGCGGGGCACCACGTGCGCGAGCCGAGCCCCCTCATGTGGGTCCCCTACGCCCTCCTGGCGGCTGCGTCTGTGATCATCGGACTCGCAGCCTTGGCAGGAGAGTTCATCCCCTCGCTGAACGTCGAGGCTACCTTGGAATCGGCTGCCGGAACTTACATCCAGACGCTCTATCCAACCCCCGGGCTGACGCCCACCGCGCCTACCCTGAACATTCCAGCGTCGGGGCTCACGGGGCTCTTGGTCGCCGTAGGCTTCTTCGCCGCCGCCTTCCTGTACGTCGCCCGGCGGGCCGACCCAGGCCGTGTCATCGGCGAATCGGGCTTCACGAAGGGTCTCTACACTTTCCTCGAGAAGAGATGGTACATCAACGCGATCTACTACAAGGTATTCGTCAATGCCCCCATCGCGGCCTCGAGGTGGCTGAGCGGAACCTTCGACCTCATGGGGCTCTTCAGGGTCAACAACATCGGGTCAACCCTAGGCGTGTCGCTGTCGACCGCCGGCAATTGGATTGATACTAGGATGGTCGACGGCGCAGTGAATGGCATCTCCGCGTTCGGCCAGGCATTCTCCCGGGCGGTCAGGAGGGTTCAGACCGGAATAGTGGAGCAGTACGCCGAGGTGTTCGCCATAGGGGTCATCGTGATGCTGGTGCTCCTTCTGCTCGCAATCGGAGTGATACTTCCATGAGTTTCGTCCTCTCCCTCCTCGTTTTCATCCCTCTGGTTGCCGCCCCATTGGTGTACCTCGCCACCCGCGCGAACAAGAAGGGCGGGATCTACTTCTCGGCGGCAGTCGCTCTTCTGGTCCTCCTGATCTCGGCCTACATCTTCTGGGGGGTCTATTCCAACCCGCCTCTGCCGGGGCAGTACTCCTTCGTGGAGAAGTTCTCGTGGATCAGCGTCGAGTCCGTCGGCCTCAACTACTTCCTCGGTGTGGACGGACTCAGCTCCCCGCTGCTCTTCGTCTCTTCTCTTCTCACGGTCCTTGTCATCGTCGGTTCCAGGAAGCTCATCGACACCCACGAGCCAGAGTACTACGCCCTCCTCTTCCTGTTCGAGGGGGCCATAATGGGGGTCTTCACGTCCCTCAACCTGATACTGTTCTACGTCTTCTGGGAGATCGTGCTGATTCCGATGTTCTTCTTCATCGGCGTGTGGGGCGGCCCGAGGAGGAAGTACGCGGCGATGAAATTCATCATTTTCACCTACGCTGGGAGCACCATAATGCTGCTGGGATTCCTCTATGTCTACCTGGGGATGCAGACTCCTGGCATGACTCCCAGCTTCGACATCCCCGCCCTCGCCGGGCACATTCCTGTTGCGCTGCAGTACCTCCCTCTGCTCGCCTCCTTCATCGGTTTCGCTGTCAAGCTTCCGCTCTTCCCATTCCACACCTGGCTCCCCGATGCCCACGTGGAGGCTCCGGCCCCCATCTCGGTTCTGCTCGCTGGGGTGCTGCTCAAGATGGGAGGGTACGGCTTCCTCCGGATAAGTATCGGCCTCTTTCCCAACGCATCGGCACAGTACGCGTGGGTCTTCCTGGCACTGGGCCTGATTTCCATGTTCTACGGCGCGATTGCAGCAGTCCTGCAAAAGGACCTGAAGAAGATGATCGCCTTCACGAGCATCAACCACATGGGGTTCGTCCTGTTCGGGGCCTATGCGACCTTGATCTCCGGGAACCTGCTTGGGATTCAGGGGGCAATCTTCCAGATGTTCACGCACGGCCTGGCGGTGGGGAGCCTCTTCATGCTCTCCGGCTACATTCACCACCAGGCGGGCACCAGAGAGATTCCGCTGCTGAAGGGGATGAAGAGCACGATGCCCCGGACGGCCGCGGTCCTCGTCCTCGGGTCGGCGGCGGCCATGGGGCTTCCTCCCTTCTCCAGCTTCTTGGCGGAATTCATGGTGATTGTGGCTGGCATCTCCGCCTACGGGGTCGCCGCCATCTCGATTCTTGTTCCGGTCATCACCGCAGGCTACTTCCTCTGGACAATCAAGAGGACTGTGCTGTCCGAGCCCGAAGGCGGGCACGGGGTTCACGACCTTTCGTGGGGAGATGTCGCGGCCTTTGCCGCGTATCTGGTCCCGCTCGTGGTTCTCATCGTCTTCTCCTACCTGATTCTGACGCCGGCGCTTCCGGTTGCCGAGTTCCTCAGAGGGGCCAGATAGCTTGGTAGACCTCCTGACTGTTTCAATCGCCCTTCTGGGGGCTGCATCCCTCCTGCTCCCCCTCCTCCAGCTCAGGAAGGGCGGAGACCGCGCTGCGGCGGGTTATGCCCTGGCCGTTGTTCTGGGGGTCGTGATGGGCCTAGTCGGATGGTTCACCCTGCACCCCACGCCTGTCCCTTGGTTCGGCTCCCTGCTCTCTGGCGACCAGCTAGGGGGGGTCTTCGCCCTGGTGACCGTCGGGGTCACCCTGATGGTCACCGTCGCGTCGTTCAACTACCAGAAGGGTCCAAACACGCCCGTCTACTACAGCCTGCTGTCTTTCACCGCCCTGGGGATGCTGTTGCTCTCCTACTCCCAGAACCTGCTGATGCTCTTCGTGGCCTGGGAGCTCATGAGCCTCCCCACGTACGTCCTGGCGGGTTTCGACAAGAAACTGAGGTCCAACGAAGCTTCGGTGAAGTACGCCATCATCGGAGCGATGTCGTCGGCCATAATCCTGTACGCCATAAGCCTGGCCTACGGGCTCACTGGGAGCGTCCAGATTTCGGACGTGGTCAATGGGTTCAGGGCTCAACCGAGCGCCCTCGCGGGAGTTGCGACCCTGCTTTTCGTGGCCGGCTTTGGTTTCAAGATGTCAATAGTCCCGTTCCACATGTGGATACCAGACGCCTACGAAGGCGCCCCGACCACCGTCACCACCATCCTGGCGGCGGCCACCAAGAAGGCGGGGTTCGTCGCAGCGATACGCGTACTACTTGCCCTCACGACGTTCTACGTGGTCACCCAGAACCCGTACTTCACCCTCCCCAACGTCCTGGCGGTTCTGGCCCTGCTGACGATGACCGTGGGCAACGTTTCCGCGCTGACCCAGAAGAGCATGACTAGACTCCTGGCGTACTCGAGCATCGCCCAGGCTGGATACATCCTCATCGGATTCGTGCCGTACTCCCTTGCGCCGACATCTGCAGCAGCGACAATCGGCATGACCGGTTCAATCCTGCACGTCATCAACCACGCGGTGATGAAGGGGGCAGCGTTTCTGTGCGCCGCACTGGTCCTGATGCAGCTCAAGAGGGCGGACCTGGGGGCATACAACGGCCTCGCAAAGAGGATGCCCGTCACCGCCTTCACCATGACTGTCGCCTTGCTCGCCCTCGCGGGGGTTCCGCCCTTGAACGGGTTCTGGAGCAAGTTCCTTCTCTTCCTATCCGTTGCCAACGGCCCTTACAGCTGGCTTGCGGTGGCCGGGATCCTGAACAGCGCGTTCAGCCTAGGGTACTACGCTTGGGTGATCAAGAGGATGTACGCCGACGAACCCGACAGCCCTGAGAGGGTCAAAGAACCGTTTTGGTTCATCGCAGTCTTCGCAGTCGCTGTCGGCCTGATCATTGGAATAGGGCTGTTTCCGCAGGGGGCAATCAACTTCGCGGCTGGTGCCGTCCCGGCACCGTAGACGTGGCGCCCGTGGAACCTTCAAGGCTCAGCGCCACTTGATGTCTACGCGGACTCTGTCGGGGAGGATTTTCCGGAATGGCGTCCCTGTCCCCCTGTAGAACTTTGTGAAGAACTCGTAGATGTGAAGCCTGAGGTCTTGCACATACACCACGAATGCCTCGAAGGCGATTATGAGGCAGTTTAGCACCACCCAGGGGATCACCGTCAGGGGGTTCGTCACCGGGGTGTACTGGTTTACTATCAGCAGGAGCACTGCGTGTACCAGCAGCATGATGGCGAGCCTGACGTAGCTTATCGTGTTTGACAGGAACTGTGAGATCCTCTCGAACACCTCGAGCCCTCCGTCTGCCAACGCTGCGCCCACGGACTCTCCGTGCAGCTTTCCCATCTTCAACGCCACGGCCTTCCCGCAGAGAAGGACCACCATCGACACGAGAAGGATGGTCAACGACACCCCGCCCAGGAGCTGGTTCGGGAGCCCGGGGACAGGGTTGAACTTGGGGGCCGCCAGGACATTGAAATTGTACCCCGCGCCGATGAAGGCCACCCCGTATCCCACGCCGGATAGATACATGGAAAGGGTCGGGATTTTCCCGACCAAGACCTCCGTCCTCAGGTTCTCCTTCAGCGCTTCATACACGTCGAGGCCAAGCCCGGTGGTCAGATGCGCCACCCCGATAAGTATCGCCACTATCATCACCTGTTCGATGGCCCCCGTGTCTACTCCTCCGTCCTTCACGATTTCGAAAGTGAACGGGTTCCTGATCAGTGGGCTTAGCAGGACTCCGAAGAACTCTCCGAAGACGGCCCCGAAGAACATCGCTGACACGCCCGCCGCCAGGAAGATGTTCCCCCACTGCCTAAGGCTCCCCTTCCCCCTTTGCCTTACCAGCAGGGCGACGAGCGTTATTACTATGCCGTGGCCGAGGTCAGCGAACATCATCCCGAAGAAGATGGGGAAGACGAACGAGATGAGGGGGGTCGGGTCGACTTCGTGCTTGCCTGGAATCCCCTGTTGCCCGGTTATGAGTTGGAATATGCTCACCCCCGGCGGGTTCTCGAGCAGGGTCGGGACGCCTCCGTCGTGCTCGGCGTCGGTCGCGGGTTCCACGTGGACCATCCAGCTGCCGAAGAGGCTCCTGAACTCGTCTTCCCTCTTCGTGGGGATGTAGCCCGAAATCGTCGCCAGCCGGGTCAGCCCGCCGGAGACCCTCGCTTCATCCAGCATGTTTCTCGCGACTTCCGTAAGCTCTCTCGCCGATAGGAGGGCGGTCTTTTGGCGGTCTCTGACCTCCACCATCTTCGCCTCAGCAGTCTCTCTTTCGTTTTTCGCTGATTCATGGTCCTTCTTCAGGCGCTCGTAGGCTTCGGCCGGATTCTGGGGGAGGCCCGCAGGAATCAACAGAGGCTTCAGGTCAAGCGACTTCATCGCCTTGTCGACCTTGCCTTCCTCGAGCTTCTGGACCGCAACCAGCGTGATGCTGTTCTCGTCGGATAGCTTTTGCACCAGGAAGATAGCGCCGGGAACTGAGTTGCGGAACTCGTCCACTGCCTCGTTCTTAACGACGGAAAGTACGATCTTCAGTAGGCTAAGCTCCGAGACACGGCCCAGGTCTGCAGATAACGCCGACACCGCCTGGAGCGTGTCCATGGTCGTGCGCGCATCCATCTCGGCCTTCGTAGCCCTCTGCAGGCGCTCTTTGGCCGCCTTGACCTCTTCGACAATGGGGGTCAGGTCCGTCTCCGCCTTGGTCAACAGCTCATCCCACGTGGCAGCCTCGAACTGATTCCTGGGCACCTTCACCCCTCTGAATACAACGTCTATGGTCCCCGGGAGCAGCTCGAGGTCCAGATCCTTCGCGGCTTGGTCGGCAAGGGCGAAGAGTCTCACCGCCTTCACCGCGAGTTCCTGCACGGCGGGGTCGAAGTTGGGAATGCCGTCCTGAACCGGATGGAAGTCCTCGAACAGGGCGAGCGCCTTGGCGACATCGGCGTACTCACTCCTGGGAGAGATTATGGTGACGCTCGAAAGCTTCGCAAGTCCCAATCGTTACACGCTTTGCTTTCGAACCCGCGTCTGGGTTCCGTTATTAAGCATGATGATGGCATTCGCAAACACAACGCAGAAACAGATGACTCCCGTAGTCCGAGCCCTAGACTCAAAAGCTGCCTCCGCCATTCTTGAGCTCATCGACTTCCGGCGGAGCGCTAGCGGAGTCCCAGGCATCGGCGCCAGTCCCGCGCCGTCAGCCATCTATTCTGGGAATCACTTCGGCGTTGCGTGGCCGGAAAGACGGAGGCGACCACATGCCCGCCCTCTTGAGCTTAGCCATCAGCTCGTCGCCCTGGTCGTGCTCCGCCCGCTGCACCAGAACGTCGGACGGCAGCTTGACTCCGGCCTTCCGGAGCTGGCGAAGGTCGGCCGGTTTGCTCCCGAGTCGGATGAGCATGCCGTTTCCCGCGACCCTGGGCTTGAGCTTTTCTACGGACTTCGCCACCAGTGGCACGTAGGGCCTGCCGAACCAGGTCAGCCATGTCGGTTCGGCGGGAATTCCCATCCACTCGTACCCGAGAGCGTCGGGGTACAGCTCGGTTACCAAAGGCACCTCCATCGGCTCGCTCCTGTACCAGGAGAACTTCCGCTCCACGTAGCCCCGTGCATAGAAGCACTGGAGCCGCCTGGCCACCTCCATGAAGAGCCTGACAATCCGCTCACAAAGCTGGGCGTTGTCCGAGACCGCCTTCTCGTCGAATTCCAGCGTGATCTTGACCAACTCTTCCGTCGGCCGGACGGGGGGACCCCAGGAGCGGGCCCTCGACGCGACGCGGGAAGTCCTCGGAAAGAAGACAAACCCTTCCACGAGCGGGCTTCTCGACCTAAACGACATGTGCCCAAGGTTCTGGTCAAAGCATTTCTCCCAGAAGTCGGTGAACGGCCTGTCGTCCTTCGGGTCCAGCCTTTCTTGAAGGGGGGTGTACAGCCCGAACCTGGTGGGCCTGGCTTCGGGAAGGAACAGCTGCAGGGTCCTGAGGAAAGCCTGACCGGACTTCACCGGCTTCCTTGACCTATGCGCCACCCACTCGAGCTTAAGGAGGTCGATTCTCCTTCTCTCCGTCTTGGTGTTGTGGTTCACGTTGGGCGGCCATGCGACTCCCAGCTCCGCGCTCCATACTGCGCCCTTGCAGGCTTTCGCGACGTGCTCGGCCAGGGCCAAGGCGTCGCGCCAGGCCTCTTCTGAGCCGACCGCGGAGCTGACTTCTATCTGCCAGCACGGTGCGGGAACGAGCGCTGCGACGTCGGCCTCCATGTCGTCAGCCTCGAATACGTGGTATGGGCCGTAGACGAGCATGGGTTCCTCGTCTCCCGCCGCCTTCCTTCCGAACTTTGCTCTGGGTCCTCGCAGCTTGATTAGGGGTACCTTCTGGTCGGCTTCGCTGATCAGGTAGAATTCTGGGTGCGATCGGATGAAGGATTGAAGGACCGACTGCGAGGGCTTGTCCAGTGTGACCACTGTGATGTCAATGCCGGCCATTTGGTGAAGCTACGGCAGACCTCTATGTTCCTTTAGGATTTATGGTTCACACTGTGCCTTTTGCAAGGCCAGCCCACGGTTTTCGAACAAGAATAATAACCCGACATCGGCTCCCCTTCCAGGTCCCTGAGAGCGTGGCGATTGTCTACTAGGATTTATGTCGGAACAAGGGCATTTGCCCTACGCGGCACCATCCTCGACAGAGAGACGGTGCAGAAGCTTGCGGAAGCCACTTCCTTGGACGAACTTGTGAACAGACTGCGGAGCACGCCGTATTCGGACTACCTTTCGGCCCTCACTCCCCCGTTCACTGCTAGGCGGATTGAGCGGACGCTCAGGGAGAGGCTGGCGGTGGTTCACCATTCAGCAATAACTGGCGCGGGCAGGTACAGAATCCTGGAGCTCTACTACCTCAGGCACATTGCTTGGGACCTCAAGACTGCCTTGAAGTCGAAGGCGCTAAACAGGCCATACGAGGAAGCCGTCGAGTACCTCGACATGAAAGCAGAAGAGCTCGCTGGGCGCAGGGACCTGATCATACGCGTGCTCTCGGCCAAAGACGTTCATGAGGCGGTCTCGCTTCTGTCAGGGACCGAGTTTTCTGATGACGTTGAGAAGGCGCTTTCCGCCTTCACATCGAAGGGAGAAGTGCGGTTCTTCGACCTCTTCTTGGACCACGCGGTGCTCTCCGCAATATCGAAGGAGTACACCTCCAACTTCAAGCTTTACACCTCCTCGAGGGCGACAGACGTGGCCGGAGTCGAGGCCATAGTGGCCAACGACATCGACGCCTACAACGTCCTTAGCGTCTTGCGCTCTAAGCTTTGGGGTCTGCCAGAGGCCGAGGCCCGCTCCCTGATGATCGTTCCCACCCACCGGGTCAGTTCGGCCGCTTTAGGGAGAATGGTGGTGGCCGATTCAATTCCCGAGGCAGTAAGGCAGGCTGGACGAACCTACGGCGCGGCCGGCCAGGGAACGAAGAGCGACGAGGAAATCATAGACGAAGTTGACGACGGGTTCTTGGTCGAGATGAGGGCCACCGCAGCCAAGGCGTTCGTGTGGCAGGGGCTGGGGCCCGGCGCCATGCTGGCCCTGGTGAGACTCCTTGAGTTTGAGGTTGGCAACCTTGCAGCAATCGCGATCGGGATAGAAGCGAGGATGGACGTGAAGACCATCCTTAACAGGTTGCGTGTCTAGGCCCCGGAGCGCCCGTAGAGTCTTCCTGATTGAGGTGCAATTCTCGCTAAATCGTGCAACGTTTATAAGCGGTTTTCAAAGGCGACTGTTAGTCAAACCTTGAGAAAGCTTCCGCTTGTCTTCCTCATCGCCGCTTCATTCGTTGTGCTTGCCGCGGCACTGCCCTCGGTCTTCGCTGCGACCAATAGTACTTCGACCCCTACGACCGCCTCGACCGCCGGTGACAAGTTCCTTGGAGCAGGAATCGCCTTCGGTCTCGCGGCCTTCGGAGCGGGCTACGGTGTCGGCCAATCAGGAGCGGCCGCCATCGCGGCTGTCACGGAGAAGGCCGAAGTCAGGACGACGGCGCTGATATTCGTGGTGCTTGCCGAGGCGATCGCGATATACGGGTTTGCAATCGCGATTCTCATCTTGGGCTCGTCCTGAAAAAGAAGAGTTCGCGCTCTCACGTATTGCCTAATACTTCCTCTGCACCGAGAACTCTGCGAGGTCCCCCAGGAAGACGGTCGCCGGACTCCTGGGCAGAAGCATGAGCTGGCGTTTTGCCTCCTCTGCATGGGTCTGAGACAAGGCTGCAATCTTCCCCACAACCTCGCTCTCGCTGTACCTCTTCAAGAGGCCTACGGCTATCTTGTCCTGATTCCTCCAGTCAAGGAGGTCATCCCTGAGCTGGTATGCGATTCCGAGGCTAGCCCCGTAGCTGGCCAGGGCCGATATCTCCTTCTCGCTGCCTCCTCCGATGAGCGCCCCCAACTTCGCGGAAGTCTCGAAGAGGGCCGCCGTCTTGTCCGAAACGATTCTGATGTACTCGTCCCAGGTCAGGTTGTACACCCTGGGGTCGATGGTCAGCTCCGAATACTCGCCTTCCGCCATGCACAGCGCGGCGTTGCTGATCTCCTCGGCGACCCTTCTGTCGCCGTACCTCGCTGCCAGCGCCAGGATCATAGCAAAGACGAAGTCGGCGGTGAGGAGCGATGCGCTGAACCCATACTTCACGTGGAAGGGCGTCCGGTTCCTGCGCGCGACCTCCTCGTCGATAATGTCATCATGGATGATTGACTCTGTGTGAAGCAGTTCCACTGCCACGGCGGCGTCCAACACGATGTCGTCCTTGCAGCCCAAGGCTTCGGCGGACAGCATCAGCACTACCGGCCTTATGCGCTTCCCGCCTTCCACTGCGTAGGTTAGAGGGCCGCAGAACCTCGAGTGGGCGTAATGTGACAGTTCTCGAGCCAGGGCCTTCTCTAACTTCCCCGAGTAGGGAACCATCTTAGCCTCTATCAATTCAAGGGAAACTTCCCTGCGCTCGGTCAATTCATGAAGTCGGAAAAATCGCCGCTCCGCACTGTATATAACGTTTCTTCGATTGAAACAACCTGTTGCTAGGATACGTGCCCTTACAGTTCAGTCTGGGTGAATCGGAGTACCTTCTCCTGCCTAAGCTCGTCCCCTCGCAATTGGAGACCTT
>Ga0187769_10001830_pt1 | contig 12284 bp, 12 predicted proteins | sample 0116_SJ02_MP02_1_FD_133140 | JGI IMG/M metagenome (GOLD analysis project Ga0187769, IMG submission 133140) | Tropical peat soil microbial communities from peatlands in Department of Meta, Colombia - 0116_SJ02_MP02_10_MG | ecosystem: Environmental > Terrestrial > Soil > Wetlands > Peat | place... | reverse complement strand
GTTCCGCAAAGCCCCATCACGGAAGAGTACATAGCCGTTCTCAAGGCGCATCTTCCTGAGACTTCGGAGAAACTGACCGCGCGGTTGATGGATGAGTATTCACTTAACTCGAAACTAGCCAAACAGTTGATGGACTCCGATTACCTTACGCTCTTCGAACGAATCGTCGCATCGGGCAAGGTCCCGACAACATTCCTCGCTACCTTTCTGACCGAGACATGTAAGAGCCTTGAAAGGGAAGGGGTGGCCGTTCACACGGTTCCGGATGGAAAAATGGAAGCAATGGTTCGCCTAGTCGAGGAAGGCTCCATCGCAAAGGAAGCTCTGGCGGATCTTCTGAAGTGGCAAGTGTCCAACTCCGACCAAGACCCCGCCGCCGGTCTTCAAAGCCTTGGGTTACAGATGTTGACGGAGAGGGAGCTGGAGCAGGTGATAGATGCTAGCATCCAGAAGAACAAGAAACTAGTCGAGGAAAGGGGCCAAGGGGCTTTTGGGTCGATCATGGGTGCCGTGATGTCCGAGGTGCGAGGTCGAGCCGATCCGAAACTTGTAACGGAGATCGTAAAGAAGAGACTGAGCGGCGGCTAGCTTTACTCTAAGAATTGCACGTCGTCAACTAATCCATCACTGTTCACATCGATGCCGGTGACTACGCGAGAGATAACCGTCTTGTTCGCCGTGTTTCCTCTAGCAATCTCGTCAGTGTATTTGATGAAAGCCAGGACGGCAGCGCGGGTTCCCAAGTAACTGTTACCAGCGATCACCAGCGCTCTGGCTTCTTGATTGTTCGGGTTCGTTATCAACTGTACAGCCCCCTCTTCCTCCCCGGCATAGCTTCGCCCGGACAGTCGAGAAATCATCATGTTGCGACCTGTCAGCTCGTAGGTTATGGGGAGAAATTCGTTCAATGCCATCGTCACCGTGTTCACTCTTGGACCGCCAACAACGATTAGGTTGCGTGCGGACTCCTGCTCGGACACTTCAGTATCTAGTCGAACTATGCTTTCCCGTGTGATAGGGAGAAGGGACCCGATGAAGAGCGCTAGATCTGTAGCCCTGTCACCGCATCGTGCTCGGCTACTGAATATGCCATGCGCATCGGGGCTGCCCAGGACGATCCGCCCATCGAAATGGCCTGTCCCTATGAAGGGTTCAAGCATCTTTGCGGAGATCTCAGAGAGAGTCTGTTCAGGCAGCTGTAAGGTCGTCTTAGACGCCTTGGGAATAATAGCGATCGCCTTTTCCTCAGCCCGATAGTACTTCGCCATAGCTCCCCTCTTTCTCTCTGTTCTCTCCAGGGTAACTAGGCCAGCTCTCTCGAGCTCTCTGAGATGATAGCAGACGACCTGTTCGCTGGTTCTGAACGTCTCCGCCAAATCCTTGGCGCATTTCGGGTCGGCTGAGAGTTCACCGAGAATTCTCCACCGCATAGGTTGAAGAAGAAGTTGAGCAACTTTCGGGTCGGAGAGGATGCGGGTCGGCAACAGCCGGTCCGATCGTCTTTCCTTCATCACTAAGTAGGACATTTTCGTTCTAACCCTGAATGCTAAAGCCGCGCTTTGACTATTAAAGGCATTTTTGATTATAATGCGCGCATCCTAACCACGCGACCACTAAGAAACGGTGCGTATCATCAAAACAAGACCTGAGGAATACTTATCATACGTAACGGGCAAATCCGGCGAATTCTGTTGAGATGAGCTTTATGTGCGGAATCTCAGGTGTCGTGCAAAACACCGGCGAGGTTGGCCCGATACTATACGATTCCCTGAAGCGCCTTGAATATCGAGGATACGACTCGGTCGGGGAAGCAGCGATCGTCGACGGACACATCCTCGTCAAGAAAGACAGAGGAAAGATTGACGACGTGGAGAGAACACTGCGAATCAGCTCCCTTCCCGGCTTGATCGGAATAGGCCACACGAGATGGGCAACACACGGTGCACCCTCCCAAGAGAACGCACACCCCCACACCGATTGCAACGGGACCGTCGCTGTAGTCCACAACGGCATCATAGAGAACTTCATGGAGCTGAAGCAAGAGCTGGAGGCGGCGGGGCACAAGTTCAAGTCAAGAACCGACACCGAAATAGTAGCACATCTCGTCGAAGAAAACCTGAAACTGCAAATCGGATTTGTCGAGGCCGTGCGCAGAGCCGCGAAGAGATTGGAGGGTGCCTACGCGCTGGCTTTCATATGCTCAGCTGAACCGGACAAAATTGTGTGCGTCAGGAAAGAGAGCCCGCTCGTGATAGGCGCGGGGACTTCCGCGAACTACCTTGCCTCAGACATACCCGCCTTTCTTCCGCGCACGAAGAACGCAATCTTGCTTGAAGACGATGAGATGGCTGTGCTAACGAAGGATCGGGTTCGCCTGCTGAAGGTTGAGAGTGGAGAAGAAGTTTCAAGGAAACCGTTTGTTGTAGAGTGGAGCGTCGAGACAGCAACAAAGAGCGGCTTTCCGCATTTCATGCTTAAGGAGATCCACGAGCAACCACTAACCGTCCGAAACGCGCTTCGAACTCACCCAATATACCTTGACCTCATGGCGTCGGCAATCAACCATGCGAAGAAAGTCTTCTTGCTCGCTTGCGGAACATCCTACCACGCCTGTCTGGCGGCCACATATGCCTTCACGAACCTAGCGAAAATCGAAGTGACTCCCGTAGTGGCCTCAGAGTTCATCGACACCTACGGTGCTCTGATCGACCAGGAAACGGTGGTCGTCACAGTAAGTCAATCGGGGGAAACAGCGGACACTCTCACCGCCGTAAGAGGCGCAAAAGATCGAGGCGCCACTATTTTGGGTGTCACTAACGTGATGGGCTCGACCTTGACGAGGCTCTCTGATGTCTACATCGGTCAGAACTCTGGACCCGAAATGGGTGTAGCTGCCACCAAGACCTTCACCGCCCAGTATTCCGTTCTGCTCAAGATCGCCGTCGCACTCGCAAAGAAACGAGAGACTCTGAGCCGTCAAGAAATTTAGAAACTCGAATCGGGCTTTGACCAACTTCCTGATTGGATTGCTAACACTCTATCAACGCAGAAAGAGAATGTTCAGCGGATCATAGAGAAGAACTCTGACAAGATAAGCTTCTGTTTCCTCGGGAGGGGGATTAGCGTCGCAACTGCGCTTGAGGGCCGTTTGAAACTGCTGGAGCTATCCTACCTTCCAGCCATCGCATATCCTGCGGGCGAATCAAAACATGGATTCATCTCCGTCGTTGAGGAGGGGTACCCGGTTGTGTTCATAGCACCGGACGACGAGACCTACACTAAGATCATAGGGAATGTGATGGAGATGAAAGCAAGGCATGCCCACGTAGTGTCGTTAATCGAAGAAAACGACGGGCAAGTAGCGAGCCTATCCGATGAAACCATCCATATGCCCAGCGGCATTCCCGCTCCACTCACGCCCATAGTGTTCATTCTGCCGCTCCAACTCCTTGCCTACTACCTAGCAGTCAGGAAAGGTTACGATCCAGATTTTCCACGAAACCTAGCGAAATCAGTAACCGTTCATTAATGGGCCGAGCAATCTAACCTCGGCCGGCGAAGCGTACGATATGAGCCCCGACAATCAGAAGATCTTCAATTCACTCTCGAAAGCCTTAGAACTAATTGACCAAGTGCCGAGCGCAAAGAATGCTGAACCCAGCAAGGAACGTGACCTAATGCTCTGGAGATGCGCCGCAGAAACCGAGTACTTGGCGTTCCTGATAGCCAACATTCACAGCCTCGAGGACTTCGAACCTGGCTTCGAGAAAGGTGGGGAGGTATCCGTCGACGCGGCCCGCGATCTCATTGAGAAGGCAAGAGAGTTGCTGGAACCGAAACCGCGCTTGGCGTATGCGAATGTTCGACAGGCTGTGAGCATCCTTAGAGGTATATCAACGGATGTGAGAAGAGTCCGAAGGGCACAGGCTTCTCAACCAGAAAACAGGTAGAAACGCTTTTCTTGGTAGGTTTCTAGAGCCAAACGAACGCTCTTGATAACGAACCCAAGGAACTTCACAATTACTCTCGCGGGAGCAGCGGTCTTCGCCGCGCTGGCCGCCATACTGACGCTTGCCAGAGCCTCCGTCCCGTTTCCGTTGATACCATACCTCCAAATCGACTTCGCTGAACTACCGATAATGGTCTCATTCTTCCTCTTCGGTCCCGTCGCTGGGATAATCACCGAACTCGTGCATTGGTTGTTTCTCAACGAAACGGGTTCCGATGCTCCGTTAGGTCCCGCGATAAAGCTAGTTGCAGTTATGTCCACGTTCCTAGGCTTTTGGTTGGGCAGCATGATCTACTCTCGGTTAGGTCTGGGAACGGGAAAACGGCCAGTACTCGGATTGTCGCTGATGTTTGGCTTGGGCGTGCTTCTTCGGATCGCAGCTATGACCGTGGTGAATTATTTCGTGCTCGTTTACATTGGCCCTGTTCTCTTCGGAGTTAACTACATGGCATTCGCTCAGAGCACGCTCGTCGCTACAACTGGATGGCAATTCAGTGGCAACGCTGCGGTGCTATTTTGGGTTCTTCTCTTTACAGCGCTCTATAACGCCGTGAACCTGTTCGTAGCCTCGATTCCGGCGGGACTCATCGTCTCGCCCCTGACGAATTCCTTTAGACACATAACCTCGGTCGAGACTTGGTTGACGCGAAGTCTGACAACCCGGTCCCACAATTAACCGACGAGACGTGTACGTTGGAAGTTTGATTTCACATCGTGAACATGTTCTCACGTCGTGGGCCTACGGACACGTACCTTATCGGAACCTTCACAAGGTCCTGTATCCGTCGGAGGTAAGCCTGGGCGTTAGGGGGCAGGTCGTCCCATTTTCGCGCTTGAGTGCAGGGCTTTTTCCATCCGTCCCATTCTTCGTAGACCGGCTTCACTCCACCTAGGTCGAACGTGTCGGGCATCTCATCGGTTGTAACTCCATCCCTGCTGTAGGCCGTACAGATTTTGATTTTCTCAAATGGGTCAAGCACATCCAGTTTCGTGATTGCGATTCCCGTGAATCCGTTCAGCTTTGCCCCATATCGGAGTATGACGGTGTCGAGCCAACCACAACGTCTTGGTCTCTTAGTTGTGGCTCCATATTCATCACCGATCTCCTGAAGTCGTTGTCCATTTTCGTCATGGAGTTCGGTTGGAAATGGTCCGCCGCCTACCGCGGTGGTGTAAGCTTTCACGATCCCTATCACGTCCGTTATTGCTTGCGGGGAGAGGCCTGTGCCTTCGCACGCTCCGCCGGCTGTTGGTGAAGAGGCAGTGCTGTAGGGGTAGATTCCCCAATTGAGGTCACGCATCACTCCAAGCTGACCTTCTAGCAAGATCCGTTCTCCACTTGCTTCCGCCGTGCGCATCATTGGGACGGAATCGATGATTCTCGCGGCGAGTTTGTCCCGCCAATCCTTAGCTAGAGTCACGAGTTCCTCGAGTTTCAGCGGTTGGAGTCCGTAGAAGGTCATCTCATGGTTCTTTAGCGGAAGCACTCTCTCCAATCTCTGCCTCAGGAATTCGGGGTGAAGCAAGTCGCCGATGCGAATTCCTCGATAGGAGGCTTTGTCGCCGTACACAGGGCCGATGCCGCGCTTCGTTGTTCCTAGGCCGCCTTTGGCTTCACCTGCTCCATCCAAGAGCCGGTGATAGGGCCAGACGATGTGAGCCCTCCTATCAATCCACAAATTGCGTGTGTCCACACCCACTGCTTCTAGGCTCGCAATCTCTTCGAGAAACGCGCTGGGATCAACAACCACGCCTGCGCCGAGCAGGCATTTGACGTTCGGATAGAAGATTCCCGAAGGAACGAGGTGCAGACGGAACGTTCCAACATCGTTCACGACGGTGTGGCCGGCGTTGTTGCCACCCTGAAACCTTACAACCAGATCGGCTTTAGCTGCCAGATAATCTACGATTCGTCCCTTACCTTCGTCGCCAAACTGCGCTCCGACGACGACTGTGCACGTCACCCGGTGTCCCCCTCGTTCCGTGCGCAATGGAAATTTAAGGTTTGGCGGCCTAACTCAATTTCAGATATCTACTCGGTGCTCACTGCTCATTGACTAGACGTCTACGCGCAAGAATTTCCGTTAGCACTTGCAGCCTAGATTCGCTACGAGCGGAGGGTTAGTGTTGGATCAGTCTGCCCGTCGAGGCGTCACAGCACCGGCTGAATGGTGCTCTCCACTTAATGGACACTTCATCTCCAACAGTCTATCGCATCGCAACTACTTTTCCTTTACGCTGTGTAAGTGAGAAGAGCGGATAGACTAACGAGTGCTTGCACAGTGGCTCGTCAAAGGGCTATCATACTCATGCAGGTTTCTCGCTCGATTCTGGCGACGGAGGAGGATCACCATTCAACTGATCGAGAAGTTGCAGTAGACTTGTGCCTTTGTCAGTGATCACGTAGTAGGTTGCCGTTCCGCTGGTTGAGGCTGCTTGGATTAACCCATTCTTCTCTAGAACCTGAACGTGCTTATCCACGGCCTTCCAATCAATTCCGAGCGCGGTTGCAAGCTGCAATTTGTTCCTCGGCGGGTTTAGGGACCGCATAAGTTTGAGGCGGGTTTGAGATCCGCGCATTCTTACGAGGAGCCTGAAGGTATCGTAGCTGAAGCGGCTTTGTCCCCAGACGGATCGTACGCGACCTCGCCAGATGAGAGCCGCGCAGAAAACCGTCCATGAGATCAGTGCCGAGATGCCATAGTAGTTGAACGTACTGGGAGTAAGTACGGTTGGGGTTACGCTGTACCCTGCATATGATGCAGTACTAGAAGCTAGGGTAGTGAGGAAGGTCGTCGCGACGGTTGCGTTTGCGATGGCTGTCTGAGCGGCAGGGTTGGAGGCTAAGGATCCGTACCCTGAGGTTTGAGAGAGTGAGGGAGCTACGGTAAGTGCCGTTGTCCCTAAAGCGAGTGCGAAACTTACGTACAGCGTTACTCTGAGCCAGTAGAGTTGCTTGAGTAGTGTGTCAATCCTCTCCCTATCGGACTTCAATCACTTGGCCTCAACGGTGTGGAGCTTCTTCCGCGAGAAATGCCTGTAAGGAACATACACTACGCAGCCAACAACTGCGATGGGAACGAGCGATGCTCCAAGTATCAGCATACCCTGGGTAACCGTGAAGAGTGCTAGAAAAGCCGAGTTGAACGCACCACTGAAATCCAGTGACGGATTCTTTGCTGGTTGCGTGAGGTCGAGGTTGATGGTCGCGAATGCCACGAGGCGGTGCATCACGAGCAATTGGTCTTCGAGGTCGTTAATCTGAGCCTGAGTGTTCTGGATCGCGTTCTCAGTATTCAAAGCGTCGTTAACGGTTGTTGAGGAATTCAGGATTCGCAGGAGCGTAGCCTCCTCGGTTGTATACGAGTCCAGTTGTGCTTGTAGGTTGACGTACTGTTCGGTGACGTCATTGCTTGACATAGACTGAGACTTCACCGTCCCCAGACCTGAGACAGCGCGCATCGCCGTTGAGAAATTTGCCTCTGGGACGCGCAGGACTATGCTCGCGCTCGGTCCGCTATCGTCGAAGGATGAGGACGCCACATACCCGTTGAGTGAAGAGGCTACCTGCGCGGCCTGTTGAGAGGCTAACTTCACATCATCCACCTGAACTGTCAAGTAAGCGTCGAACTCAATCATTCGCCCGCCGAAGGATGTTGAGTACGTACCTGCCGGCGCAGTTTCAGAGGCAGTGCTCGTGGCAAGGAAAGTGACCTGCTGCATTACTCCAGGAACTGCCGTACCGTTAACCATAGCCGCGGGGGGACTAAGCGCACTATAACCGCCCAGACCGGGCGAGCCTAGTTGCAATGTGTATCCCACAAAAGCGCTACCCAAAACAAACGCAGCAATCAGAATAGCAGCCAGCCACTTCGGTTTCAATGATCGCCGAATCAGAGCTTTCATGACTATCAAAGTGGTGTTCCGAGCCGGTCTTCATTTATAGTTTGGTCCAAACGACCCTGTTCGAAAACGTAGTTTGAAACGCAAATCAGTTTCGTAGCGGAAATGTTGCTCGCCATTTGTGCTCTGCGTTGATGTTCCTGTTTTTCCTAGAGCCTAGACAGCAGCTCAGAGAGGCTCCTAATCGGTTGTTCTTCCACGCCAACCATCGTACCCTTTCGGTCGATTAGAACTGCCTCTATACCAATGGCACGCGGTCCTCTCAAATCCCATTTCGGTTCGTCCCCAACGAATAGACAATCAATAGGGCGTACTCCGAGGTTCTTGATCGTGAATTCAAAGATCTGTGCAGCAGGCTTTCTCCAACCCACATCCCTATCAAACACAGCAGCATCCATGAACGAATCGAGTCCAAGCCGTCGTATATCGTCTCTCCACAATGCCGCTGGGCTACCCCACGAAGTATTCGATACGATTGCTGTCCGCAACCCGCGTAATCTCAACTCCTTGATTGTGGGTAATGTGTCCTCGTAGCATCTGCCTCTTGCAAAAATCGGTGCCATGAACTCGCGGCACAATTCCACTAGGAGCTCATCCGTTGCGAAGGACGCGTCAAGGCCAAAGATGCGAGTGAGTCGTTCCTCAAGAGGCCGGGAACGATAATCCAGAGATTCGTGGTCTTCCTGCCTCACTCGCAAAGAAACTGTTTCCGGACTCACCACGAAAAGATGTTTGTCGTCTAGATACGATTGGACTCTGCTTATCGCTTGTTCCAGCAAGAGCGGGAAGTCGGACATGTCGTAATAGTGCGCCAAGGTACCGCCCAAGTCGAATAGGATCGCGATTTTTCTCAGGCTGTTTCACTTCCGGCTGGCCTTGTGCCCGAAGATTCGCAATCTGATTCTCTTCCTTGGCGATCCATGTTTCTCTTGCGGCGAAGTTTCATTGATCGGTTACAGCGGTCTGGATTATCTAAAAGACAGTTTGTCCTCATATTCTACGCGATAATCCGAAGTTTGGTGCGTTGCTATGGCGAGAAAGAGGGAGAAGCCGCCTTGGCCTGAGTACTACAGGGCAACCGCGAAAGGCCCTCCGTGGGGTACGTTGAGGAAAGCGCTCACGTTGGCGGCCAAAGGGTCGAGGAAGCAAGGGCGTCGTTTGGCGATTGATTTAGGGTGCGGAGCAGGTCGAGACGCGCGTGCCTTACTGCAGCGGGGGTGGCGCGTCTTGGCCATTGATAAAGAGGCTGACGCCATAGTTTTTCTTCGAGCCGCGGTCGCCGAGAGATACAAGGGACGGTTGAAAACGCGCGTGGCATCGTTTGAGCGCATAAGGTTGCCTAAATGTGATCTGGTCAATGCAAGCTACAGCCTGCCGTTTTGTCGACCTAAGCGTTTCAATCAGTTCTGGAAGGAAATAGTGGGGTCACTGCGTCCCGGGGGTTGGTTTGCGGGCCATTTCTTCGGTGTCCGCGACGAGTGGGCGGGCAGCACGGATATGACCTTTCATACCACCAAGCAGGTCAAGGCGCTCCTGCGTGATCTGGAGATAGAGTTCTTCAAGGAGAAGGAGTTGGACGGTCAAACAGCTTCTGGAAAAGACAAGCACTGGCATGTATTGTCCGTCGTAGCAAGAAGGCCGTGAACGCTTCTGCTTTGGTACACAAGAGAATGAGACTCTCGCATCTTAGTTGATACGATTCATCAATGCGTTTTCTGAATGGAGTAAAGCGAAATAATCCACTTCCTAATTCTCTTAACCATTACTGAAAGGTGTTCCCAACATGGAGTCGGTTCCCAACTTCACAGGAGAACCTATCGGTATCGTTGAGGAGGGCATTCCGCGGGAGAAATCCGGGGGAATTCGCAAGTCCAGGCACGAGATTGTGTCACGCGTTAGAGTGTATGAGCGCTTCGCTGAGGGACTGCTCGGACTTGATGGTTACTCTCACATAGTTGTTGTCTGGTGGATGAAGGAGGAAACGAATGTCAAACTGAGGGTCACTCCATGGGCAAGAACCGATATGCCCGAGGTTGGAATCTTCGCAACGCACTTCCCGGCGAGACCGAACCACATAGGAGTAAGCGTCGTCGAACTCTTAGGCGTCTCCAAGAATGTATTGAATGTAAAGGGTTTCGACGCTTGGACTGGTTCACGGATTCTCGACATCAAACCCTACGATTTCTACGATATCGTCAATTCACCAAGAGTGCCAGACTGGTTCAGAATATACTGGGACGAGCGTTCACACATTAGGAACGCCAAAAGTACACCTTGACCATAACGTTGAAGATACTAGTTCGTTGATTCCCAATGCCTGACTAAGACTCATGATGCTGACGTAGGCTGGCTGGGTTACGTTACCTCCAGAGTTGTGGGTCGCCCCTGCTTCACGGATGCGCATCCAAGTGTGCAGCTAGATCCACGTGATCGTCTGTATCTAACTTAATCAGATTTCTTCCAGTCTGTCTTCCTCGACCTTTCGAAGGATTGCGAGGCCGAGGGGTGTCATGGAGATGCCTTTGCCGCTAACTCCGTCGTTGATCTCTAGGAATCCGAGAGTTTGTAGTTCGCTCAGTGTCGTTGGTAGGTTCTCCGCGGGAGTGTTAGTCATTTCGGTCTTCAGTTGTTCCTCGCTTACCCCGTTGTTTCCTATGCCCCTTAGCTTCCATATGGCAAAAAGCACGGCCTCTTGTGGGCCAGATAGACCATTTGATAGGGGCATGGCTAGATGTAGTTCCTGCTTCTGGGATATATCGATCTTCGATATGAAACTTCGGTGTTTTGGAAAGGGAACATTAATATACCAACTTCCGTGCCATAACCTCGTTGAGTCTTCGTATGCCAATAGATGAAGCCACGGCATTCATGGAAGTTCTGTCGAAGAGCCCACAATTCAAAGTTCTTACCATACTAGCACAACGACCACAGGAGGAACTAACAAAAACAGAGATCGCGCAAAAGGCCGGCATCGGTCGCACCACTCTGTATAGAGTTTGGAGCGACCTTGAGAGGATGAAAGCGATCTCGCCTTCACGACACGTGGGCGCGGTAACCCTCTACCGAATGAACTCTCAAAGCCCGGTCGTACAATCTTTCCTCAACATTACAAAGAGTTTGACGACCGTAACCGATGCTGTAGCTCGGATCGAGCAGCTTCGCAGACTTCAAGATTCAGCGAAGGCCGAATTCGGAGATGCGATGCCCCCCGGACCAAGCGTACTAGTCAAGCTGCTTCAAGCAAATGCGATCTCGCCGGAAGTAGCCAAGTCTAAGGGAGAGCTGCAACTCTCATCCGCCGAAGCGGAAGGCCTCAAAGGCCTCATTAGTGCAGGTTTGGTGTTCGATCATTCTGGGCGATTTTACCTCACCCAGCTCGGGAACCAAACTGCCCAGGGAGCTGCGAAGATCTGGTCCTCTGAAAGCTCTCAGTCAGTTGACCAAGCGATATCGACTGCTAGGGTCGCGTTGAACCTGATCAACCAAGAGATCAGGAGACTGAAGGGCCAAGTCAAGTAGCCTCACCCATCTATCCACCGTTTTTCTCCGATCACTCATCGGAGAAGGCTTAAGTTGTAGGTCTTCTTCGTGTCAGTTATGCCGACCGATACGAGGTATTTGTTCGTCACCGGCGGTGTAATGTCCGGAATTGGGAAGGGCGTTACTACCGCATCAATCGCCAAGATTCTTCAGATCAGAGGCTTCAAAGTCTCAGCGATGAAAGTCGACCCGTACCTCAACGTTGACGCTGGCACCATGAATCCCGTAACGCACGGGGAAGTTTTCGTCACTGATGACGGCGGAGAAATTGACATGGACCTCGGGACCTACGAAAGATTTCTCGACATCAACCTCTCGCGAAGCCACAACACGACGACCGGTCAAATCTACACGGCAGTCATTAACAAGGAGCGGAGAGGAGATTTCTTGGGACAATGCGTACAAATTATTCCCCACATAACGGACGAAATAAAATCTGTAGTGAGGGGTATCGCCTCCAAAACTCAACCCGATGTGCTTCTCATCGAAATTGGCGGTACGGTGGGCGACATTGAAAGTCTTCCCTACCTAGAGGCAGCCCGAGAGCTGCGGCTTGAGGAGGGCCACCGAAACGTCCTGTTCGTTCACGTAACCCTAGTCCCATCTCTCGACGTGGTGGGGGAACAGAAAACTAAGCCCACGCAGCACAGCGTTCAGGAGCTCCGAAGGATTGGTATTCAACCTGACGTTATCGTGGCGAGAACCAAGGGACCACTACTTGATGGCCCGCGCAGAAAGATCGCCCTGTTCTGTAACGTCGAGGAGGGGGGAGTCTTCTCATCCGCCGACCTCCCAACAATCTACCAGGCACCGGTCGAACTCGATTCTCAAG